>Ga0315282_10009263_pt1 | contig 15676 bp, 12 predicted proteins | sample YL17G07_20_MG_FD_203693 | JGI IMG/M metagenome (GOLD analysis project Ga0315282, IMG submission 203693) | Sediment microbial communities from Yellowstone Lake, YNP, Wyoming, USA - YL17G07_20 | ecosystem: Environmental > Aquatic > Freshwater > Lake > Sediment | place: USA: Wyoming | collected...
TACAGGGCACATGCGCTCCTGAGAAACTTCGCGAAACCTGCTTGCGCCTATATGAAGCATCTGAATCCTTCAGGCGTGGCAGTCGTTGAGAACACAGAAACCCCGTTGAAGAAGATCATAGCGGAGGCTAGAGACGCAGACAGCCAGGCCTCCTTCGGCGCAACGGTGGGATTGAACGTTGTTGTGAACGGGGAAGCTGCTGAGGAATTGACCCGAACTTACATAGAGTGCGTGGCAGCTGCCGGTTTTGATGACAAGGCTTTGGACATCTTCAGGGAGAGAAAAGATCTTAGAGTAGTCCAAATGAATCCTTTGACAGATGTTGCCAGCTTCGATTTACACTTCTACCCAGAAGGTTTCGCCACTATCTCCGCACCATACCGAAGCAAAATCAAAGACAAATCGGATGTCACTGTCGTTACGAAGAGAGCGCCAACCGATGAAGAACACAGTGATCTGCTTTTCTCTTGGAGAGTCTGTGCACACGTCAGATCCAACGCAGTGGTTGTCTCGAAGAGCGGTTGCACTCTGGGCATAGGTACAGGCCAGCAAGATCGAGTAACAGCCGTGAAGCTTGCAATCCAAAAGCCATTAGAGACTGGCCGTAGCGAACGGCTCGTGGGTGCGGTTGCGGCCTCAGACGGCTTCTTTCCCTTCCGCGACAGCATAGACCTGTTCGCTAAGCATCGCGTTGCCGCAATCATTCAGCCAGGAGGCTCATTGAGAGACCAAGAGGTCATTGATGCATGCGATGAACATGGAATTGCGATGGTGTTCACAGGAGAGAGATGTTTCAGCCATTTTTAGGAAGAGATCGAGATGAATGAATCACAATACGCAAGAGTTGGAGTGGATCTCCGAAAGAAAGGAATAGAGATCTTCAAGTCAAGCATTCAATCAATCTATCCCACGGCTTTCTGCGTGGTCAAACAAGATCCAGACTTTCCAGACTATGCAATGGTCCCGCATGCAGACAGCGCTGGGAGCAAACCTGTTCAGAACTATCTCAACTTCAAGGAAACAGGTGACATCGACTCATTCAAGGGGATTGGACAAGATGTGGTTGCGATGAATCTTGACGACATTGTATGCGTTGGCGCCAAGCCCATTAGCTTCGTAGACTGTGTCGCCATCAACAGGACTAGGGTTCCAAAAGAAGACTTCCTGAGAAGCCTGAACTCAGAACTGACCGAGTTGATTAGAGTGTTGGAAGCCCATGGCCTCACGTTGCCTTTCGACGGAGGAGAGACCGCGGATGTGCCTGACCAAATCTCCACATTGGACGTTTCAGGATTCATGCAAGGCCGCGTTCAACTGTCGAAGATCATTACCGGGGAGAGAATCCGTCCAGGAAACAAGATCGTTGGAATCCGTAGCGGAGGAAAATCACGTTACGAAAGTGAAATGAATAGTGGAATAATGTGTAATGGAATTACTCTTGCACGACACAGTCTACTCAGTAGTGAATACGAGAAGAAGTATCCCGAGATCCGAGGGAGCGGAACACTGGGGTATTTTGGACGTTTCAAAGTTGGTGACCGACTGGATGAACTTACCATGACCGTGGGTCAGGCGTTGACTTCTCCCACAAGGATCTTCGCTCCAATCATCTTCAAAGTGCTAGATGAACTGGGATCATCGATCACAGGATTGATTCATAACACGGGAGGCGGACAGACCAAGTGCCTCAGACTTGGAAGAGGGATACGATACGTTAAACGAGACCTCCCTGAGCCCGATCCGATCTTCTTGCTGATCAAGAAGGAATCCAATGAGTCCTGGCGAAACATGTTCCAAGACTTCAATATGGGAGTGGGATTCGAGGTGGTTCTGGAAGGGAAAAAAGTCGGCCCTGTCCTCGATATCATAGATAGCTTCGGAGTTGAAGCCAAAGTCATAGGCGAGATCGAACCCGGTCCACCGGGGAACCAGCTCATCATCGAGGACAACTTCGGCAGATTCGTGTACGAAGGCCTCTAGAGGCGAAAACATGCTATATCGCGTACGAGTTGTTGTCCAACCTCGTGAAGGAGTGTCCGATCCTGAAGGAGATACTCTAAGTGGGAGGCTCAAGAGGAAGGGAATAGCGGGCGTCAAAAGAGCGAGATCTGGAAGATACTGGGAGATCTACGTCGAAGCAGACTCGAAAGAGCAGGCAGAGGTCTTGGCCAAACGAATCTACACGGCACCCCCACTAGTCAATCCTGTGAAGGACGATGTGCAGCTCTTGGCGATAGAGGAAACAGGATGAGCCAAAGTGTACGTCAAGAGAGAAGAGCTACCATTCCCTCTGACCGAGATTGACCTTAAGAACTCGGATAGGAACCAGCTTCTGAAGATAAGCAAGGAACTAGCCATAGGCCTGTCACTTGAGGAACTCGAAACCCTCAAAGCATACTTCATCAAAAAGGGCCGCAACCCGACCGACGTCGAACTGCAGACATTCGGACAGACCTGGTCTGAGCACTGCATCCACAAGACGTTCAGAGGGAATGTGGTCACACCGGAAGGAAAGACAATAGCGAGAAATCTCCTGAAGACCTACATAGCAAAGCCAGTAATGGAACTGAAGCCATCATGGTGTCTCGACACCTTCCGAGACAACGCTGGAATCGTTCTATTTGAGAAGAGAGAACGCACCACCTATGGCGTGGCCGTGAAAGCCGAGACTCACAATCACCCATCAGCTGTAGAGCCCTTTGGAGGAGCCGCGACCGGCACGGGGGGAGTGATTCGGGATATACTTGGTGTTTGGGCTAAGCCGATAGCCTGTACTGATGTACTATGTTTCGGGCCTCTGGAATTCGATCAGAACAGACTGCCTAAAGGAGTGAACCACCCGACCTATCTCTTCGACGGAGTGGTTGCAGGCATTGGAAGCTACGGAAACAACATGGGCATCCCAACAGTGAACGGGGCCATATTCTTCGACGAGAGTTACGTTGGCAATGTAGTTGTGTATTGTGGCTGCATCGGTATATTGCCTATGGAGAGATTCATCAGAAGAACAAGGCCTGGAGACATACCTCTCCTCGCGGGCGGCAAGACAGGTCGAGACGGAATCCACGGAGTAACCTTTGCATCAGCAGAACTCACAGAGACATCAGAAGAGACATCGCTCTCCGCGGTTCAAGTTCCTAACCCGATTGAGGAAGAGAAGCTGAAACGTGCCGTTCTCGAAGTGAGAGACAGAAGGCTTGCTTCAGGGATAACCGATCTAGGAGGGGGAGGATTGTCATGTGCTACGGGAGAGGTGGCCCACAGATCCAACTGCGGCATTCAGGTGGAACTCGACAAGGTTCCTTTGAAAGAGACTGTTCCGCCGATGGCTCCTTGGGAGATCTGGGTCTCAGAATCCCAAGAACGAATGCTACTATCTGTTCCTCCAAGGAACCTTGACGAAGCCCTGAAGATCTTTGAAGATGAAGATGTTGAAGCTACAGCAATAGGCAGGTTCACTCGTGGCCAAGCCGTGACTGTTTCTTATCTGGGCAAACCTATGCTGGAACTCGATCTGGATTTCCTGTTTTCTCCTCCAACAACAACGCGAATCGCAAATCTGGATCAGACAACCCCTACGGAGGCTCTTCCTGATCCCCCAAGCGATCTTGGGGACACGATTCTCAGTCTTCTCTCTGCACCGAACATCGCCAGCAAGGAATCTGTCGTCCGAACATATGATCACGAGGTTCAGGGAAACACAGTACTGAAACCTCTTCAAGCAGAATTCTCTGCGCCTAACGACGCAGCAGTCCTAAAGCCCCTTCCAGATTCGTGGAGGGGCATTGTAGTCTCCTGTGGAATTAATCCGAATTATGGAAAGCTGGATCCGTATTGGATGGCGGCTTCCGCCATAGACGAGGCATTGAGGAACAATGTGGCCGTAGGCGGAAGGAGAATAGCTCTACTCGACAATTTCACATGGGGAAGCCCCGAGAAAGCAGATAGAATGGGAAGCCTAGTCAAGGCATGTCAGGCGTGCTACGATTTCGCGAAGGGCTTCGGGACACCATTCATTTCTGGCAAGGACAGCTTGTATAATGAGTCACCTATGGGTGCCGTGACTCCTACCCTTCTCATCACGGCCGTAGGCATCGTTCCGGACATACGACAGACGGTATCGGTGGAGCTGAAGAAAGAGGACGACCCAGTCTACATGATTGGAGCAACCTATGCTGAGCTGGGAGGATCCGAATACTTTAGGATGAGAGGAACAGCTGGAGGCATGACCCCTCGGGTCAGGTTCCCTATGGCGAAAAGGACGATTCGAGCAGTGACATCGTCTATTGACAAAGGATACGTCAGAGCTTGTCATGATCTTTCTGAGGGAGGCCTAGCGGTTGCAGGGGCAGAGATGGCTTTCGGCGCCGATTTGGGCCTAGACCTCAATCTGGACGCTGTTCCCACTAGAATGCCGCTCCGCGACGATGTCGCCCTCTTCTCTGAGTCAAACAGCCGCTTCTTGATAGAAGTAGATTCCAGAAAAAGGCGTGGATTCGAGAGCACTATGCACGGAATCCCTCACGCACTTGTTGGAACCGTGCGGAAAGATAGACGATTCGTCGTTCGCAGAAGAGGTGGAACCCTGGCGGACCTAGGGGTCGAGGCCCTACGATCAGCTTGGAAACGGTTTCTTGGGGTCACATGAATGAGAAGAAAGGACATCAGAATATGCATCATGCGTGCTGGCGGTACTAACTGCGATGACGAGACACTTCTAGCCTTTGAGAATCTAGGTGTGAAGGCGGAAGTTGTTCACACCAAGAGAATCATCAGCAAGCGAAATCTCCTCGACTATCATGGCCTCGTTTTCCCGGGGGGATTCTCGTATGGTGACTATGTGAGAGCCGGAGCCATTTGGGCAGATGTTCTGAGAGATGAGATGAAAGACTTGTTCCGACAGTTTGCCGATTCACAAAGGCCGATTCTGGGAATCTGCAATGGCTTTCAAGTCCTAGTAGAGATGGGTTTGCTCCCCGGATTTAGTGCTCAGGACGACTCAGTCCAGATGGTTCTGGCCGGAAACATACCAAGCGGTTACCGGTGCACCTGGGCTACAGCAGACGACTATCTCTATCTGAAGAATGAAAACTCGGGCAAATGCATCTTTACACGCTTGATCCAGAAAGAAAGACTCCTTCGCATGCCAATAGCTCATGCTGAAGGAAGAGTCCTATTTCCAAAGGGAAAGGAGCAGGAATACTTCAGAAGATTGGTGGAAAACGATCAGATCTCATTCAGATTCGCTAGATCTAACGGAACATATGCAGAGGAACTATTCCCCTTCAATCCGAACGGATCCATGTGGGACATAGCGGGAATATGTAACGAAGATGGAACTGTGATGGGTATGATGCCTCATCCAGAAAGGGCGTTCTTCGGATGCCAACTGCCAGACTGGACCAGAGCCTCAAAACTCCCAAGATATGGTGACGGGAGGTTGATCTTTGAGTCGATGATCAACCATATCTTGGATCTCTAGCCCTTGAAGAAGCCAAGATCGGGATCGCTCAAGGGCTTCCTATCAAGCGCTATCACTCAACGACCTCGATGAGCCTGTTGGTCTTTTCATATGCTCTATCTACTGCGTCGTCCAGTCTGTCAATATGGGTTGAGAAGGTACTTTTCCAGTCCTCGTGTGGTCAGAATCGTATTCCATAAGAGCCTCCCCCGAGTCATCAGGCCAACACCGTTTAGGTTCGGAGTAATGTATGAAGCTTTTGTCTTCACGTCTTTGAAGTCAACATCGAAGTAGAGCTTTCCTGTGACGGGATCTTTTCTAGCCCCGACGCCTACTACGATCACCCCCTGGTTCACCATGTCTGAGGTTAATCGGAAAGAGTCTTCTTTGTGGAGTTCCGGCGGTCTTCCGGCAGCACAAACCACTATGTCTGCGCGCTTGATTCTCTCCAGCGTACTCTTTGTTGCTCTGTGACAGCAGACTGGTGTAGCGTCCCGGTCCTCGAAGAGCTTTCGCAGGGGCCTTCCGACAAGATCACTCCGCCCAATGATGACTGCATCCTTTCCTTTCATCTCGACTTCGTATTTGTCGAGGAGCTCAATCACTCCTGCTGCGGTGCACGGGAGAACGTCTTTCTCGAAGTTGTAACGGCTCATAAGTTTGCCTTTGTTTCTGGGCGTCAGTCCATCAACATCCTTCTCGGGGGCTAGGATTTCGAAAGGTCTATGCTTGTCGATGGAGTCGGGAAGAGGCATCTGAATGAGCACGCCCGTTATGTCGTCTCTGATGTTCATCTCTTCTATGATTCTGCAGAGTTCTTTCTCTCTCCTTTCAGGTGGACATTCGTAGACTTCGCTTACTTCTGAATAAATCCCCACCTCCTTGCAGTCCTGCTGCTTCATTGAAACATACATCTTGGCCGTCGCTTCGTCTGTGGGAAGTATCGCTGCAAGTCCAGGTGTAATGCCGATCTTTCTAAGCTCTTGTACCTCTTTTGCCACCTTCTCCTTCGTGTGGGCAAAGATCTGTTCGGCTCGCATTACGACAGTCAATTTGATTCCTCGTCGACTCGTACTCCTTTCGCAGTCCAAGTCTTCCTTTGCGCCTCGATGAAAGGCCGCTGTCTTTCGTCCCACTTCCTTTTCCATTCGCCTCGAAGATCGATTGAAACAACTCTGTTTGTGCGATTCTCTTTGTTACGAGTGACGATCTCGTCAACTCTCAGCCTTCCGTCGGCGTAGAGTTGGATTGCTTTTGAGTAGATCTGGTGCTCATGAATGAGAACTCTGTCAGAGAGAGATTGGATTGCGTCCTCTCGCCTGTTCTTGAACAGCTCGATTTCCGACTCCAAGACTCTGACCGGGTGTTGGAGGATTATTGGCCCCTTCTCAACACTCACGTCAATAAAGTATACAGTGCATCCTGTGATCTTAACACCGTATTCCAGTGCTGCTTCGTGGACGTATCTTGCATTCAGTCCTTTCCAGCCAAACGAGGGTAGGAGCGCGGGATGAATGTTCATGATTCTCCAGCGATACTTCTGGAAGAACTCGGAACCAACTATTCTGTCCCAACCAGCAAGGCAGACCAGATCCACGCCGCTTGAATTCAGCACATCAACTATCTGGCGTTCGAACTCGATCCGATCCCTGTTCCGGTGGTCGACGAAGTGGCCTGCAATTCCGTACTTTTCAGCAATGTGCTTCGCTGAGGCTTCAGGGTTGTTGTAGATAAGCACACGGACATTCACATTCTGGAAGATACCCAGATGCTGGTGGTCGGCAATAGCCTGAAAGTTCGACCCCCTTCCTGAAGCCAGCACCCCAACATTCACCATCTGCGGGCTCACCATCTTTAGAGGCGGAGGCCGTTCGGCGTCAGCACCCCGCCAACATACACGTTTCCCTGACCGTCCACCGCGTATCTCCCCTCGCCGATCATCTCCAGTGTCTTCGGATATATCACCCAGTCACCGCGTTCTTTCAGTCTATTCTGGTGCTCAGCGGCGATCTGTTTGACGAGGGTCCTGTTTTTGGGATCTCGGAGTTCCTGTGCAGTGATGCCTTCTGGAAGGATCACGTCTATCGGGGGAGATCTCATCAGGATCTCGCCGTAGTCCACCTTTTCTCGAACCACGTGAGTTGTGGAATACAGTTTCGTCTCCCCGGCCAAAAGAGCGTCTTGAACAGCATTCAGACCGGTGTACTTCCTTCTGCCTTTTTCTCTCACGGAGAGATCGGCCGGATGTACGTTGACGATACGATCGTTGTATCTTTCAGTCAGAGGCCGAGTCACTATGCTCATGTAGCCGCAGAGTGCGATCAGGTCAAGATTGTATTTCTCCAACATTCCTACGGTAGTCTGGTCGAACTCAGGCCTCAGTGAAAGGTCCTTCTTGGTTTGTTGGCCCTGTCTTCTGTAGAAATCCAGGATATCGTTGTGTTCGTATTGCAGGTGATATGTCGATGATATCGCCTGCGCTCTGCATTTCTGGTTTGATGGATCAAGCACGTCTGTGAATATGAGCATGACTCGGTACGGGCATCTGTTGCCTCTCATCGACTGTCTCTCAAGAATCTTGATGACGTTTGTGCCTGAACCAGACATGAAGCAGGCTATTTTCATTGGCCCTGAGTGGCTGTTCGGAGTGAATATTCTTCTAGGCGGCATGGAGATGTTTCATCGCCTTTCTTCCAATGTCTGTTCTGTGATACTCTCCTTCCCAGTGGATCAAGTTGACCGCTCGATACGCTTGGTCGATCGCTTGGGGTATTGTGTCGCCCAAAGCCGTCACCCCCAGCACACGCCCTCCGCTAGTGACCACGTTGGATCCTTGTCTGGTGGTTCCTGCGTGAAAAACCACGACGTTCCGTGTTCCTGCGGCTTCGTCGAGTCCGGTGACAACTTTCCCTTTTTCGTATTGTCCGGGATAGCCGGACGAAGCCATAACGACGCACACAGCAGCTTGGTTGGACCACATTGGGTTCTCCATTTCTGCTAGATGTCCGGTGACACAGGCGTCGAGGTACTCAAAAAGATCAGCGTTCATTCGTACAAGTATCGGTTGAAGTTCCGGATCTCCAAATCTGACGTTAAACTCCAGTACTTCAGGCCGGCCTCCCGAGATCATGAGTCCCAAGTAGAGGACCCCTTTGAACTCTACGTTCTCCTCTCTCATCCCGTCGATGAATCGCTCAACTATCTCTCTCTGAATCTCTTCTTCCACATCCTCTGTGATGACCGGAGCGGGAGAGTATGCCCCCATACCTCCAGTGTTGGGGCCCCTATCACCATCGAAGATGGCCTTGTGATCCTGAGAGGAGGCTAGAGGAACACATTTCCGTGCCTCCGTGTCAACGATAGCAATGTAGGAAGCCTCTTCACCATCCAACAGATCCTCGATCACTATGCGCTCTCCGCTAGCTCCGAACCTCTTCTTCAGCATCATGTCGTCAATCGCTTTCAGTGCTTCATCCTCGGTACGACAAACGACGACACCTTTTCCTGCTGTGAGCCCGTCGGCCTTGACCACAACCGGAGCTCCTCTCTTCTTCACATAGTCTTCCGCGGCTGTCGACTCCTTAAAGACTTGGAACTCTGATGTTAGGATGCCATGTCGCTTCATGAACTGCTTCGCCCAGATCTTGCTGCTCTCGGCTTTCGCAGCTTCCTTGCTCACTCCGAATATCCTCAAGTCCTTCGAGAGGAACGTGTCCGCGATGCCTTTCGAAAGGGGGTCTTCCGGTCCGACGACTGTGAAGCATCTGTTCTCGTGAGCGAATCTTGCCAGGCCATCAAAGTCCGCAGTGTCTACGGGAACTCTGTTAGGAGTTCCGCCATTGCCAGGGGCGCAGAATACTTTGCCCACGTGTCTACTCTGTTGTAGCTTCCATGCCAGCGCATGTTCTCTTCCGCCTGATCCTACGACAAGCACATTAGTCACGGTCATGAGGGAAGTTCTCTCTCCCAGTATCTGCGTCTATCAGCTTCCCCTAGTCTATTCCTCATGCTGTCCGCTATCTTCTGTGCTAGTGGAGTCGGATACTCTCCCGTAAGGCAAGCCATACAGAGTTCGTTCCTATCGAACCCCAGGGCACTCACCAAGCCATCAATCGTTTGATAACAGATCCGATCGGCGCTCAGAGTCCTCCCTATCTCCGGGATGGTCTTCTTTGCTGCAATCAGTTCCTCGTGAGTGGAGATGTCTATTCCGTAGAAGCAGGGAGAGATTATGGGTGGGCACGTGACCCAGAACTCAACACTCTTAGGCCTCGCAGCCCTAACCAAGTTCACGATTTTCCGAGAGGTTGTTCCCCTCACAATGCTGTCGTCCACAAGTATCACTTTCCTATCCTTGAGAATCGACTTGACCGGGTTCAACTTCAGAGCGACCGCCCCTTCTCTCCGACCTTGTCCAGGCATAATGAAGGTTCGACCAACATAGCGGTTCTTGATCAATCCTTCTGCAATCTCTATTCCGGTCATTCTCGCAATGCCTTCCGCTGCCGGCCGAGCAGTATCAGGAATAGGCACTATCACATCTGCATCAGTTTCATAGGTCGCTGCGAGTTCCTCTCCAAGTCTGATGCGGATCTGATACACTTCTCCACCGTCTATCACGGAGTCAGGCCTGCTGAAGTAGACGTATTCGAACATGCAGTGTGCTGTGTGCTTGCAGGGAGACACGATCTTTCTCTGAACTTCTCCGCTAGAGTTGACAACGATCATTTCTCCAGGTTTGACGTCTGAGATGAGTTCCGCGCCAGCTGCGTCGAGGCCTACACTCTCTGAGGCGAAGAAGACGGTGTCTTTCTTCCTCCCTTGGCATAGAGGCCTGAAACCGACTGGATCTCTAAAAGCAACAAGCTCCTTCTCGCCAGTAATCGCTACTGCAGAGTAGGCTCCTTCAAGAGTTGTCATACATCTTGAGACTGCCTTCTCCAGATCTTTGGTTTCGGACAGTTCTTTGACCAAGTATCCAAGTATGACTTCGGCGTCGCAGTCTGACCCAAGAAATCTCTCCTGTCTTATGAGCTCCTGTCGCAGATTGACGTAGTTAACCAAGTTTCCGTTGTGGCAAAGTGCTACTCCTCCTTTAGGATAGTGTAGAAAGAATGGTTGGAGGGAATTTTCGACGAGTTGCTGTAGGTGAATGTCCTGCTGGCTGCAGTCTAGAGGTGACGCCCCTGTTGTGACGTATCTGACATGACCTATCCCGCATTTTCCAGTGAGAAATCGATAGCTTTCAAGTTCGCCAAGGAGGCCAAGTGCCTTACGGTGGTGGAACTTTGTTCCGTCGAATGTGAATATGCCGTTTCCTTCTTGTCCTCTGTGTTGAAGTGCAAGCAAGGCGTACCATAGATCGCTGGCTACTTCATTCGTCGCGCTATGTGCGGCGATGACTCCGCATGCTTCTCTTGGTTTACTCATGCACACCACTTCGAGAGGACGAAACCTCAGATTGCTTCTGCTGCGTCGGGCGTTCTGCTGAAGGAGGTCAGCTCCGTCCCTCTCTCGCATTGTCATCTAAAAATACTTTGTCGATTGTTCCGTGCATTGATTTGGCCGTGTCTATGTTCTTGTGACTGATATTGGCCATGCTTCATATACCTCTCACGCTGTTGACTGTATCATCCGCTAGGAAGTGGTTCAGTTATGAGCAAGGTTGAAATTGGCCAGACAGTAGTTGATCGCCTTCTCCGATACGTGAAGTATGATACTCAGTCTGCTGAAGGCTCGAAGACCTATCCAAGCACTGAGAAACAGAAGGATTTGGGAAAGCATTTGGTCGAGGAACTGAAGGAACTAGGTCTCAAAGACGCGTCCATGGATAAGTACGGCTATGTTACGGCCACATTGAATGCAAACATCAAGCGGGCCGTTCCGACCATAGGTCTCCTCGCCCACATGGATACATCGCCAGAGATCTCTGGAAAAGATGTCAAGCCTCACATCCACAAGAACTACTCTGGTGGAGACATTGTTCTTCCAAGAGATAAGACCAAAGTCATTCGACCATCTGAGAGCCCAGAGCTGGCAAAGAAGGCGGGTCATGACATAATCACTTCTGACGGGACAACCCTTCTGGGTGCGGATAACAAAGCAGGCATAGCAGAGATAATGGATGCAGTTCACTATCTCGTCAACCATCCGGAAGTTGAGCACGGAACCATCAAGGTGGCGTTCACTCCTGACGAGGAGGTGGGGACGGGGGTGAAGTACTTCGATGTGAAGAAGTTTGGAGCACAATTCGCCTACACCATGGATGGGGAGACTCTTGGCGAAGTTGAGAACGAGACGTTTTGTGCGGACTCCGTGCGGATTACATTTCAAGGTGTGCTATTTCACCCGGGCTATGCCAAAGGCAAATTGGTCAACTCAGTCAAGATAACGTCGGCCTTCGTGGACAAGCTTCCAAAGGATAGGATGTCGCCTGAAACGACGGAGAAGATGGAGGGCTATGTTCACCCAAACGGTATCGAAGGCTCGGTGGAGAACACAACTGTCAAGTTCATCATCCGGGATTTTCGAGAGGAAGGCCTCAAGGAGAAAGAAACATTTCTGAAAGGTCTAGCGGAGGAAACGGTGAAGGGCTTTCCGCGGTCAAGCTTCAAGTTTGAGGTCGAGAAATCCTACCGCAACATGAAGTTTGTGTTGGAAAAGTATCCGGAGGTTGTGGAGAAAGCCATGGAAGCAGTAGGCATGACTGGTCTTCAACCCCGACTGCACAGTATTCGAGGAGGAACTGATGGGGCCAGACTCTGCTACATGGGTCTTCCAACGCCCAACATAGCCACCGGCGGACACAACTACCACTCGAAACTTGAGTGGATATCTGTTCAAGACATGAAGAAGGCAGTTGAAGTAGTCTTGAACCTAGCCAAGGTTTGGGCCAAGACTTCAGGCCAAGCTTAGGAGCGTACGATTCTCCTGCAGGAACACCTGATGATAGGATTCTCTCTCAATTGAGTCCCGATAGTGGGTATGTAACAATGACGGAAATAGCTCAGAGTCTCAAAGTAGATCGAAGAAGACTTGAAGAGACTATAAACTCGCTTGCTAGGATAGGTATTACGGGGAAAGGTTCCGAAAGGACTGCGTACACCATCAAGGACATTCGGGCTAAGGATGTCGTGACTCATCTGATGAGACGAAGCGGTCTCAATGTGGTGATTGATGGAGTCGGAAATGTCTTGGGCAAGACCAGAGCAGGAAGCGGCCCCTCGGTAATGATTGGTTCTCATGTCGACACTGTTCCCGGTGGAGGTCGTTTCGATGGAGTGGTGGGTGTGGCATCAGGCATAGAAGTGGCGAGAACCATTGCTGAGGGCCAGGTCAAGTTATGTCGTCCGATAGAGGTCTGTGCATTCTCCGCAGAGGAATCTAGCAGATTTGGAGTAGGTACGCTTGGGAGCGCAGTCGTTTCAGGCGAGTTAAAAGCGAAGGACATCGCCCAACTCAGAGACAGGCTCGGAACCAAGTTGGGGGAAGTGCTGGCGAGACTGGGAAGAGGTCATGACGCTATCGACCTTTCCAAGAGGCAACCATCTGATCTTCATGCCTACCTTGAGCTTCACGTGGAGCAGGGACCGATACTGGAGGCGAAGAAGAAGAAGATTGGCGTAGTTTCAGCGATCTCAGCTTCAACCCGCATAAGAGTTCGATTCATTGGCCGAGCGGACCATTCTGGAACCACGCCTATGAACTTGCGAAAGGACGCTCTAGTTGCAGCCGCGGAGCTGATCACCGCAGTGGAAACGATTTGCAGAACCGAGGTCAAAGGAGTAGTTGGGACCGTAGGAGCGTTGAATGTAGTCCCCAACGCCATGAACGTCGTTCCTGGAACGGTCGAACTTGGTATAGACATCAGAAGTGTGCTGTCGGGATCAAAGAAGAAGGCTGTAAGCTTGGTGTTGGACGAGGCGCGAAAGATTTCGGAGCGCAGAAGCATCGGATTGGAGACGGAGATCATCAAAGAAGACCAGCCGGTGTCGCTCAGCAAAGAGATCACATCTTTGTTTGAAGATATCTGCAAGTCCTCTGGGATTCCATACATGAACATGATCTCAGGAGCAGGGCATGATGCAATGAAAATGGCTGCGATTACAAGATCTGGCCTCATTTTTGTTCCGAGCCGGAGAGGTCTCAGCCATAACCCTGACGAATGGACAGATCTCGAGGACATCGAGATCGGCGCCAACTGCCTGCTGCAGGCAGCGCTACGACTGGCTACATAGGATGGAAGGTGGTTCTTTGCCTAGGAAGAAGAGAATACTGGACGCCAAGCAGATTGAGACTCTGATCAACAGACTGGCGAAGCAGATTCTGCGATCCGCAAAAGACGAGAAAAGCATCGCGTTGATTGGAATCAAGACCAGAGGAGCATACCTGTCTCGAAGGATTGGAGACATCTTGGCTCAGAAACTTGAGGTGCACCACGGAGTCTTGGACATAACCCTCTACCGTGACGACCTAAACGTTCTCCGAGAGAACCTAGCGATAGGCGAAAGCGAGATCAATTTCGATCTTAACAGGAAGATTGTTGTTCTCGTGGATGACGTGCTGTTTACCGGACGGACTGTTCGTGCTGCCCTTGACCAGATCTTAGATCTAGGCCGGCCGGCGGTAATTCACTTGACAGTGCTTGTGGATCGAGGACATCGGGAACTCCCAATCTGTGCAACGTTCTCCGGGAAGAAAGTGAAAACTCAACGTGAAGACAGAGTGGAAGTCAGGCTGAAGGAGAAAGACGGGGTCGACGAGGCCTACGTAATAGGCCGATCGTAGTTTGCTTTCAGATTGCTCTGTGTTGATGCGCTGAGAAGCCCATCCACGATGTCGTCGCAATCAAATATGTTAGTTGACATATATGTTAGACGACATATGTGGGTCTTCTGTCATACAGAATCCGCATATTGCACAGCCGATATGTCTCCAGACACATATGTTATACAACATACATGTCTTCAAACACAGGCCTTCCGCGCTAACGATGACCTCTCAGCCTTTACCCGAAAAGACATCCGATCATCCTGTGGAACAAGCGAAGAGAACTGAACACAGGCGTCTGGCCAGTAGCAAAGAATCACTCCTATTTCAAACCATAGAATCACGTTTCCGATTCACAGGACTGATTAGACCGAAGAGCCGTCACTTGACCAAGGTTTCCTGTCTGCGCTGGGAGACAAGATTCGAGGTTCTGATGCCGATTAGTCTGATCTTCTTCTTTGAACTGAGAAACGGATTCACCAGTTCATGAGCAGTCTGCCTTGATGAATCAAGTGAAACAGAAGAAAGCGACATTGTTCTGGAGTGAGTATGAGTTTCGAAATCGTGATAACGGATCTTTATTGTCAGAGTCTTGAAGTTGAACCCGTTTTCCTTGGTCTTTCTTGTCACCTCTTCGAGCAGTCCATCAACTGTCTGGAAGACAGTTCTCTCGTCAGACGTATCCTCTTCGAATGTGTGTTCTCGACTAAACGACCTTGGAGCATACTCCTCGATCACGTCTGATCTATCGATGCCTTGTGCCATCTGGTGAAACGCAATTCCAGAGACCCCAAATTCCTCTCTCAATGTCGGAACATTGCTGGAGGCCAGTTCACCTATTGTTCTTACACCAAGCATGTTCATTCTTTGTGCGGTCTTTCGTCCTATTCCTGGCAGTCTATCCACTGGCAGTGGGGCAAGGAAATCCTTCACATGGTTCTCTTCGACAACGGTCAGCCCATTGGGTTTCTGGAAATCACTGGCGATCTTGGCCACAAGCTTGTTTGGACCTATACCGATGGAGCAGGTTAGCTCTTCCTTTCCAAGTATCTGATCCTTGATGGATTCAGCTAGCTTGCGGGCCCCTTCAAAGCATTTCATTTTTCCGCTCACATCCAAGAAAGCTTCGTCGATGCTCACTTGTTCGAACTTGTCTGCGTGGTTTCTTAGAATCTGCATTACCCTTGATGATACCTCCCCATACAGTTCGTGCTTTACCGGAAGGAAAACGGCGGTCTTGTTCAACCTCCAGGCTTTGGATATGGGCATGCCAGAACGTATGCCGAATCTCCTAGCCTCGTAGTTGCAGGTGCTTACTACGCCGCGCCCTTGTCCTTGCTTAGGATCGGCTCCTACTACGATAGGTTTACCTTTGTATTCGGGATGCTCTCTTTCTTCTACGGCGGCATAGAAAGCATCAAGATCTACGTGCATTATGATTCTCGG
>Ga0315282_10009264_pt1 | contig 15675 bp, 16 predicted proteins | sample YL17G07_20_MG_FD_203693 | JGI IMG/M metagenome (GOLD analysis project Ga0315282, IMG submission 203693) | Sediment microbial communities from Yellowstone Lake, YNP, Wyoming, USA - YL17G07_20 | ecosystem: Environmental > Aquatic > Freshwater > Lake > Sediment | place: USA: Wyoming | collected...
CAAATTCTCACGATCACCGAAATCCTCTCCGATCCCGAACCCACCGCCCCGCGCTGCCTGCGCATCCCCGCCGGCACCGACCTCACGTTCCACAGGGCTGCCGATTATAAGCCGACGAGCAGCTCCTACGGCGGCGGGGACCTTTTCGAGCGCGAGCCGGAATATGAGACCAATCACCCTTGAATTCAACCGGGCCGGATCGTATCCTCCTGTGATGTCGGAGGTGCAATCATGAGGCAAGTGATCGTCTATCCCGGCGAAGATGGCTACTGGGTGGCGCAATGCCCCAGTCTCCCTCCTTGCATCAGCCAGGGAAAAACAAAGGAAGAGGCCATTGCCAACGTCACGGAAGCCATCCAGCTCTATCTCGAGGTGCTGCGGGAGGAAGGCCGTCCCATTCCCGAGGACCGTCTTGAAACGGTTGCGGTGGATGCATGACAAGACTGCCGCCGGTCTCAGGCCGGGACTGCATCCGGGCGCTTGAGCGTGCAGGCTTCCACATTGTGCGACAGAGGGGCAGTCATGTGATCCTTCGCCGGGATGCGCCGTTTGCGGAAGTCGTCGTCCCCGACCACTGAGAGCTCGACCGCGGCACGCTCCATGCCATTCTCCGCCAAGTCCGATTGGAAGGGGAGGAGTTTCTGAAATTGTTGTAGGCTGCGACTATCAAACCCCTGTGACCGCGAATGGAGAAGGCGATCTTTTCGAAGCATCCCCTCTATACGGAGCAATATAGCCGGTCGCCCTCTTGACACAACTTCCCATCAGCCGCGAGAACTGACGTTCCATCTGTCGAGACATCGGAGCGCCCGGAGCGGGCGATTTTCTCGACAAACGCCCGAACTTCATCGTCCAGGTAAACGGGAAGATTCAGTTTGACATTCGGGCGGTCGAACTTGCCTCGCCAGCCTTTCGAGAAATCATATTCGCGCGCCACGCTCTTGCGCCGCGCGTTAGTTGATTTCATGCTTTGTCGCCTTTCGGCGGGACCGGATTCGCACCGGCACATTTGCCTCGCCGGTCAACGATTCTGGTCAGTGGCGTTTTCTGGCGGCGCCGAAGATCCTCGACGATTTCAGCGAGGTTGTGATGGTGCTGTCTGACGTAGGCGTCGCGATTTCGCCAGACCTCGGCAATGATCTCATCCCGGTACATCGTCCGAGTCCTCCGAGAGCAGTTCCAAGGGGGTCCCATCAAAAGCTTGCGGGGCCCAGTGCGCGCCTATTTCTTCATCGTCTCGGCCAGCTTTATATCGGCGCGCAGAAGGCCGTTGACCACGGTCGAGACATCGGAGCGCCTGGAGCGGGCGATTTTCTCGACAAACACCCGAACTTCCTCGTCCAGGTAAACGGGAAGATTCAGTTTGACATTCGGGCGGTAGAACTTGCCCCGCTGGCCTCTTGAAAAATCGTATTCGCGTTTCATGTGCTCACTCCGCATACTCGCTCACTTCGCGTTTCGTTGCCTTGCGACAGGAGAAGATTCGAATCCGCACCCTGCCCTCCTCAATCTCCTCAAAAGTGTGATGAGCCACAAACAGCCGACCCGTGGCCGAGAGCCCCAACGTTATCCACCGGTCTTCTCCTCCGCTATGTTCCTCGTCGTAGATGGACAGCGCACGGGGGTCATGAAAGATGGTGGCGGCTTGCTGGAACGTGACGCCGTGCTTTCGCTCGTTGGCCCTTGCTTTGTTCGGGTCCCATTCGAAGTCGTATTGCATCGAGCCGCCGGTCCACTAATCTGAGATGATGCTGGCCCGATTGCCGCCGAGTGTCAACATCTGAGTCCACACAGTCTGGTTCATCCTCGCGTGCGCGCACGCAGGTGGATCATCAGGATGGAAATATCGGCGGGGTTGACGCCGCTGATGCGCGAGGCCTGGCCCAGCGAGATCGGGCGGATGCGGCTGAGCTTGTCGGCGGCTTCTTTGGTCAGGCCGTGCATGGCGCGATAGTCCCAGTCGGGCGGGATGCGTTCGGCTTCGAGGCGGCGGAATCGCTCGACCTCTTCTTCCTGCCGGCGAATATAGCCTTCATACTTGATGCAGAGTTCGACCTGCTCGGCCGCGCGCCGGTCAACCGCGCCGTCGGCCAATCCCAATTCCACTAGATGCGAGTAACGCACCTCGGGTCGCGACAGCAGCTGCGCCAGCGAATGGCGCTTGTTGATCATCGTCCAGCCGTGCTCGGTGAAATAGGCCGCGTCCACGTCCGACGGCTTGATCGTCGTCTCGCGCAGCCGCGCCAGCTCGCGCTCGACCGATTCGCGGTACTTCTCGAACCGCCGATATTGTTCGTCGCCGACCAATCCCACCCGCCACCCGTGTTCGGTCAGGCGCAGATCGGCGTTGTCCTGTCGCAGGAGCAGGCGATATTCGGCGCGCGAGGTGAACATGCGGTACGGCTCGTTCGTTCCCTTGGTCACGAGGTCGTCAATCAGCACGCCGATGTAAGCTTCGGAGCGGTCGAGAATCAGCGGCGGCTCGCCGCGCAAACCCAACGCCGCATTGATCCCCGCGATGATTCCCTGGCCGGCGGCCTCCTCGTAGCCCGAGGTGCCGTTGATCTGGCCGGCGAGAAACAGGCCCGCGATCGCTTTCGATTCGAGCGACGGCTGCGTCTGGGTGGGCGGGACGAAGTCGTATTCAATGCCATAGCCGTGAGTGAGAAACTTCACGCGCTCCAGGCCCGCGATCGTGCGCACAAACGCTTCCTGCACATCGGCGGGCAGGCTGGTCGAAATGCCGTTGGGGTAAATCCAATTGGAATTGCGCCCCTCGGGTTCGAGAAAAATCTGGTGACGGTCGCGGTCGGCGAATCGCACACACTTGTCCTCGATGCTGGGACAGTAGCGCGGGCCGACGCTCTTGATCTTGCCGGTGTAAAGCGGCGAGCGGTCGAGGCTGGCGAGGATGATCTCGTGCGTGCGCGGGTTGGTGTAGGTGATGTGACAGGGGACTTGCTCGACCTCGAGCCGCTCGGTCGAAAAAGAAAAAGGTTGAGGTGGCTCGTCGCCAGGCTGGATCGTGAGGCGCGAGAAATCAATCGTCCGAGCATCGAGACGGGCCGGCGTGCCGGTCTTGAGCCGACCCACCTCGAGCCCCCAGCGACGCAGGCTGTCGGAAAGCCCCACGGCCGCCGGTTCGTTGAGGCGCCCGCCCGGGTGCGACTGCAAGCCCACGTGAATCAGGCCGTTGAGAAACGTGCCGGTCGTGAGGACCAAGGCGCGACAAGCGATTTTGGATTGCAGAGTGGGACAGGTTGGCAACCCGTCTGCCATGGCGGATTGAGAAAGGCAAACTTCGATACCGACAACGCGATCACGTTCGACAACGATGCCGGTGACCATTCCTTCGGCCAGATCGAGATTGGGCACCCGGCTGAGCGTCTCGGCCATCCAGCGGCTGTAGTGCTGCTTGTCGGCCTGGGCGCGCGGAGCCTGGACGGCCGGCCCCTTGCCGGTGTTGAGCATGCGAAATTGAATGCCGGTAGCGTCCGTGGCGCGCCCCATGAGGCCCCCGAGCGCGTCCACCTCGCGCACCAAATGTCCCTTGGCCAGCCCGCCGATGGCCGGATTGCACGACATCCGCGCGATCGCGCCCAGGTTCATCGTGAGCAGGAGCGTTCGCGCGCCCATTCGCGCGGTCGCATGAGCCGCCTCGCACCCGGCGTGTCCCGCACCGACGACGACCACATCATACTGGTTCGAGTACGTGTTTCCCACTCAAAGAACCTCTCAGAGAGCATTTGTAGCCCGCCGGCCTCTCACCTTCAACGGCAAACCTTTCTCCGTCCTCAAAACCCGAAATCCGTTCAATCATGCGTTCTCCGGGCGTCCTCCAGCGTCATTTTGTTAGTTCTGTCTCGACTTTCGCTCAAGCCTAGATTAATCAAGAACTCGTGTTGCGCGAAGGCAACGCCAGGCCTTGAGGGAATCGCTATGGACGAGGTCCCCAAAGTACCGTGGGCGTTGACGCCCGAAGCATTGGCCAAAGTTCAACAACCCGTGCCCGAGCCCCCCGAACCCGCGCGCGACGACGAACCGCGCGAGGCGGTGGTGGACCTGCGGCGCACCACCTGGACCGACCTCGGCATCGCCGGCGCGCTGGCGTTCGTCGCCATCCTCTCGGTCCTGCTCACCTATCGCGGCATCGGCTACTCCTGGGACGAGGCCTTCTACAAAGCGCCCGCGCAGATGACCGTCGAATGGCTGGGCGATTTCCTGACCGACCGGGGAAGCGCCGTCTCGTCGGCCAACATCATCGAGCATTGGGCGGGCAGTGAAGATCCGGCCACCCATCGGCCGATCGGGATCATCGAGCTGCCCTCGGTCGTCAAATGGGCGATGGGACTGTCGTGGACGGCCACGCGGGACTTGTTTCGCGAGCCCTGGGACGATCTTCGGGCGCTTCGGCTGCCGGCCGCGCTGGCCTTCGGCCTCTCGGTCTTTCTGATCTATCTGCTCACGCTCAACAGCTACCGGCGGCGGGCGGCGGTCATCGCGGCCATCGCTCTCATGACGATGCCGCGCGTCTTCGGCCACGCCCACATCGCGGCCACCGAAACCATCACCAACGCCACGATCCTGCTCGCGATCTATTGCTACTTTCGGGGGCTGAACTCGGCGTGGTGGGCCGTTGCGTTCGGTGTGGCTTATGGCATCGCGCTGGATACGAAAATCAACGCCATCCTGCTCGCCCCGGTGTTGCTGATCTGGGGCCATGCCTTCCATCGGCGAAGCTACGTCAACAACTTTTTCGCGATGGTGTTCGTCGCGCCCGTCGTCTGGATCGGTCTGTGGCCGTGGCTCTGGCGCGATACCTTCGTCCGCCTGCTTGAATACTTCTACTTTTTCAGCCGGCACCAGCAAACGGCGGTGTGGTACCTGGGCCAACAATACGGCTATGGCGGCCCGCCGGCACCCTGGCATTACCCCATCGTGATGACGCTGGTCACCGTGCCGTTGCCCATTTTGGTCTTGTCGCTTTTCGGGCTGGCGCGAACCGCCGTTCATTGCCGCTGGGAGTATCGGGGCATTCTGTTCACCGCCTACGCGACCGTGGTGCTGATCTACGCGTCGCTGCCGGGCTCGCCGAAATACGATGGGACGCGGCTGTTCTTCTCGCTTTTCCCCATGCTGGCGGTCCTGACCGGCGGTGGGGCCGACTCGCTGGTGAGCATTTTCCCGTTTGATCGCAAGATTCGCGGGGCCTTGAGCGTCCGCCATGTCGTTGCCGCGGTGTTTCTCCTGACCGTTGCGGGCAACGGCCTGTGGGGGATCACCAGGGTCCATCCGCACGAGCTGTCCTATTTCAACATCCTGACCGCCGGCCTCCAGGGGGCGCGCGACCGTTTCGAGACCAGCTATTGGGGCGAGGGTCTCAACGAAGAGGTGATTGACTACCTCAACCAGCTGCCGCGCGGGGCGCACGTTAAGCCGCTGGCCATGCAGGATCTCGTTTTCCCTCACCTGCAGGAATGGGGCATTTTGCGCGATGACCTGGTGTTCGGCGGGCCGCCGCCTTACGACTACTGGCTTCTCCACATGCGCCGGGGTTTCTTCGGCCCGACCGAACGATATCTGTTCGAACGCGAGCCGGAGAAGATGTTCGCCTTCCGAGGTGTGCCGTTTTTCTGCATCTACTCGAAAAAGGAAGCGGGAGAGGTGGCGAAAACCAAGGGATGAAGGATGAAGGCTGAAGGCTGAAGGATGAAGGATGAAGTGAAACGCTGAACGCTGAACGGAAGAGCCGAACGCCAAATCGAGACAGACTGAAGAGGTGAGGCGGGAGCCGAGGTTCCAAATATGCCTTCGCGACCGATCATCGCGTTGATAACTGATTTTGGCGTCGCCGACTGGTTCGTCGGTTCGATGAAGGCGGTGATTTTGTCTCACGTGCCCGATTGCGCCATTGTGGATTTCTGCCACGCCATCGAGCCCGGCCAGATCGCGCAGGGCGCCTGGCTTCTCGAACGGACCTTTCGCGACTTTCCGCCCGCGACGGTGTTCTGCGCGGCGGTGGATCCGGGGGTCGGCACCGAGCGGCGGGCCATCGCGGCGGCGGGCGGCGGCTACTTTTTCGTCGCGCCCGACAACGGGTTGCTGACGGGCGTGCGGCGGTGTGCCGGCGATTGGGAGTGCCGCGCGATCACCAATAAAACCTGGATGCGCCCGTCGGTCAGCCGAACCTTCCACGGGCGCGACGTCTTTGCACCGGCGGCGGCGCTCGTGGCCATCCACGGCGGGATCGAGAACGCCGGGCCCCTCGTCACCGACCCCGTGACCATCGCCGTGCCCAGTGCGGTGGTGGCTCCCGGCGGCAAGATCGGCGGAGCCGTCATCTGCTTCGACCGGTTCGGCAATGCGCTCACCACGATCACACCCAAAGATTTGGAAACGGCAGGGACAGGACGCGCGTGGCAGATTGAGATCAAGCACTTGACCATCACTCGCCTTTCCTCCACGTTTTCCGACGTTGCGCCGGGAGAGGCCCTGGCTTACTGGGGCAGCCTCGGCACACTCGAGATCGCCGTGCGCGCCGGCAACTGCCGCGAGCGATTTGGGCTGGTTCTCGGCGACCGAGTCCACATGCGACCGACGTGAAGGGTGGGGCGGGCCGTCAGCCCGCCAACGAGAGACTGCCTTGTACTCTCGATCTGCGCGAGGGGCGCCGATTCGCGGGCTGACAGCTGACGCCGCTCTTTGGTCGGGGCCGGACTTTGCAGCAAGCCCGAAGAATGGGAATGGTCCAGCGCCGGCGAGATCCATGCCGACCTCCTGAGGCGGTCAAAGAGCAAGGGATTTGGGGTATGAAGAACCGTGCGGATGATAACTCGACGCCGACGCGCGTGGTGAGCGATCTGCGCGAAGCGGCTCGGGCGATAGGCCGCCATCAAACGGTTTGCTGCGTGGGGGTTTTTGACGGCGTCCATCGCGGCCATCAACGCCTGATCGCGGCGGCAGTCGAGGAGGCCCGCCAGCGTCGCTGTTGGAGCGTCGTTCTGACCTTCCGCAATCATCCGCTGACGGTCCTGGCGCCGGCCTATGCTCCGCTGCTTCTCACTGACCCGGAAGAAAAGGTCCGGCGGTTGATCGAACTGCACCCCACGTTGGTGGCCTGTATTCCCTTCGATCGCGAGACCGCCGATCTGGAGCCCGCGACCTTCGTCAAGGAAATCCTGGCCGAACAGCTGCACGCCGCGTCCGTCTGGTGCGGGTCGGACTTTCGATTTGGCCGCGGGGGGACGGGCGATGCGCGGCTCCTCGAACAAATGGGCCAACCGCTCGGCATGGCCGCTCACACAATCGAGCCGGTCTTTGTGCGCAATCACCTCGTCAGCAGCACCTTGATCCGCTCGCTCGTCGAACAGGGCGAGGTCCAGCAGGCCGCCGAGTGCCTGGGCCGAGACCACGTCGTCGAGGGGCCGGTGGTGTCCGGCCACGGACGCGGCCGACAATTGGGCTACCCCACGGCCAACCTTGCTCCTCCGCCGGCAGTGGTTCTCCCCGCCGACGGGATCTACGCCGTTCGGGTCGAGGCGGGCGGCAGGCTCCACGACGGCATGATGCATCTCGGGCCGGCCCCGACCTTCGACATCGCACAGCCGCGGCTCGAAGTTCACCTGTTCGACTTCCGCGGCGAACTGCTGGGCAAAACGATCCGCATCCATTTCGTCTCGTTTCTGCGCGAGGTCTTGCGCTTCGATTCCGCCGATCAGCTGGTGGCCCAGATCAAAGCCGACGAACAAAACGCGCGCACCATTCCGCAGAGCAAATCTCATGAGTGATGGTCGTAACGATCACCGCCCGGTCGAGCGCGGGGTGGTCGCTGAACCGACGGAAAGTCTTCCTCCCAAAGCACCCGGCGCCGGCGCTCAGACCGCTGTTGTCCCGCGCCGCTGGCAACGCGAGCTGGTTTTCGCCGCAGTGGCCATCGTCCTGGTTTTGGGTCTGGCCGAAGTGTTGTTGCGGTTTGCGGGATTCCGCTTCAGCCCCGTCCCCATCCTCGTGGATGCGACCTGGGGTCCCGAGCAGGTGCAACGGCTGAACCAGGCCGGCGGACGCGATACCTTCCAACCCGATGACGTGGTGTTCTGGAGCTTGATTCCGGGAATCAAGTTGGACGACCGGACGGTCAACGAACGCGGCCTGCTGCACGGACCCCTGACGGTGCCCAAACCGCCGGCGACCTACCGGATTCTTTGCCTGGGCGATTCATGCACGGCCATGGGCTCGGGGTCCTATCCCGCCGTGCTGCAAAAGCGGCTCGATCTGGTGGCGCGGCCCGACCGCCGGTTCGAGGTGATCAACGCGGGCGTCTTTTCCTACAGTTCGACCCAGGGACTCCGGCTCTATCGCCACCGGCTCGGCGATCTCGAACCCGATCTGGTGACGGTCTATTTCGGATGGAATGATCACTTCTTGACCACGACCTATTCGGACAGGAGCCTGGGCGGCCGCGAGACCCCGCTGCCATCATTCGTCCGATTGCTCCGCCAGCTGCGTCTCTATCAGCTGGTCCAGTGTCTGGTGAACACCATGCAGCTGCAGGCGATCGCGAAACAGCGCGCGGGACACCAACTGTTTCGAGTCGGCCCGGAAGACTACCGCGAGAATCTGAAGGAGTTTGTGGATCTTGCCCGCCGGCAAGCGGCGCGGCCCGTCCTCTTCACCGCGCCGGGCAATCATGGCCCCGGCCGTGTTCCGGACTACTACATCGTGAACGGTCTGGCCGAGAGCGAGGAGAGCATAATTCGCCTCCATCGCCAATACAACGACATCGTCCGCGACGTCGCACGAAAAATGCGGGTGGAAGTGCTCGATCTCGAAGAGGCCTTCAACCGCCAAAACAAGGACGATCTGTTTATCAAAGACGGCATCCATCCCAACGCGCAAGGCCGGCATCTGATCGCCAAGCTGTTTCTGGAAAAGATCGGCGGGATGGGCGTTCTCTCGGCCGAAGAGGAGCGCCGGATCGCCGACAACAGCATGTACGACTCGACCATGCCGAACCTCCTTCGCAGCCGCGTGGAGTTTCTCGAACAACCGCTGCACACGGTCGCCGGCAAACCCTGGACCATCGGCGTGAAGGTGGCCAACACGGGGGACACGGTTTGGCTGGCGCAATGCGATCCTCGCTACGGGCAAGTCGAACTGGGCGTCATTGTCTATGACACGCACGGCCAGAGGCTCGTCGAGGAGGCACGAGGGAGATTCCCCCGCGATGTCAAACCGGGTGAAACGGTGGAGCTGCGCTGGAGGATTGCGCCCCTGGACAAGCCGGGCGAGTATGTGCTGGAGATTGCTCCGGTGGCCGAGTATGTGGCATGGTTCAAACAAGTCGGCGACAAACGCACGACCACCTCGCTGATTGTCGAACCGGCGCCCAAGTAGCGCAGGCGATTAGCCTGTGGATTTGATTGCGGAGTGCGGAGTGTGAAGGGCGCACACCGACGGCCTGATACCACCGAGACTATTCAACAGTAGTGTTTGACAGCCGGCGTCAACCCGCCGTGGTTTCGTTTCGAAGGAATGTTAATGGAGAATGGGCAAACAGAAGAGAAGATCCCCAATTCCCAGACCCGTCCGCGCGTGAAAAAACGATGGCCGCGCGAACTGGGCTTTGCGCTGGCGGCCATCGTTTTGGTTCTCGCCCTCCTCGAAGTCCTGCTGCGTTTCACGGGCTATCGCTACGTGGCCGTTCCGATTCTTCGCGATGCCATTTGGGGCGCAGAACAGTTTCGGGCGATGAACGAAGACATGGGCCACAATCTTTTCCGGCCCGATGATCTTCTGTTCTGGACGATGATCCCCGGCGTGCGCCTCGACATACGCACAGTGAATGACCTGGGGTTGCTCAACGGGCCGATCGCCGTTCCGAAACCCGCGGCCAGCTATCGCATCCTCTGTCTGGGCGATTCCTGCACCGCGCTGGGGCCCGTGGACTATCCGATGGTCCTGCAAAAACGGCTCGAACCGGCGTCGCGATCCGACCGGCGATTCGAGGTGATCAATGCCGGGGTCTTCGGCTTCAGCTCGCTCCAGGGGCTGCGGCTGCTTCGCGACCGGCTGGCGGGGGTTGATCCCGATCTCGTGACTGTCCTGTACGGCTGGAACGATCACTACCTGACGGTCGCTTATCCCGACAACCTGGTGCGCAGCCGCGCCACCGCGCCGCCTTTCTGGATTCGGCTTCTTCGCCGCTTGCGACTTTACCAGATCGCACAACAGGCCGTCGCCACCGCGGAGATGCAACGATCTTCGGTTGCGCGAATCCGCGTCGCGCCGCAAGATTATCGCGAAAACCTCGCCGCCATTGTGGAACTGGCCGCCGAGCGGGGTGCGCGTCCGATCCTCATGACTTCGCCCAGCAACCATAGCGTCGGCAATGTTCCCGCGTTTTTCATCGAACAGCGAATGGCCGAGAGCGACGAGACCTTGATCACGCGCCACCGCCAGTACAACCAGATCGTGCGCGAGGTGGCCGCCGGGAAGAAGGCCGAGCTGCTCGACCTCGAAGCGATCTTCGACCAGCGCGACAAGAACAGTCTGTTCCTGCGCGATGGGGTCCACGAGAACCCGGCCGGCCGCCATCTGATCGCCGACTCTCTCATCGAACGGTTCGCCGCAATGCGTCTCCTGACGCCCGACGACCTGAATCGAATCGCTCAGAAGCCCGCCTTTGATTCGCTCGACCCAAACCTCCTGCGCAGCCGGATCGAGTTCCTCAAGTTGCCGCTCCAGGCCAAGGTCGGCCAGCCGCTGCCGCTCGATCTGCGCGTGACCAACCTCGGCGACACGGTCTGGCTGGCCCGCACCGAGGGGAAGATCGGCCAAGTGTTGATGAGCGTGATCATCTATGATATGCAGGGCCGCCACCTGTTCGAGAAGGAAGGCTCCGTGATCCCGAAGGACGTCCAACCGGGCGAAACGTTCGAGTTGCACTGGGCCACCAGCCCGTTCACCGAGCCGGGGCATTATGTCCTTGAAGTCGAGCCGGTCGCGGGCTATGTAATGTGGTTCAGCGATGCGGGCGACAAACGAACCACCACAACGCTCACCGTAGAAGCACAGTGAGCATTGAACGAAAAATGAAAACCGACAACGGACAACGGGAAGCAGGCTTTGAGGCCGTGAGGCTGTGAGCCGGCGTGGAAGAGAAAAATGGACAACCCGCAACGGGCAATGAAAAACCGACAACTGACAACGGACAACCCGCAACGGGCGATGAAAAACGGACAACCGATAAGTGCCAATGGACAATGGAAAGCAGAAAACCGAGGAGGTGTTGTTGGTTGGCAAGAGGGTGGATGAAGTACGCTTGGCGGACGTAAGAGCGTGTCTTAAAACTCCAGGTTCGCGGGGATTCTGGTGGGAAAAGCACGCCCCTCTCCCGTCATTGCGAGGAGAGGCGGAGCCGATTTTGAGTGTCGTGTGGGAGAACGATGAAGATCCTGCACACCAACTTCCTTCAGGGCTGGGGCGGACAGTCCAACCGCATCTTCAACGTCTGCCGTGGCCTCGCCCAGCGCGGTCATGAGGTCGTGATCGCTGCTCCGGCCAACAGCGAACTCGTCAAGCGCGCGCGGGCGGCGGGACTGCCCACTGACGGCTCCATGAAGTTCCGCCGTGGCCTTCGGCCGGTGACCGTGATGCGCGACATCCGCCGAATGCGCGGCCTCCTCCGCGAAGGACGATTCGATATCCTTCACACCCACGGGTCGCAGGATTCCTGGGTCGCCGCCTTTGCCAATCGGCCCAAGCGCCTGCCGGTCGTTCGCACCAAGCACAACATCTTTCCGCTCGCCGAACACTTTCCCAATCGCTGGCTCTATGGCAAAGCCTTCGACCGGATCATTTGCATCTCCGACGCGATCCTCGCCCAATGCGCCTCGAAGCCTTTCATCCCGCGCGATCGCCTGGTCCTCATTCACAGCGCCGTGGACCTGGAACACTATGCGCAACCCGATCCGGCCGGAGTGGCGGCGTGGCGCGCGCAATGGGGTGACCACCATCCTATCGTTGCGATCGTCGGGCGGCTGCGCGAGGAGAAAGGCCATCGGTTTCTCTTCGAAGCGACCGCCCGCTTGCGCCGCCAATTCCCGGCCGTCCTGCTGATTGTCGCCGGCGACGGTTCGCTGCGGGGCGAACTCGAACAGCTCGCCACAACATTGGGCATTGCCGACCGCGTGCGGTTTCTGGGCTTCCGGACCGACGTGCCTGAAATTCTCGCGGCCACCGACCTGTTCGTCATGCCTTCGCTGTGCGAGGGGTTGGGCACCGCCGCCATCGAGGCTTCGGCGGCCGGACGCCCCATCGTCGCCAGCCGCGTGGGCGGCGTTTCCGACGTGGTCCACGACGGCGACACCGGTCGGCTCGTTGAACCCGCCGACCCCGACGATCTGGCGCGCGTGATGGCCGAGGTGCTGGCGGATCGAAATCAGGCGGAACGATTGGGCCAGGCCGCTCGCCGCTACGCCTTCGATCATTTTACGGTGGATTCATTGGTCGAAAAGAACCTCGCCGTCTATTGTGACATCCTGGGAACCATGGAGGGAGTTGCGAAAAGCGATGTTACAGATCGGCTGGCGTAAAGACTGGGCGCTGCAAAAGGGTATCAGTCCGATTTCCGCACGATTCACAGGCTGACAGCCCGCGCCACTTTGCTTTTCGCAACTCCCTCGAACCATGGAATCGGCGCGAGAAAGAAGTTGATTCCGTCGCCAGGGTTGTCCAGCATCGCATATGCACCGGAGGAGGAGAGCAGTCATTCCCGCCCAGACCTTTCCCGCTTGCGGACGGACCCGATGCGCAAAGTCTGGTTGATCGCAAAAACCATCCTGATTGAAGCCATGCGGCGCAAGGACCTCTACGTCGTTGCGCTGATTTCCGCCTTCATCATCTCGCTGGTCGGCGTGTTCCGCTTTTTCGGGATCACCGGCCTGCACAAGTTCTTTCGCGAAGTCTCGCTGACGGTGATGAATTGGGCGACCACCATTCTCGTCATCCTGTTGGCCGCCCGCCAGTTGCCCCGCGAATTCGAATCGCGCACGATCTATCCGCTGCTGGCCAAACCGGTCTCTCGCCTTCAGTTCCTCGCCGGCAAATTCACGGGCACGCTTTTGGCCGCGGCGATTGCCTACGCGATCTTCATGGCCTTCTTTTTCCTGGGTCAGTTGCAGATCGGCGTGCCGGTGGTCTGGGGAACGTTGCTCCAGATGATCTATCTGCACTTTCTGGCACTGGCTGTTCTCTGCGCCCTGACCTTGATGCTTTCGACCCTGATGACCCACTCGGCGACCTTAACCGTGGCTTTCCTCTTTTTTGTTTTCTCCGAGCAAATCACCGCGTTCATTCGCATCTACTACGAACAGGCCGGCGAGGGGATGCGAAGGGCGCTGTGGGTGCTCAACTATGCCGTGCCGCAACTGGCCCTGATGGACTTGACGGAAAAGGTGGTGCATGACTGGCCGGCGGTTCCGTCGTGGGTACTGGAGTTTCTGACGGTGGATGCGGCGATCTTTGTGGCGGTCTATTTCGCCATCAGTTTCCTGAAGTTTCGCAAGCGGGAGATCTGACCGATGCCGGCGTGGCTGGTCGCTCGAATCACTTTCTTTGAGACGCTTCGCAAGAAGGACTTCTATGTCCTGCTGATCCTGATGGGCCTTTACGCATTGGTGGCGGTGGTGCTCCTGCGCGAATCTCCCCAGGATGAGGCGGTTCGAAAGGCCCTGTTCAGCCTGGGGCTGAGTTTCAGCTTTGCCTCCGCAGCCATCCTGGTCGTGGTCCTGGCGGCGCGCCAGGTGCCCAAGGAGATCGAACAGGGGACCATTCTGCCGTTGCTGGCCAGGCCGCTTTCGCGCTGGCAGTTTCTGGTGGGCAAGTTCCTGGCTTGCTGGCTGACGGGCGTGATCGCGCTGGTCTGTTTCGTGGTCCTGATTCGGCTGCTCGTCCCGCCGCCGTCGCGGTTCGGCGAACTGCTTTTTGCCCAGGCGGTCGTTCTCAAGGTGGCGGGGTTGGCGGGGTTGGCGGCCATGACGCTGATGCTGTCGTTGCTGATGCCCGAGACGTTGAGCATCACCTTGTCGCTCTTCTACTATTTCTTCTGGGGAATCCTGTTCAACATGCTCCAGGCGGCCCTGAGTCTCATCGGTGGGGGGGTGGCGTGGGTGGTGGGCTATGTCCTCTGGGCGCTCCCCCAGTTCGAGGTGCTGAACATCTCGCGCCTGTGCATGACGCAAGCGGCGCCGCTGGCATGGATGTCGGCGGCCGCGCTGATTCTCTATGCGGCGGCCTATGTGGCGATCGCGATGACGGTGGCCTACAACCTGTTCGAAAAGCGGTGGGTGTAACGGCGATGGCTCTGGAGAAACCCTCAGAACGGTGGGCGCTGGTGGTGATCCTGCTGGCCGTGCTCGCGGGAGTCAGCCAGTGGGTGGTCAAGCCCGTGGCCTCGCAGCTGCGAGTGACCCTCTCGCCCGACCGCGAACGCGACAAGTCCAGCGGCCTCTTGCAGGTTTTCCGCGGCGTGCAAATGTCGCTGGCCGACATGTGTTTCAACAAATCCACCGTCTATCAACACAGCGGCATTCTCTATCGCGCCAAGGACGAAGACATCGTCGGCGAAGACATCAAGGACGAGCGCCGGACCGCGACCGACGCAGCGGAAGGCACCACCCCCAGCGCGACAGTCGCCCGCAAGCCGACCAAACCGGGGGAACGTCCAACCACCACCACGATGCGCAAGACCGAGCCAGACGGTCATGGCGCCGACGAGCACGGCCACCAACACCTGACGATCATTCCGCTGCCCGAGGATGATTTCCGCGGCATCATCGGCGACGTCGAGCGCCAGGTCAAGCCGTTCGAGCTGACCCACGTCAGCCACGTCAAACCGGAAGAGGCCCTGCCCTGGCTGCGGCTGGCCACCTGGATCAATCCCGATCATGAAATGGCGTGGGTGGCCACCGCCTTCTGGCTCCAGGGAACCCAGGGGAGGAATCCCAAGGCCACCAGCCAGGCCATCACTCTTCTCGAACAGGCGCGCGCTCTGAACCCTCCGCGCGAGGGCCAGCCTTATGACAAGCAGGGCCTGATCTATGAGCTCGGTCACCTCTACCTGATGAATGCCAAGAACCCCGCCAAGGCCCTCGAGGTCCTCGAGCCGGTCATCGCGCGCGGCGAAAACGATTTTGCCCAGCTGGACGCCGTGCAGCGCGACTGGCTCACGTTCAGTTTTCGCGACGCCGTCGAGGCCTGCAAGAAGCTTGGCCGCCACGACCGGGCGGTCGAGTTCTGCAAGCGCGGCCTGGTTCTCTTCCCCGACGACCGGCCGCTGCGTTCGAGTCTGCGCCGCGAACAGCAACTCCTTCGCAAAGGCGGCGCGGCGAAGCCCGCCAACTCCGGCCCGAAACGAAAATAGGTTCGCCGTTCCGCCCTTCAGGCGGCTCCAAAACGCCGCCTAAAAGCCGAACTACAGTCCGCAAGAGGCTCATCACTTTTCCTCAGGCGGTACTAGCGGTTCGGCGGCGGCGATTCGAGAACGGCTTCGATGGCTTCGTCGCGAGGCACGCCTAGCTCGCGTGCGCGCCCATAGGCTTGTCGCGCGAGCTGGCGTTGGGGCGGGTTGGTGTCGAGGTATTCGCGCGCCAAATCGAGCTGCACTTCGCCCTCTTT
>Ga0315282_10009266_pt1 | contig 15674 bp, 14 predicted proteins | sample YL17G07_20_MG_FD_203693 | JGI IMG/M metagenome (GOLD analysis project Ga0315282, IMG submission 203693) | Sediment microbial communities from Yellowstone Lake, YNP, Wyoming, USA - YL17G07_20 | ecosystem: Environmental > Aquatic > Freshwater > Lake > Sediment | place: USA: Wyoming | collected...
TTCTTTTCCCTTGTTCCATCGCAGGCCATTCCCCTTGAATGGGGTAAAGATAGTCCTTTATACATTTAAGAATATTTTCCTTGATATCATTTGATAAATGCTGTGACAAAAGCCATAATTCGCGGAGGGCATCTACTTCTCCCTTGATAGATTCAACGAGATGATTCCAGTTTTCCCACTCTTTCTGAATGGTAAAGGCAGCAAGGATGCTGAAGATAAGACATATTGCTGAGTAGAGCCAGGGGATACCGCCTAAATCCCGTAAATCCAATAATAGAATTCTTCCGTGATCAATTGTTCGCATCAACCAGAATACTAAAGAAAAAATGATGAGAAAGAGAATTATTTTTGGAATAAATTTCATTTTTTCACCCTCGAAAATAGTGATAGAATCTGACTGAAAATACTGCTAAATTTATTCATACACACCTCTGATCCGGGGTTTAATCTATATTACCCAGAACGGAGTTAACGTTTGATGTCTGGGAAAGCAGGGCTTAGCTACCGCTCCTCTTTAAGTAATTTATATTCTATGCTATCAACAAGCGCCTGATAGGACGCCTCGATAATATTCTCTGATACCCCGACAGTGCTCCATCTTTTCTCTTCGTCACCTGACTCAATAAGTACCCTCACCCTTGCGGAAGTGCCCTTCCCTGCTGTAAGGACACGAACCTTATAGTCATGGAGACTCACTTTTTTAAGTTCAGGATAGAACTTATCGAGTGCCTTTCTCATGGCATTATCAATTGCGTTAACAGGGCCGTTTCCTGTTGCTGCGGTGTGTTCGATACGACCGCCAACCTTTACCATTATCGTTGCCTCGCTGATAGGGTCTTCTCCCTCTTTTCTCTTCTCAACTATAATCCTGAAACCTATAAGATCAAAGAATCTCTTGTGCAGGCCGAGGGCCTTTTTCATCAAGAGTTCAAAAGATGCCTCTGCCGCCTCAAACTGAAAACCCTCGTTCTCGAGATTCTTCAAGGTAGTGACAATATCCTGTAACTGTGGAGAATCAGGGTCAAGGTGGATTCCGAATTCCTCCGCCTTTCTTAATATGTTGCTCCTGCCTGCAAGGTCTGATATCAAGACCCTCCGGGAATTACCGACAAGATCGGGCTTAATATGTTCATATGTTTCCGGTCTTTTCATTACCGCGCTGACATGGATACCGGCTTTATGCGCAAAGGCGCTGTCTCCGACAAAAGGCTGTCTCTTGAAATGTCTTAGGTTGGCTATCTCATTCACAAACCTTGATACCTCCCTCAGCCTTCTTAGTTTTTCAGCACTAATACAGCTCATTCCAAGTTTAACCTGGAGATTGGGAATCACCGAGCACAGGTTTGCATTGCCGCATCTTTCACCAAGTCCATTGATCGTACCCTGCACATGTGATGCACCGTTTTCAACTGCAATTACTGAATTTGCAACAGCACACTCTGAATCATTATGTGCATGGATGCCGAGAGGTGTATGCAGATCTTTCATTATGTCATTTATAATATTTTTTACATCATCAGGAAGTGTTCCTCCATTTGTATCACAGAGTATAAGGCAGTCTGCACCGGCATCCTGCGCAGCAAGAAGGCATTTTAAAGCGAACTGAGGGTTATCCTTATAACCATTAAAGAAATGTTCTGCATCAAAAAAAACCTTCTCGGCATTTTTTTTAAGACAGGCAACTGAATTATGAATAATATCAATGTTCTCATCGCATGATATCTTCAGCGCCTCTTTCACATGGAAATCCCAGGTCTTTCCAAAAATAGTAATAATCTTTGACTTTGAATCGAGAAGGGCTTTTATATTAGCATCATCATCTGCTTTGTGTTTCGGCCTGTGTGTACTTCCGAATGCAACTATCTTTGAGTTTTCAAGTCCGAGTTTTCTTACCTTCTTAAAGTATTCCATATCCCTCGGGTTAGAGCCAGGCCAGCCGCCTTCTATATAATGCACCCCGAGTTCATCAAGCTTCTCTGTAATCCGGAGTTTATCCTCGACAGAAAACGAGATATCTTCTGTCTGTGCCCCGTCCCTCAATGTCGTATCATAGATTTCTATCTGCCGCATAGTCATATTTTTTGTCCGAACTTAAGATTTATTTTTTACCAGGATAACTTTACTTTACGTTTCGTTTCCACCTTTTTCTTCCTGTTCCCTCCAAGCTCAAATGCATCGTGCAGCACCCTTACCGCAAGCTCAGTATATTTTGTATCAATAATACAGGAAATCTTTATCTCTGATGTGCTTATCATCATGATGTTTATACCATGTTTCGCAAGTGTCTCAAACATCTTTGCTGCGACACCTGAGTGGGTCCTCATGCCAACACCTATAATGGAGACCTTTGCTATATTCTCCCTGAGGACAACATCTTTTGCACCGAGTTCTGCAACAATCTCCTCAGTAATTTTAAGTGCTTTCTTGCTATCTGTCTTAGGGACTGTAAAAGATAGATCAGTTGATTTTCCGTCACTGCTTATATTCTGCACAATCATATCAACAACGATATTTGCACCTGCAATCGCATTGAAAAGTTTTGCTGCAATACCTGGTCTGTCATAAACTGCTATTGCAGTTATTTTTGCCTGATTTTTGTCATAGGCAACACCTGACACGACAACCTTTTCCATCTCTCTGTCCTCCTTAACAACAAGTGTACCAGGATTATTACTAAAACTCGACCTGACAACAACCGGAACCCCATATATCTTTGCAAATTCAACTGACCTCGTCTGGAGCACTTTTGCACCAAGACTTGCAAACTCAAGCATCTCATCATATGAAATCTTATCGAGTTGTCTTGCGTCAGACACTATACCGGGATCCGTGGTATAAACGCCGTCAACATCCGTATAAATCTCGCAGAGGTCTGCCTCAAGCGCTGCTGCAACAGCTACTGCTGTGAGGTCAGACCCGCCCCTTCCGAGGGTTGTGACTTCAGAGGTCTCTGTTATACCCTGAAATCCTGCAATAACAGGTATTATCCCTTTATCCAGTGTCTTTCTTACCCGTTCTCCGGTTATTCTTTCTATCTTTGCCTTAGTATGGACTTCATCCGTGATAATCCCCACCTGTCTTCCTGTAAAAGACATAGATTTAAAGCCGAGTTCATTTATTGCGATTGCTGTAAGTGCAGCGCTTATCCGTTCACCTGATGAAAGCAGGAGATCCATTTCACGCTCATCGGCATTCGGAGATAGCTGATTTGCAAGCCCTATAAGCTTATCTGTCTCTCCCGACATTGCAGAGACAATGACAACAACATCATTACCCTGCCTCTTTGTTTCAGCAACTCGTTCTGCAACTGCCCTTATCCTCTCTATGCTTCCAACAGACGTGCCGCCATATTTCTGAATAATAAGTGCCAACTAATTTATCCCTTTAATAAAATACTCCATTAGCTTATACCCTTCCTCAAAAACTAATATATCTTCTCTTTCTGTAATTAATTCATCAAATGCAACACCTTCATTTTTCCTCTTAACGCGGCTATCGTATATTACAAAAGGCACAGGTTCATCTGTGTGGGTTCTGACGTCTATTGGTGTTGCATGGTCAGGCAGAAGAAGTATCCTGTATTCATCAAAGGATTCTATACCTCTAAGGACAGTACCTACCACATGTGCATCAAAATCTTCTATCGCCTTTATTTTATCTGTATAATTACCTGAATGTCCTGCCTCATCGGGCGCCTCGACATGAATATAGGCAAGGTCAACCTTCTCGAGAGCCTTCAGAGCTGCCTCTGCCTTTCCGACATAATTAGTATCTAAATACCCTGTAATACCGGGGACCTCGAGGATCTCAAATCCAGCATATATGCCAATCCCTTTCATAAGGTCAACCGCGGAGACAAGTGCACCACCAAGCGAATATTTCTGCCTGAAGGTCGGGAGACTCAGTTTTTTGCCCTGACCCCAGAGCCAGATACTATTCGCAGGTTTATCACCTCTTTTTATCCTTTCCCTGTTAATAATATGGTTTTCAAGAACGTCTGTTGATCTAAGCATTAAACCCCTCAACACATCTTCTCCATCTCCAACAGGAAGATAGTCAGTTACATCCTTACCCGTAATATCATGAGGTGGAATACATTCATTATCCAATGCACCGGAAGACCAGACCATAATATGTCTGTAGCTCACACCCGGATAGAACCTGATCTGCTCTGTCCCGATTTCCCTGTTAATGTCATTAATAAGCTCCCTTGCATCTTCTGTTGTTATATGACCACCGCTGTAATCCTCCATAACAGCCTTTGTCTTGTCTTTGTTAAACTTAAGGGTAACCAGGTTACATCTGTATGCCACATCATCTCTTTCTAATTTGATTCCTATACTGGCTGCTTCAAGCGGGGCCCTGCCTGAATAAAACTCCATGGGGTTATAGCCGAGGATGTTCAGATTAGCAATGTCTGAGCCTGGATGAAACCCTGCCGGTATAGTCCTGACTTTTCCTATTATTCCATCAAGAACAAGTTTATCCATATTTGGTTTAAATGCCTTCTGTAATGGCGTTTTACTGCCAAGTTCTTTTACAGGCCTGTCAGCCATCCCATCACCAATGATGACAACATATTTCATATAATACCTTCTATAGCCTTTTCGACAGCCTTTATGTCCGCCTTAACCTTTAAAGGTTCCGCAGCCACCCTGAAGACAGTATCGGGGTCCTTAAGACCGTTACCTGTAAGTGTACATACGACACTGACGCCAGGTCTAAAGTAATTCTCTTTATATAATTTTACCACGCCGGCAAAAGATGCTGCTGAGGCAGGCTCGCAAAAAATCCCTTCTGTAGACGCAATAAGTTTGTAAGCGTCCAATATCTCCTCATCGGTTACCGCATCGATTTTCCCGCCTGATTCATCCCGCGCTGCAACCGCACTTTTCCAGCTTGCCGGATTCCCTATCCTGATCGCTGTAGCAACCGTCTCCGGGTTTTCTACAGGTCTGCCGAGTACAATCGGCGCCGCCCCTGCTGCCTGAAACCCAAGCATTACAGGCAGAGAAGAAATTCTTTTAGCATTGTTATATTCCTTGTAACCTTTCCAGTACGCAGTAATATTCCCTGCATTCCCCACAGGAAGCGCATGGTAGTCGGGTGCAAAACCGAGCTGGTCACAGACCTCGAAGGCGGCAGATTTCTGGCCTTCAAGCCTGAACGGGTTTATAGAATTTACCAGCGTTATGGGGTTTTTTCCCACAAGGGCTTTTACTATACTCAATGCCTCATCAAAATTACCCTTTACCTGAAGGACATGTGCACCGTGCACAAGTGCCTGCGCAAGTTTTCCGAGGGCAATCTTGCCTTCCGGTATCAGAACTATAGCCCTGATATTAGCCTTTGCAGCATAAGCTGCTGCAGCTGCCGAAGTATTTCCTGTTGATGCACAGATTACTGCCTTTGCTCCGCTCTCCAGGGCTTTTGAAATTGCAAGGGTCATACCTCTATCCTTAAAAGAGCCGGTTGGATTTGCACCGTCAAATTTGAAATAGAGTTCAAGATCAAGGGATAGCTTCTTCTTAATGTTCTGAACCTTGATAAGCGGAGTATTTCCCTCATTCAGGGTTATATTTGGTGTATTGTCACTAACAGGAAGAAAATCCCGGTATTCTTCAATGATGCCTCTCCATAAAATTTTTGGACTTTTACACTCTCCTGTTTCCATATCATCTCCAAAAATCTAAATGTCAAAATCCAAATAACAAATCAATTCCAAATGTCTAAATTTTTAAAATTAGACTTGGGTTCCATTTGACATTTGAGCTTTGATATTCGGTATTTTACTCTATTACGTCTCCTTCAACGAGTTCCACATCAACTCCTTGCTCCTTGAGGCCCTTAATACCTTTCTTAAGGTTCTCTTCTGTGCCCTCAAGTTCAAGAACCATCTCTCCCACTGTTTCAGTAATCCTCGCCCGCCTTATATTGGGCATAACATCATACCTTTTAGCCATAGTAAATATAACAGGCTCTTTAATAAGATGCTGGGGAAAGGTCAGCTTTACCCTTTGCTTCATCGTTCCCTCCTTATATTATCCCCCTGCGATTGCAGGTACAATTGAGACCTCATCACCGTCTTTTACCACTGTTCCTTCATTCTTGAGAAACCTTATATCTTCGTCGTTCAGGTAAATATTTATAAACCTTCTTATCTTTCCCCCTTCAGATATTCTTTCTCCTATCCCGGGGAATCTCTTATCAAGATTATTGACAAGACTTATAACCGTGCCCGGCTCTCCTTCTACTTCATCTTTCCCGTCTGTAAGCTTTTGAAGTGGGGTTGGTATCCTGACTTTTACTGCCATCTATTTACCTCCTGTCCGGATCGAGTCGCAACGATTCTTTATTTTCACTAAAACCTCTTCAAAAGAACCAAAATTTGGTTTTATGTAATATGGTGAAATGGTCTGGCCATTCAATGCCTCCTGAGTCTTTAATCCATTCCCTGTCACGCAAATTACCGTAGTTTCATCTCTGCCAATTTTACCTGACTCAATAAGTTTTTTTGTTACAGCAACAGTAACCCCACCTGCCGTCTCTGCAAAAACACCCTCCGTCCTTGCAAGTAGTTTTATACCGTCGATAATCTCCTGATCAGACACATCTTCACCAGTGCCTCCAGTCTCATTTACAACCTGAGTTGCGTAATAGCCGTCGGCCGGATTACCTATTGCAAGAGATTTAGCAATTGTATTGGGTTTAACCGGCCTGATAACGTCTGTACCTTGCTTTATTGCTGTAGATATAGGAGAACATCCTGTTGCCTGAGAAGCAAACACCTTTGTATTAAGCTCTTTTATTATCCCTATATCCTTAAATTCTTTGAAGCTCTTCCATATCTTTGTCAGGAGTGAGCCGCTTGCACACGGGATAATAACATTGTCCGGAGCCTTCCACCCGAGCTGCTCTATAATCTCAAATCCATGTGTCTTTGAACCCTCAGCATAGAATGGCCTTATATTTATATTCACAAAGGCCCATCTGTATTTGTTTGCTATCTCACTGCACAGTCTGTTCACATCGTCATAATTACCGTCTACTGCAATAAGGTTAGGCTCATATATGAGGGAGGCAACTATCTTGCTCGCCTCGAGTGTCGCAGGGATAAATATAAATCTTTCGAACCCGGCCTTTGCGCCATGTGCAGAGACAGAATGCGCCAGGTTTCCTGTTGAGGCGCATGCAACTGTATCAAAGCCGAATTCCCTCGCCTTAGTTAGGGCAATTGCTACAACCCTGTCCTTAAATGAAAGGGTAGGATGTACAACGGTATCATCTTTTATGTAAAGCTCTTCTACACCCAATTCTTTTGCAAGGTTATCGGCCTTTAAAAGAGGAGTATATCCTGAATTTAAACCTACCAGGGGCTCACCGTCTATAGGAAGCAGCTCCTTGTATCTCCATAAATTCTTTTCACGCCTTTCTATTACCTTTCTTGTCAGTACTTTTTTTATACTTTTATAGTCATACACCACTTCAAGCGGGCCGAAACAGAACTCACAGACATAGATAGGAGCTACAGGATATTCTCTGCCGCACTCCCTGCACTTAAGATCTTTAACATATCCCATTCCAACACCTCCTGTCTGTTCGCATCAGCCTATGACCATAGAAACAAAAAAATATTAACCATTTTACTTCAAAATGGATAATATTTTAAAGAGGAGATAGATATTTGAGTTTTTGGGCTAAATTATAAATATTTCTACTTCTCTGATTAGTCCGTTTTTTATTTCAAAAGCCTTTATTGCAGGCTCTTCATAGATAAGGCTTATTATTACATACAATGAATCCGGATAAAATGCAAGATTTATGTCTTTTGGAGATGGATGGACATCCGATTGCGGATGAGAATGATAAATCGCCGACATCTCAAGCCCTTGCTCTCTCATTTCCTTCATGACAGTAAACTGTTCCCTGGGCTCCATCATATAACTGACGCTGGAGTTTTCGATATTCGTCATCTTATAAACTTTTTGTACAACCCTGCCTTTTCCTGCAAGAATACCACAGGCCTCATTTGGATAGACCTCTTTACAGTGTAAAATTATTTCAGAAACTAAATGACGTGGTATAACTAATTGCATTATTGATTTATTTGTAGTTCAATTAGTCTAATTTGTTTTATTGGTCCAATTAATACAAACGTAATAATTTATGATACCCCTCTCCCATCCCTCCCCCTCAAGGGGGGAGGGTTAGGGTGGGGGTGATGTAACTTCATTTAATGCGTTTATATTAGTTTTAAAACTAATTGGACTAATTCAACCAATTAGACTGACTCAACTAATAATTCAAATTCCGATAGAGTCTTTAGCTATAATCTATAAGCTCGGTTATTGTTGGATGGTCGCTACAGATAGGACAGTCAGGGTTTTTGGGTATTTTTACCTTTCTGAAGGACGGCTTGAGTGCATGATATATAAGAAGCTCTCCTTTTAGTATCTCTCCTGTACCAATAATAAGTTTTAATACCTCTGCTGCTTGTAAAGTACCTATTACGCCTGGAAGAAAGCCAAGGAGTCCTACACCCTGGGGAGAAGGAAGAACACCATGTGGAGGGGGTTCTTCAAACAGACATCTGTAACATGGGCCATCGCCGGGGACAACAACTGTCAACTGGCCTTCAAATTTGAAAATCGCACCAGTTACAAGTGGTTTCTTTGACATAACACAGGCATCATTTACCAGAAACCTTGTTGCATAGTTATCACTGCAATCAACAACAATATCATAATCACGTATCAAGTCGAGGATATTGTGTTTAGTTAACCTCTGTTTTATAGGAATAACATGAACATCAGGATTCAAGGATTCAAATGTATTCTTTGCAGATTCTACCTTTGGTTCTCCGAGAGTCTTTGTACTATGCGCTATCTGACGCTGAAGATTACTCAGCTCAACATTGTCATTGTCAACTATTGCAATTGTCCCGACACCTGCTGCTGTTAGGTAATAACCAACAGGGGAACCAAGACCTCCAGCGCCTACAATAAATACCTTTGCCTTTAAAAGCTTTATCTGTCCCTTCTCTCCAACTTCAGGCAGGATAATATGTCTGCTATAACGCTGGAGCTGGTCTTCTGTAAATTCCATGAAACCTTTAATCCTCCTTAACCCAAAAAATGCAATTCATTCATTTTAAGGCAGGCATATATGCAGAAAAAGCTTTACCAGCAGCACCTTTGTGAGACACATGATATTCAGAGAGCCTGAATATTTTCATCAGTAACGATTGATAACATTGAATAACCTAATTCTGCTTTGTAAAGGTTTTTATGCATATATGTCTGCCTTGTGTTATCAGATAAATAGAGGTTTCGGGTTAACCTTCTTCTTTTCCCTCTACCCTTATAAACACAGTTTTATCCATTACAACAGGTAAATGGTCTATTTCTTCAATTGCCTGCCTCACATCCTTTTCTTTTGCCTCATGGGTGAGGACAACGAGTGGAACAGCCTCGCCAACCCTTCTGCCTTTCTGTATCATTGAGGCAATACTGATATTATAATTGCCGAGTATCCCGGAAATCTTTGAAAGGACACCTGGTTTGTCAAGTGCAGAAAACCTGAAATAGTACATAGATATCACATCATCAATCTTTTTTATCCTGACATCCCTGATAGTCTTTACCATTACAGGTATCCTTCCTGTTGCATTCTTTTTAATATCCCTTGCTATATCTACAATGTCGCTGACCACAGCACTCCCTGTCGGCATAGCACCGGCACCTCTGCCATAATATAAAGTAGAACCTGTAGCATCTCCCTCAACATATACTGCATTGAAAGGGCCATCTACTTTGGATATGAGATAGTCCTTTGGAATCATCGTTGGATGAACCCTGAGCTCCACCTCAACCCCCCCATTCTCCCCCCCTTGGTAAGGGGGGAACGGGGGGGTTGCCTTTGCAATAGCAAGAAGTTTTACCTTATAGCCCAGCTCGGATGCAAAATCTATATCTTGTGAAGATATTTTAGAAATACCTTCTGTATAGATATTTTTATAAAGGATTGGTATGCCATACGAAAGATAAGCAAGTATTGCGAGTTTATGAGCAGAATCTATGCCTTCAATGTCCAGAGTTGGATCAGCTTCAGCATAGCCGAGGTCTTGTGCCTCTTTTAATGCGACTGAAAATTCAACATTTTCATCTGTCATCTTTGTAAGTATATAGTTTGACGTGCCGTTTATTATTCCGTATACAGCCTTTATCCTGTTTGCAACAAGGCCTTCCCTTATTACTTTTATAATGGGAATGCCCCCTGCCACAGATGCCTCAAAACCTATCTCAATCCCAGCCTCCTGTGCAGCAGTGAATATTTCGTTACCGTCAGTAGCAAGGAGGGCCTTATTAGCTGTAACAACATGTTTACCATTATTGATCGCCTTTAGTATAAAGTCTTTTGCAGGTCTGATTCCTCCTATGACTTCTACTACTATATCAATATGAGGATCATTCAGAACTGCATCTACATCCGTGGTCAGAACACCTTCAGGGACTTTTATACCTCTGTCTCGCACAATATCACGGACAGCAATCTTTCTGAGGTTTATTTCAAACCCCAGCCTTTCTTTCAGGACATCCTTATTTTCAAGAAGAATCCTTACAGTCCCTGTACCTACTGTACCGAAACCGATTATACCGACGTTTATCATGTGTTAAGCACCTTTTTTATACCTTTCGTTGCCTGTCTGATTCTTTGTTCATTTTCTACGAGGGCAAACCTCACATAGTTTTCCCCACCCTCGCCAAATCCTATACCAGGGGACACTGCAACACCTCCCTCTTTTATAAGCAGTTTGGTAAATTCAAGAGAACCCATTTTCTTAAACGGCTCTGGTATCTCTGCCCATGCAAACATTGTTGCCTTCGGTGGTTCTATATTCCAACCAGCCTTATGAAGCCCCTTTACAAGTACATTGCGCCTCGATTCATATATCTTCCTTATTTCTTCAACACAGTTCTGAGGGCCCCGCAAAGCTATAATGCTTGCAATCTGTATCGGCTGAAACATGCCATAGTCAAGATAGCTCTTTATCTTTGTCAGCGCTCCAACAATCTCCTGATTTCCAACGCAGAAACCAACCCTCCACCCTGCCATTGAATAACTCTTTGTCATAGAGAAAAACTCAACACCTACATCCATTGCACCCGGGACCTGAAGAAAACTCGGCGCTTTATATCCATCAAAGACAAGGTCTGCATAGGCCAGGTCGTGCAGAACAATAATATTATTTTCTTTTGCAAAATCTACAACCTTTTTAAAAAAATCAAGCCCTTCCACAACCTGTGTTGTAGGGTTGTGAGGAAAGTTTATTATAAGCATTTTTGGTCTCGGCCAGGAAGACTTATAGGCTTTCTCCATCTCTTCAAAAAAGTCTATGCCAGGACCTATCGGGATACTCCTGACCTCTCCACCTGCTATTATGACACTGTATGGATGTATGGGATAAGCGGGGGCAGGTGTCATTACTACATCACCAGGGCCAACAGTTGCAAGCACAAGATGAGAAAGACCTTCTTTGGAACCTATTGTTACAACAGCCTCCAACTCGGGATCAAGGATAACATCATAGCGCCTCACATACCATTCACATATCGCATTCCTCAACTGGGTTATTCCCTTTGATGCAGAATACCTGTGGTTTTTTTGGTTTTTCGCAGCCTCACAGAGCTTGTCTACAATGTGCCTTGGTGTTGCGCCATCAGGGTTTCCCATACCAAGGTCAATAATATCTTCCCCGCGGTGTCTTGCCTCTATCTTAAGGGCATTTACAATACTGAAAACATACGGTGGAAGCCTCTTTATCCTGTTAAACTCAAACACTTTTTATTTCTCCTATCAGTTAATAAAATATTATTAGTTTTTGTCATTCCGGGCTTGACCCGGAATCCAGTCTTTCTATTCTGGATTCCTGCTTTCGCAGGAATGACATAAAAGTTGCATGTTTATTTACCTATTAGTAACTGTTTCCAATTATTAGCTATTATACATCTCCTCAGCATTCATTGAGCTTCTTACAAGTGGTGCTGAAGCTACATACTTAAAACCCATATTCAGGGCTTTAAGACGAAGTCTTTCAAATACCCCTGGCCTTATATATTCAACAACAGGCAGGTTTAACCTCGAAGGCCTCAGATACTGACCTATCGTAACAAGTTCACAGCCTGCGTTACGCAAATCTCCCAAAACATCTATAACCTCATCTAACGTTTCTCCAAGACCAAGCATAATTCCTGACTTTATATTTATTTGTGGGGCTATCTTTTTAGCGTATTTCAATATATTAAGTGACCGCCTGTAATCTGCTCCCGGCCTGACAACAGGATAGAGCCGCGGAACTGTCTCAACATTGTGGTTATAAACATCAGTCTTTGAATGCAGAACTCTATTCAGGGCATTTAGATTACCTTTAAAATCAGGTGTAAGCACCTCGACCCTTGTATCCGGCAAATATTTTTTGACAGCATAAACAGTTTTTGCAAAATGTTCTGCACCACCATCATAGAGGTCATCCCTTGTTACAGAAGTAATAACAACATATCGCAGTCCCATCTCTTTTGCAGCCATTGCAACCCTCTCCGGCTCTTCAGGGTCGAGAGGTTCAGGGATTGAAGATTCAACTGAGCAGAACCCGCAGTTTCTTGTGCATTTTGAACCGAGTATCATGAAAGTAGCAGTTGGCCTGGAAAAACATTCGCCGATATTAGGACATCTTGCCTCCTCGCAAACAGTCGCGAGTCCATGACTCCTCAATACTTGTTTTGTATCATGGAGCCCTCCACAATTTTTTGCCCTTATCCATTCCGGCAGTCTCAAATTCCCTTTGTTCATATAGTTCATTTAGTTTCTTTAGTTCTTCCGCTTTCTTTGGCTTAACTATAGACATTAAAAATAAAAGAAATATAAAACTTTGTCAAATAGGGAAATGAGATTTTGACGTGTGAAGAACTTTACTAAGCATTGATAGCAAAAATAATCATTCAATCAATATCGTTGGTACAACCGACATCCCTACCCTTAAGACATGCTCCGGGTCTGTGTCTTTATCAAGGACTATCTTAACAGGTATCCTCTGCACGACTTTTACATAATTCCCTGTGGCATTTTCCGGTGGGAAGAGGGAAAAAACTGCTCCTGTGCCGGCCATTATACTGTCTACTTTTCCGTTGAATGTTTTACCGGAATATGTATCAATCTTTATCTTTACTTTCTGTCCCAGTTTTATCTTTTCAAGCTGCGTTTCCTTATAGTTCGCAACTACATATAAATCTTCAAAGGAGACGATTGCCATGAGAGGTTGTCCTTCATCTATACGGTTACCGATCTCAACAGATTTTTTCGTCACATACCCATCCGCAGGCGAATAAATTTTTGTATAACCATAATTAAGTTGTGCCGCACTTTGTTTAGCTTCTTTCTCTTTTATTGTAGATGCTTGTGCAGTTCTTGATGCTTCTGTCTGTTTTACAATAGTTATCTGAGTCTCAAGCTCTTTCTCCACCTGTTTGACCTGTTCTTTTGCTGACTTCACCTGCGCAAGAGCAACTGTATAAGCAGTCATCATCTTTTCGTATCTGTCTTTTGAAATGCTTTCTTTTTTATAGAGATTTTCTGCCCTTCTGCTGTCATTTTCAGCCTGCTTAAGATTGGCCTCCTGAAGCTCAAGGTTCGCCTTTGCGGCGCCTAAGGCTGCACTTAACTCTGTCAGTTTACTTTTTGCCACCTCGATTCGCGTTTCAACCTCAGTTAGTTTTGCCTTTTCCGCACCAACACCTGATGATGCTTCGTGTAACTTAACTTCGTAATCAGCAGGATCTAATTCTACAAGGACGTCTCCTTTCTTGACAAACTGGTTTGATTTCACATGAATATTTTTGACACTCCCTTTGACTCTCGATGCGATTGTATGGATATTGCCGTCCACAAAGGCATCATCTGTTGTTATATGAGTACTCTTATATTGCAGGTAAAAATAAACAGTAATTATTCCTATAACTGTAAAAACAGTAAATACAATTAAAGCAATAATCTTTTTTCTGCGGTTATTTACAGGTTGTCTGGCTTCTTCCATATCATTTATATACCTCCGATAAATCCTTTCCGATTGAATATATGAATCCCGCCTCTGCCCTTCTGAAGTCATAAAGGGATTTGTAAAGATTGGTCTCTGCTATTGTTAGAAGTGTCACCGCATCAAGCACCTCTGTTGCTGTGCCGACACCTTCACTGTATCTGACCCTGTTTATCCTGAGATTTTCCTCTGCCTGGCCGACTGCATCTCTCGTTACCGTTATTTTCTCCCTTGCAGTTTTTAAGTCAAGTATATATTTTTCAACCTCGAGTTTGACTTCATCTGTAAGTTTATCCCTTTGTCCAAATAACTTCAGCCTCTGTTGTTTAATCTTTAAAACCTCTGCCTTTGTGCTCCCGCCGCTGAACAGATTAAGGTTTATTCCAGCAGTCAATGACCAGTTTCCCTCATGTACCTGATAACGGTTTTCTGTAAAATCATAGCCGCCTTGCAAAAAGAACCTTGGGTAATATTCAGACCTCTTTGCTGCTTCTTCCATATCTAACGACTTTAATGTCGTATCAACAATCTGTATCTCTGGTCTCTGACTTTCAGCAAGTTCCCACGCCTTTCCCATGTCCAGATTTAAACCATCTGATGGAGTTTCCTTTACATCCATAACCTGAACATCTGTTTTCAATGGCCTCGCGAGGACACTGTTAAGCCGGGAGGCATTTATTGCCCTGAGATTCCTGACAGCCATTAATCTCTGTTTTACGTCTGAAAGCCTTACTTCTGCCTGAAACAGGTCGTTCTTTGTTATCACTCCTTCATCATAGAGATTTTTTGCATCACGGAGATGAGACTCTATTCTCTGGACTTCTTTTTCAGCCACTATGACCATTTTTTCAGACTCAAGGATGTCAAAATAGATAAGGGTAAAATCAAGGGAAACAAGGTTTCTAATCCTTTTTGTATCAATCTTTTTTGTTTCTAAAATCAATTTACTTGACTCATACCTTGAAGCATCACCCTTAAAATCATAAAGCGTTTGTTGAATACTCAGGCTGTATGAAAGAAAATTCTTCTCTGACATAGGTACAGACTGTGGTCCAAATATAGCTTCAGGCTGGTATGTGAGGAATGTCTGCGTTAAAGAGGCATTTATATTAGGCAGCATCCTTGATCTTGCAAGTAATGTATCAGCCTCTGATACAGCCTCTTCACGCAGGGTTATCTTTACAAGCCTGTTTTCTTCTGTAACAAGCCTTAATCCGTCAGGCAGTGTTAATACATCGGCATAAGCAATACTCGCATAGATAAAGGAGAAGATTAGAATTAAAAAAACAATCAGAAATTCACTTTTATTTTTCATTTCACTTTTTTCCCTTTGACTCATCCCATAAACTATCCATCTCGTTGAGTGTCATATCTGAAAGTTTCTTGCCCTGTTCTGCAGCATTCATCTCGATATAACGGAACCTATGAATAAATTTACTTATAGTCTTCCTCAAGGCATCCTCCGGGTTAACACCAATAAACCTCGAAATATTCACAAGCATAAAAAATATATCGCCAAGCTCATCTTCTATCTCGTCCTGCCTTTTTGTTTTAAGTGCCTCTTTAAACTCCTTCAATTCTTCAT
>Ga0315282_10009267_pt1 | contig 15674 bp, 9 predicted proteins | sample YL17G07_20_MG_FD_203693 | JGI IMG/M metagenome (GOLD analysis project Ga0315282, IMG submission 203693) | Sediment microbial communities from Yellowstone Lake, YNP, Wyoming, USA - YL17G07_20 | ecosystem: Environmental > Aquatic > Freshwater > Lake > Sediment | place: USA: Wyoming | collected...
GGGAGCCATCAAGTACATCTATGCCTCGACGTTCTTCAAGAAGGCGAAGGAGTACTTTGCGGCCACCGGGCACTCCCGCAGCGACGAGAGAATGGCCGTGCTCATCCAGGAAGTCGTCGGTACGCGCCGGAACGACCGGTTCTATCCCCATGTATCCGGTGTGGCCAGATCATGCAACTTCTATCCGCTGGGGATTGCGCGCCCCGAGGACGGCGTGGTCGAGCTGGCTCTTGGTCTTGGGACGATCATCGTGGACGAGGGAGTGGCGTGGTCCTATTCGCCTGCCTGTCCACAGGCGAGCCCGCCCTACAACACCCCGCGCGATCTGCTCAACCAGACCCAGAAGGACTTCTGGGCAATCGACCTGGCTCGGCGTGAGGATCACCACGGGATGAACGAGCCCGGGTGCCTGAGAAAGTACACCCTGTCGGATGCTGAGCAGGATGGGACGCTGTCGTTCATTGCCTCCACGTATGTGGCCGACGATGACCGGATTGTCATGGGCATCACCCGGCCCGGTCCGCGGATCGTGGACTTCGGCCCGATGCTGAAGACGGACCTCCTCCCTTTGACCGCGTTGCTCAAGGAGCTTCTCAGGAGCTGCCAGGCGGCGCTTGGGACCCCGGTCGCGATCGAGTTCGCGATGACGTTTCCCGACCCCGAGGCCCTCCCGGCGCGGTTCGGCTTCCTCCAGGTCAGGCCCATGGCGGCGTCGTACTCTCAGGTGGAGGTCGCGATCGACGAGCTCGATGAGCCCAACGTGCTGGTGGCGTCGGAATGCGCCCTCGGCAACGGCGCGATCGGCTCGATTCGGGACGTTGTGTACGTGAAGCCGAAGACATTCGAGACGCGGCACACGAGATCGATCGGCCTGGAGCTCGAGGCGATCAACCGCGGCCTGGTCGCCGCTCAATGCCCCTACGTTCTCATCGGCTTCGGGCGGTGGGGCACCACCGACCCTTCCGCCGGGATTCCGGTGGACTTCGGGCAGATATCGGGAGCCAGGGTGATCGTGGAGTCGACACTCCCCAACCTTGACTTCACGCTCAGCCAGGGATCCCACTTCTTTCACAACATCACCAGTTTCAAGGTCCTCTACTTCTGCGTCAGGCACACGGGGAGACATGTGATCGCCTGGGAATGGCTCGACGCTCAGCAGGCTCTCACCGAAACGGCATTCGTCAGGCATGTGCGGCTGTCCTCTCCGCTTCGGATCAAGGTCGATGGCCGAACGAGCCGTGGCGTGATCGTCGAGTAGTCGCAGGGGGACGGGGACCGCGTTGATTCGATGACCGCCATGCCAACAGAAGACCAAGGAAAGCCCGGGTCGGAGGATCCCTCGGCCTGGCGGCTCGGGATGGCCGAAGGGATCGCCTCGCAGCTCGACCCCGAGCGCTTCGGCGTGAAGGCGCTGTACGTCGTCGGAAGCACCAAGCATGGGACGGCGGGTCCGTCGAGCGATATCGACCTGCTCGTACGTTTCGGCGGGACAGCGGCGCAGCAGGACGAGCTGATGCTGTGGCTCGAGGGATGGAGCCTCTGCCTCGATGAGTGGAACTTCCAGCGCACCGGGCACAGGATCGGAGGTCTCCTCGACGTTCACATCGTGACGGACGAAGATGTCGCGAGGAGGACGAGCTATGCGATCAAGATCGGCTCCCCGACCGACCCCGCCAGACCGCTGCTCCTGAAGAACATGAATACGCGGGTCAGATCAACTCCCGGGTAGCCTCTCCAAGACTCTCGAGATCGAAACGAACGAGCGCGAGCTCGGGACCCTCGTGAGCCGCCGAGAAGAGGTGAGTGCGTCCGATCCGCTCGTGCCAGGTGTGAGAAAGCCGAGCGGACTCGTGGATGTGACCGTGAAGCGTGAGCAAGGGCTGTCGCTCTTCGATGAACCGCCGGATCGCGATGCTGCCGACATGAACCTCCAGCGGAACGCCGTCGACAGCGACGCCGTCGAGAGCGGCGCGATCGAGGCAGGTGTCGTGCGGGGGCGCATGGAACAGGAAGATGGCCTGATCCAGCGCCACATTCCCGGCCAGGCGTTCGAGGTCTGCCTTGATCGTGGAGTACTTGCGTGCCTCGTCGCTGGTGGGAAGGGAATACCTTCCCTCTTCCGGCGAGATGCAGCCGGGATCGACGTAGCGGGACACGTCGTAGCGCTCCCAATCCTTGAGCAAGAAGGGGGTCGGTGGGACACAGGCATAGCCGTAGACCTGGAAACCTCCGAACGACGCCTGCCGCTGATGCACGTACTCGAGGAGGCCGAGGCGCTCCGCTTCCTGCAAGGTCGCCTCCTCGGTCCGCTGGTCGTCATTCCCCAGGATGAGGAATATCCGCGGGAAGTGGTCGGCCTCGTTGCGCAGCCGGTTCAGCTCGGGCGCCAGGTACTGGCGGATGAAGTCGCGCGGCGAGCGGCCGGGTGAACCAAATTTGAACGGGAGGAGATCCCCGCCCAGGAAGACAGCGTCCGGCCGCTCCAAGGCGACCGCGCGCAGGAGCTTTCCGTACTTCCCGCGGTCGCCGTGCAGATCGGACACGAACACGCACCGCGTCAAGATGCGCTCCTGTTCACGCCCCCAGCCCCCGCGGCGCATTTCCGGGGACCCGTCCGCGGCCGCCGGTGGGAGTCATCAATGTCTACTCGTTCTCGGACACGACCACACAGCGCTGGCTGCGAGAGTCGGCGTAAATGGCGGCCGGCGCCGGAAAGGTCAGGACGTACAGCGCCTGGGTCGCCTCGGGCGGTGAAAAAAACCACGGATCAAGCGTGTCCTGGGCCGGCGATATGTAGCCGTACACAACGTTGTTGCTCATGATGTTCGTGAAGAAGTGGGTCCCCTGGGTGCCGTACATCCTCGTCTGCAGCCTCTTCTGATCCTCCGCGTAGCCTCCGAGCACCATGTACAAGAAGTGGCTCCCGTAGATGCCGCCCGTCTGGCTCTCCTCCTCGGGCAGGGGATCGGCACGACCGGCGATGTCGACGCCATACTCGAAGATGGCCGCGGCCTGATCCACATCCTTGTATTCGGCAAAGATACCCCAGTCGGTGTTTCTGCTTCCGAGCCTGCCGGGGACAATCGCCAGGTACCGCTCCCCGCGCTGGCGCATGCTGCGGTTGATCGCGGCCAGTCCGTTTCGGACCTCGTCGTGCTGATCCTTCGAATAGAGAACGGGGGACACGACGACGGCGTACTTGACGCCCTTCGTAATGCCGTGCCCTTGGAGGCTCCCGATGGAGAGGTAGGTGTGCCCACGCTGGTCCGGCATGTCGATCGCGTGGTAGGTCATCTCGGGGAGAAGTGTCAGCTGCACGACGTGGAACACGCCGTCTTCGTATGGCTTCTTCCGGAAATCGATGTTGAACACGAACTCGATCTGGAAGTTCGAGGCGACCGTGCCGGCGATGGTCTCCATGATGCCTTCCAGACCCGTTTTGAAGCCGAACTGGTTGTTCCGGACCAGTTCTTCAATCGTGATGACCTGTCTGTGGACCCCGAGGAGCCTGATCTTGTGGAAGTTCGCAAATCGGACGTGCAGCTTCTTCATGGTCTCGAGCTCGTCGCCGCCGAGCTCCTTGTTCCTCGTCATGTCGAGGGCGTAGAAGTACTGTTGGCCCCTCCCGGTTCGCAGAAGCTCGAGGGGAATCGGGTTGCGGATGGTGGCCATCGAGATGACGGGGAAGTCATCCAGAACGGTCGCGTACCCGTGCCCGAAGGCGATTCGCGCGTACCCTTCGGCCGGATCCTGGGCCTTGAGCGCGTAAGGGAAGAACGAATTGGCGACGCCTGAGATATAGGGGTAGAAGAACGGTCCAACGGCCGTGTCGTCGAAGAGCCCCGGGATGGGATTGATGACGATCGCCATCTTCTCCCGGTCGTCGCCGGCCTGCGTTGCGATGAAGTGGTCATAGATGTGCCGGACGGCGAGCTCGAGCTGGTTGAGGCGGACGGAGGGGTCGGGATGGTTGTTGGGAAGCATGAAGGAAAGGTTCTCGCCGGCATGCACCGCCCAGGTGTGTGGGCCCGACGGCGCGGCCTCGTTCGTGGCCGACGATCGGGCGCCAATGGGCACATCGGCGAGTTCCCGGAGGATCGAGGCGAGGAGCGCCCGCTCCTCGTTCGCGAACGTGTGACCGCGGTCGATGTACCGGTCGTAGAAGCTGGTGGCGAGGATGTGCGTGCGGAGCTTGGCGGCTCTTGGCAGCTGGCATTCGTTGATGGTCACCAGACCCGCCCCTTTGCCGCCGAGGGACCCCTGGCCGTGGACCGTGACTTCCGTGGATTGCTGCGTTGTCTGCATGTGAATCCCGCTCGACGTCGTTGTCCGGGCGGCGGGGATTCGCGATCGCGGCGTCCCGGGAGGCGCTGATTGCCGCCGAACGATGCACGTCAGATGGCGGCCGTACGGGAGCGGAGCGCGCCGAGCTTCTCTCTCAACGTCTTGCGGTTGATACCGAGGATCTCGGCGGCGCGTGTCTTGTTGCCTCCGACACTGGCGAGGACATTGCGGATGTAATCGGCCTCGACCTCGGCGAGAGAACGATTGACACCCGGAGTCGCACGCAGCCAGTAACGCATGGGCTCGGGCAACGCCGAAACGTCGATGATGCCGGTGCTGGTCGTCGAAACGAGCTGCTGGATGCAGTTCTGCAGTTCCGCGACGTTCCCCGGCCACGAGTAGCGCGTGACGGCCTCGACCGCCCGGGGTGAGAAGCTCGGGACCGGCCTGCCGAGCTCGGAGGCGAACCTGCGCAGGAAATGCTCGGCCAGCAGGAGCGCGTCGTTCCCGCGTTCTCTGACGGCCGGAACGGCAATCGTGGTCGCGCTGAGGCGAAGAAACAGGTCGTCGCGGAACAGGCCCCGGCCGACGAGCGGCCGAAGATCCCTGTGTGAAGCTGCGATCAGCCGGAACGCGATCGTGTGCGCTCGTGTCGATCCCACCGCACGGAACGCATTCTCCTCGAGCGCACGGACGAGTCGCGCCTGGATGCCGTACGGGAGCTCGGAGATGTCGTGCAGGAACAAGGTTCCATCCCCGGCCAACAGAAGGAACCCCGCGCGCGATTCCGTGCCGGCGGCGGAGGTTTCGGCGGCTTCGCCAAAGAGCTGCCTCTCCAGGATCTCTTCGGGGACACCCCCGCAGTGGACGACGACGAAGGGAGCTGCCGCTCGCGGACTCGTGTAGTGGATCGCCCTGGCGAGAAGTGGCGTGCCGGTGCCGCGTTCTCCGGTGATGAGAACCGGATTGGCCGTGGCAGCGGCCCTGGAAACGGCGTCCAACACCTCCCGCATGGCCTTGGACTCTCCCACGATGCCGAGGGGATTCGCGATCTGCCTGGTGTGCTGCACGCGGCCTGCCTTCGGCAGGCCGCGCGTCGCCATCACGCGGCCGACAACCGCGAACAGCTCTTGCTGCGTGAACGGCTTGGTCAGATACTCCTCCGCGCCCGACTTCACGGCCGCGACCGCCCCTTCCACGCTGGGATAGCCGGTGATCATGATGACCGCGGTGCCCTTCACATGCTCCTTGACGTGCTGCACCAGCTGCAGCCCTGAGGCGCCCGGCATCTTGAGGTCGGTAATCACCAGGTCTACCTGCGCTGATTCCAGGATTCTGAGCGCTGTCTTCACATCGCCGGCGGTGACGACCTCATACCCCTGTGAGGACAGGTTGCGCTGCAGAAGCTCCCGCGTGTCGTGGGAGTCGTCAACGACGAGAAGGCGGTTCTTGGTACTGCCACCGGTCATGTCAGCGTCCCTCGTCTGCCCGCTGAGAATCCTCGATGGGGAGGGAGATCTCGAACGAGGAGCCTTTTCCGGGTTCGCTCTTCACGTGCACGGTCCCGCCGTGTGCCGTGACGATGCCGTGGACCACGGGGAGGCCCAGGCCCGTCCCCTGGCCCACTTCCTTGGTGGTGAAGAAGGGCACGAAGAGCCGGCTCTGCACGTCGGGCCCCATGCCGATCCCGGTATCTTCCACGTTGAGATACACGTTGCCGGAGCCAGAGCGAGTCGTGATTGTCAGCGTCCCTCCACCGGGCATCGCCTGGATCGCGTTCACGATCAGGTTCACGAGGACCTGCTGGAGCTGGGAGGGATCGGCCATCACCGGGGGGAGCCCCTCCTCGAGCCGGCGGACCAAGGCGATCCCCTCCTTTGCGCACCGGGATTCCAGGAAGTACAGCCCCTCCCCGACGATGTGGTTGAGGTCGCACGTGGTTTTCCTGGTCGGCATCTGCCTCGTGAAAATCATCAGCTTCCGTATGATCTCCCGTGCATGAAGAGCCGCCTTGATGATCCTGTCGACATCCCCCGCCACCCGGGCGGAAAGCTCGGGGGACTGCTTGACGAGCTCGGCGAATCCCAGCACGGCTCCCAGGGGTTCGTTCAACTCGTGAGCCACGCCGGCCGAGAGCTGCCCGATGGTGGCCAGGCGGTCGGCGTGGCGGAGCTGCTCCTGGAGCCGGCTCGCCTCCGCCTCGGTCTCCCAGTGCTCAACGGTGACGGCGACCTGGCGCGCGATCTCGTTGATCAGGCTGCGCTCCTCCTTCAAGAACGGACCCTCGTCGATGTCCGGCATCCTCTCGGTATAGACCACCTCGACCACGCCCCTGCTGAGATCGTTGACGCGGATGTCGGCGCTCTGCCGCCAGGAACTGTCCCGGAAGCGGGCCGTGGCAAAAGAGCGTCCATCGAGCGTGATCCGGGATTGCGTGATCTCGGGATACTGCCAACCGGGCGGAAGAAGGCCCACGATTTCGGTCAGGAAATCGTCCGGTCGGATGCCGGGGCGACCGGCCACCTTGGCGATGCCATAAAGACAGGTGAGCTCCTTGACCCTCTCCCGCAAGGCCCATTGGGCCTCGTGGTGGGCTACCAGCCCGCCGATGGTTTCGGCCACCGCGTTGATGAGGTGTCGCTCCTCCTTGAGGAAAGGCCCCTCGTCTATCTCGGGCATCTCCTCGGTGTAGAACACCTCCACGATCCCTCTGGGCCTGTCGTTCGCGACGATGGCGGCTGATTGGCGGTATGGCCCGTCCTTGAGGCCGTCCGTCGCGAAATGGTGGCCGTCCAACACGATCCTGGCCGACGTCAGCTCGGGGTACTGCCAGGCGGGAGGAAGAAGGGAGACGATCCTGCCCAGGAGCGTCTCCAGGCTCATCCCTGGTCGCTGCGCCAGCTTCGCGATCTCGTACAGGCAGGTGAGCTCCTTGACCCTCTCCCGCAAGGCCCATTGGGCTCCCTGATGGGCGAGCGCGACCCCCAGTGTCTGGGCCACCGCCTCATACACCTGGACGTCATCGCCGGTGAAGAAGTCGCGCCGGCGGCTGGCGAGGCAAAGGACGCCTCGGGATCGATCGACGACCCGGATGGGCACGAGAGCCAGAGAAGGGAAGTCCCCCCCGATGACCACGGTCCGGCCGGCCGGATCGCGATCACGCAACTCACGCAGCAGGATCGGGCGGGCGGCATCGCCGATCCAGAAGCTCCCTCCTCTCGTGCAGTATTCGATCGGCGCCGCAATGCTTCCCGACATGATGGCTTGAAGAATCGGCTCCGGAACGGGATCGGCGCCCGCGTCGCGGGAGCCCGAGCCCTGTGAAGGGCCATGGAAGACGTGCGTGTGGACCCGATCCGATCCGTCCTCCATGAGCACGGCCGAGGATCGTGTGGCCCTTCCGTCCTCGTCGATTCGTATGCTCACCATGTCGGAACCGGAGAACCGGAGAAGGGATGTGCAGATCTGGCGGAGGACCTCGCTCCTGGAGTAGTCGCCACTCGCATGCGAGAGCAGCGCATCGAGCAACTCCCGAAGCCGGACGGGCATCCTGCTTCTCAGGCCGCGTCCCCTTGCTGAGATCGGCTCGTACTGCTCCATCTGTGAACTTCCGGCGGTGTCCTCCCGCCCTTGGAGCGGTCAGACGCGATCAAAGGCCAGGAGGGGAAAAGAGGTCTGAATCTCCTGGGGGAGGGCGTCGCGCCCTCCCCCTTCCGGGAACCCACGCAATCATTCTACGCGAGGCCCTGATCTAGCATCGCGTTGGCGACCTTGATGAAGCCGGCGATGTTGGCGCCCAGGACGTAGTTACCGGGCTCACCGTATTCAGCAGCCGTTTCGCTGCAGGCCTGGTGGATGGACTTCATGATGTGGTGCAGGCGGTTGTCCACCTCCTCGCGGGTCCACGACAGGCGGATGCTGTTCTGGGACATCTCGAGACCCGATGTGGCCACGCCGCCCGCGTTCGCGGCTTTTCCGGGCCCGTAGAGGATCTTGTTCGCGAGCAGCACCTCGACACCTTCGGGGGCGGTGGGCATGTTCGCCCCCTCGGCCACGCAGATGCACCCGTTCTTCACGAGGGTCCGCGCGTCTTCGCCGCCGACCTCGTTCTCAGTGGCACAGGGCAACGCGATGTCGCACTTGACGAACCACGGGCGCTTGCCTTCGTGGTACTCGCACTTGAACTTGGTCGCGTAGTCGCGGATGCGACCGCGTTTCACGTTCTTCAGGTCCATCAGGTATTCCCACTTCTCGGCGTTGATCCCCTCCTTGTCGTAGACCGTGCCGTTGGAGTCCGACACGGTGACGACCTTCGCGCCAAGCTGGTTGACCTTCTCGATGGCATACTGGGCCACGTTCCCGGATCCCGACACGGCGACAGTCTTCCCCGCAATGGACTGCTTCCGGGTCTTGAGCATTTCCTCGGCGAAGTAGACGCATCCGTACCCGGTGGCCTCGGGACGGATGAGCGAGCCTCCCCAGTTGAGACCCTTCCCGGTGAAAACCCCTTCGAACGAGTGGGTGAGCTTCTTGAACTGGCCGAACAGGTAGCCGATCTCCCGGCCGCCCACGCCGATGTCGCCGGCGGGCACGTCGATGTTGGCCCCGATGTGACGATACAACTCGTTCATGAAGCTCTGGCAGAACCTCATCACCTCATAGTCCGACTTCCCCTTGGGATCGAAGTCGCTGCCCCCTTTGGCTCCTCCCATGGGCAGCGTCGTCAGGGCGTTCTTCAGGATCTGCTCGAAGCCGAGGAACTTCAGAATACCCAGGTTTACGCTCGGGTGGAAACGAAGTCCACCCTTGTACGGGCCGATGGCATTGTTGAACTGGACGCGGTAGCCGCGGTTCACCTGAACGTCCCCTCGGTCATCCTGCCAGACGACGCGGAACATCAGGATCCGGTCCGGCTCGACCATCCGCTCGAGGACCTTCGCCTCCGCGTACTCAGGGTGCCTTTTCAGACAGGGGCCGAGGGAACTCACCACTTCGTGCACGGCTTGGTGGAACTCCGGCTGTACGGGATGTTTGGCAATCAGGCTCTGCATGAACTTCTCGACAAACGGCTCAGTCGTCAGGGTTGTAACCATGCCAATCTCCTTAAGCAACGAGACGCGGTAGCAACGTGGTCCTGCTGTTCAGTCCGCCGCCATTCTCTCGGGCGTAGTGCGTCAGGGGCTCATGTGAGCCGATCCGGCGAGACCGCGAGGGCGGAGGTCTGCCCGTTGGTGCCGGCTCGTTGCTGTGCCGCTTTGCAGGCAGCGGCCTCTCCAGTCTTCGCGCGAGACCTGCGGGATCTGAGAGGGACCCGCGGGCCGCGAGACGATGCTGGCCCTCGGGTCGGGTACGGCCACTTTGGCGCCGGTCTACGCCAGTCGATACGGAATTACCCATACGCCGGGACATATTGCACCGGATGAGCTTGCTCGTCAAGCTATCGGTTAAAAAATTCCCACCGGTCGGGGCTGCAGGGACCGGGCCAGACCGTGAACGGGCGGGCTGAGACTTACTAAGTGCTGACTGGTCAGACTGTTACGAGGAGTGGCGCGCGACCAACCGGACGCCACCAACAGGCCGGGAATCCTGTCGGGAGAACGCGCAAGACCGCTGATGCACGCGGGCGAGAATTCCCCCGCCCGAGGAAGGGGTGTGCTCACGGTGGTCGCGGCGACCATTCCGGACGCTGAGCGTCCGGGCGTCGTCGGGGAATGGGAGATTCGAGAAGATCGCCGGCGAGAGATTCATCGGGATTAAACTCCCGTCGGACGGGCGCTGTTCCGGCGTCCAACACGCTTCAGTGGGCCGCAAAGCGGAGGACTCCATGCGGGTTGGCACCCTGAACGAGATCGTCGGCTCCCCCACGCACACGACGGTTCCGTACGATGCCTTGATGCCGAGGAAAGTCAGCAATCTTCTCCTGGTGAGCAGCCTGTACGACTACCACACCTTCACTGAGGATGGGACGCTTTCCGAGATGCTCTTCTCGGAGTTCCTGGATCTCGACCTCCGGTTCACCCCTTCCATCGAGCGCGTCTCTACGGCGGAGGAGGCCCTGGAGAAGCTCCGGACAGAGCCTTACGACCTCGTCATCTCGATGGCGAAAGTAGGGGACATGAACGTCCGGGAGTTCGGCGAGGCCGTTCAATCGATTGCCCCTGATGTTCCCGTCGTCCTGCTCGCCTGCAGCCCGAGAGAGCTCAGCGTTCTTCCACCGCTCGAAGACCTCAAGGGAATCGACACCATCTTCGTGTGGCTGGGGGACGTCAGGCTGTTCTTCGCCATCATCAAGCACATCGAGGATCGGCGCAACGCCTGGCACGACGCCGGGGTGGCCGGCGTCAGGAGCATCATGCTCGTCGAGGACTCGGTCCAGTTCTATTCCTCCTACCTCCCGATGCTCTACAGCGAGATTCTGAGCCGGACCCGCGCGCTCACCGCTGAAAGTGTGACCCGGACCCAGAAGATGATGCGCATGCGGGCGCGGCCCAAAGTTCTCCTGGCAAGGACCTACGAGGAAGCCATGCGGTTGCACGAGCAGTATCGGAGCAAACTGCTTGGTGTGATTGTGGACGCAGCGCTGCCCAGAGATGGCAAGGTGGATCCCGAAGCCGGCTTTCATTTCGCTCGCCTCTTGAGAGAACAGACGCCAGACCTTCCGATGGTCATGCAGTCCGACTCGCACAACGCCCCCCTGGCCGCCTCGCTCGGACTGAAGTTCATCGACAAGAACTCGCCCAGGCTCCTCGGGCACCTACGCGATTTCATGCAGCAGGATCTGGGGTTCGGAGACTTCGTCTTCCTGCAGCCGGACGGGACGGTGATCAGCAGGGCCCCGGATCTGCGCACGCTGGAGTGGGCGCTCCAGGCCGTGCCCGAAGAGTACCTCCTTCGCAACGTCGCTCGAAACGACTTCTGCACGTGGCTCATGGCGCGCACCGAGTTCGAGCTGGCGGAGGTCGTCCGCGACATGGTCAGCAGGGCGGCCGAACAGCCGGGACGCCTCCGGCAGCAGCTTCTCGGAGCCCTCAGGACCTTCAGGGAGCGTTCCAAGGCGGGAGTGGTGGTGGAGTACTCCGCCCGCACGTTCGAGGGCGGCAGGGGATTCGTGAGAATCGGCAAAGGCTCCCTTGGCGGAAAGGGGCGCGGCCTGGCTTTCGTCAACAGCCTGATCGACATGTACCACCTGGACGATCGCTTTCCCGGGGTTCGGATCTTCGTTCCGCCGACGGCGGTGCTGGCCACCGCGGTCTTCGATCGGTTCATGGAGTCCTCGGGGCTCTTGTCGTACGCGCTCGCGGAACGCGACGACGAGAAGATCACCCATGCCTTCCTCGAGGCGGAGCTTCCTTCGGATGTGCTGGAGAACCTGTGGACCTTCCTCCAGTGGGTTCGCTATCCCCTCGCGGTGCGATCCTCGAGTCTCCTGGAAGATGCGTCCTACCAGCCGTTCGCCGGCATCTACAAGACGTACATGATTCCGAACAACCAGGATGATCCCGAGGTTCGGCTCGAGGAGCTCTCGAATGCCATCAAGAGGGTGTATGCCTCCACGTACCACGCGGACCCGAAGGCGTACACGGAGTCCCTTCCGAACCGCCTGGAAGAGGAGAAGATGGCCGTGATCATCCAACAGGTGGTCGGGCGACGCCATGGTTCCTACCTCTATCCGAATCTCGCCGGTGTGGGACGTTCCGTGAACTTCTACCCCGTGCCGGGGATGAGGCCCGAGGATGGCGTGGTGTCGGTCGCGCTGGGGATGGGGAAGACCGTGGTGGAGGGAGGGCGCTGCGTGCGGTTCTGCCCCGCCTATCCCCGCAAGCCTATCCAGTCGTTCACGCCGGATGAGTACCTGGAGAACTCGCAGAAGAGCTTTCTGGCGCTGGACCTGTCCTCGTCGGGGCTCGGCGGGACCGCCGGGGGGCCACGTCCCCTGGATCTCGTCGCTCTGGATCTCGGCGTCGCCGAGAGCGACGGGGCCCTGGGACCGGTGGCGTCCGTCTATTCACCCGATGACGACGCCATGTACGACGGACTCTCCAGGGCGGGAACCCGTCTGGTGACCATGGCCGGCGTGCTCAAGGGGAAGGGTTTCCCTCTCGCCGAGGTCACAGCGTTTCTCTTGAAGGTCGGGACGGCGGCGGTCGGGTGCCCGGTGGAGATCGAGTTTGCCGCGAATCTCTCCGAGGACCTCGAAACGCCCCATGAGTTCGCCTTCCTGCAGATTCGCCCGCTCGTGGTGGGCGGCGAAACCCAGGACATCCGGATCGAGAACGTGGACGCGCACGACGCCGTCTGCATCTCCCACAGGGCGCTTGGGAACGGCCTCATTCAGGGTGTCTGCGACGTGGTCTACGTGCGAAAGGAGAACTTCGAGCGGGCGAGGACCCGTCAGGTGGCCGAGGAGATCGGCACCCTCAACGCGAAGCTCCAGCAGCAGAAGCGGCCCTACCTTCTGGTCGGTCCCGGAAGATGGGGAAGCGCGGATCCGTGGCTTGGCATTCCGGTGACATGGGCCCACATTTCCGCGGTCCGGTGCATCATCGAGACGGGTCTCGAGGACATCCACGTCGATCCGTCCGAGGGCTCGCACTTCTTTCAGAACGTCATGTCGTTTGGAATCGGGTACCTCACGGTGGATCACCATCAGGAAGGGGATTTCGTGGACGTTCCCTGGCTGGATCTCCAGCCGGCGGCCACCGAAACCACGCACGTCCGGCACATCGCGTTCGCGAAGCCCTTGCGGATCGCTCTGAACGGCAGAACGACCTTCGGTGTCGTGATGAAACCCTAGCACGGTCACCTGGGCACCTTCGTCCTGACCCCCATGGTGCGCCCCTGGTGCCGGGCTCACCCCGTCCGTTCCGGTTCCCATCTTAGGCCGAGGGCCAGGATGCGCTCCAGGAGCTGCGCGTAGGAAATGCTCGCCCGCTGGGCCGACTCGGCGAAGTCCTCCCCGTTGGCGAGCTGCGGGTTCGGGTTCGCTTCGATGACGAACGGCCGGCCTTCGGCGTCCAGGCGCAGGTCGACGCGCGCGTACCCGCTCAGATCGAGCGCGCGATACGCCCGGCCGGCCACGTGCCGGATCCGGTCCGCCAGGTCCTGCGGGAGCTTTGCCTCGCCGGTCTCGATCCCGTGGCGCTTCTGGTACTTCGTGCTCCACTTCACCCGCTCGGTCGCGATGCGCCAGGTGTTCTCCGGCATCTTCGAGAACGACATCTCCCAGACCGGAAACACCTGCAGCCGCTCGTTGCCGGCGACGCCCACGTAGAGCTCGCGTCCGTCGATGAACGCCTCGACGATGGCGCCGGTGCCGAGGCTGTCGTGGATGAACTGCACGCGCCGCGCGAGCTGCTCCTCGTTCGCGACGACTGACGCCTGCGAGATGCCGGCCGACGCGTCGTAGAAGAGCGACTTCACGATCAGCGGGAACCGGAGGCGTTTGCTCAGCGTCGGCTTGCGGCCACGGCGGACGACGGTGTACTCGGGCACCGGGATGCGGTGATACGCGAGCAGCTTCTTGGAGAGCGACTTGTCGCGCGCCAGCATCAGACCGCGGGGGTTGCATCCGGTGTACGGGACCCGCAGCAGCTCGAGGTAGCTCACCACGTTCTGATCGAAGGTGTTGACGTCGGCGAACGCCTCGAGCAGGTTGAAGACGATGTCGGGCTTGAACTCCTCGATCGACGGCCGGATCGCCGCCAGGTCGTCGTGCACCCCGAGCACCTTCACCTCGTGCCCGTGCTCGCGGAGCGTCGCGACGACGTCGAACTCCATCTTCCATGCGGCGTTGCCGACGTCGGTGCCCGCGGCGTCCTCGGGCGGCACCAGGTGCTTGTGGACGAGCGCGAGGACGCGCACCTTCTTCATAGCGCGACCCGGTGTCCTCCGCTGTGCAGGTAGTTCATCGTCTGCACGGTGAGCAGCACGGTGAATGCCTGGCGCGCCTGGTCCTCGGGCACGGCGAGGCGTAGCTTGAGCGCGCGGCAGCGCGCGATCATGTCCTCCAGCACCTGGTCGATCGCGTACTGGTAGATGCCGGTCCAGCTCGCGACGAGCTTGCGCAGGGGACGCCGGATGCGCGCCAGGAACTGCGCGGCGGTCATGTTGCCGGCGAACTCGGGGGCGTCCGAGAACAGCCGCCGCAGGTCGCGATCGTAGAAGCTTGGGTGGTCGACCGCGTAGTAGCGCCGCTTTCGCCGGTAGTGCTGCCCGAGCGTCTTCCGCACCCGCCGGAGCGGATCGACCTCCTCGATGCGCTCGACGACCGGCGGGCGGCCGGCGAGCGACGTCATCAGCCTGTCGACGTACTCCAGCTTCTTCAGCGCGGGCCAGCCCGCGTACCGCTGACGCCAGTTGGAGTTTGGTGTCAGCCATACGGCGAAGGTCTCGGCGAAGTCCTCGTCCGGGTGGCTCTGCGCGTACCACGAGTCGAGGTGCAGCACGTAGCTCTTGCTGTACGGCTTCGGCGCGTACGACTCCGGGTAGGTCTGCGACGGGCTGCCGAACAGCTGGCGCCGCAGCCGCCGCCGGCGCAGCATGTAGGCGTTGTCGATCGCGTGTCCCGCCTCGTGCCGCAGGATGCGCATGCACCAGTCGTAGTCGCCCCCTTCCACCTCGAGCATCTGGACGGCCTCCAGCTTCTCGAGCCGCGAGTGCGCCAGGTAGAACGGGACGGCGATGGCCGAGACGCCGTCGTGCGTGAACCACTCGTCCGAGAGGTAGAAGTGGAGCGGGAACTGCAAGTTGCGGGCGGCGAGCTCCTCGCGGAGCTGCGCGACGCGCGGCTCCAGCGTGCTGCCCTCGATCCGGAGGGGCAGATCGCGCATCCGGATCTCGAGCAACTGCTCGTCAGAGAGCGCGGGCCAGTCGGGTGGAAGCGGCGAGTGGCGCATGCGCGGTGGATCATACGCGGGCGGCCGGCGGGTGCGTACCTGTTTTTCTCGGGCTTCGGCCGGCCCGCGTTCCAGGTGCCCGGAGCCAGGGAACCCGCAGCTCTCAATGCTAGACTTTTCGGCTGACGGCCGTTGCTGCTGCAGTGAGGCGGGACGTCCCGTGACTGATCCCGCCCGTGCGCTGACGCGCAGGCGGCTCAGAACGAGATCTGCAGCCGCGCCGCGGCCGAGTAGGCGCCCCGCTGGAACTCCAGCGCCTTGACGTCCTTGGGATCGAACAGCAGGGCGAAGTTCGACTGGGCCTGGTAAGCCGGTTACGTCGCGCGAAGAGAGCCCGCCCGGAACCGAGCGACCTCCGAGCCGGAAACCGGAAAAGCCGGAGCCCGTCGCCAGGTTAGGTGCAGGTCGGTTGGTCAGTGGGCAAGAAGCACGCCAGCTTCCGTGTCAGACGTTGGGCGAGAAGTTGTAGTCGCCCTTCACCATGAACACCGTCGT
>Ga0315282_10009268_pt1 | contig 15670 bp, 17 predicted proteins | sample YL17G07_20_MG_FD_203693 | JGI IMG/M metagenome (GOLD analysis project Ga0315282, IMG submission 203693) | Sediment microbial communities from Yellowstone Lake, YNP, Wyoming, USA - YL17G07_20 | ecosystem: Environmental > Aquatic > Freshwater > Lake > Sediment | place: USA: Wyoming | collected...
CAATCCCTTGGAGATGGCTGTCTGCAGCAGGTTCATGCTGGCGTTTATGTGCCGATCCAAATGCCAGCCGCACTCGCATGCGAACTCCCTCCTAGTGCCCATTCGGGAATCAGGTATTCTCCCACACATTGGGCACCTTCTGCTGCTGTATCTCGGATCGACCTTCATTACGGGAATGCCCTTCCAGGCGGCCTTGTACTCGATGATCTGGTGGAGCTTCCTCCTCGGCCAGAGGCTGAGCCGCCTGTTGAGCTCCTTGCTCCTAGTCGGCCTCATGCCCCTCAGGTCCTCGAGCACGATGGCTGATTTGTGGTCCTCGGCGAACTCCAGGACCGCGTTCGCGACACGGTGCAGCCGGTAGTCTATCCGGTGATGCTCTCTTGCACCCTCACGGCGACACAAGGCCCTGGCCGATCGCCTGTCATGGGCTTTCTTCTTCTGAAGCTTCCTCCGCCTTTCATGATGACGCTCTTGTATCACGGCCACCTCCGGGAAGGCCGCCTTGACCTGAACGCACGACCCATCTCCGGTCGGACCTCCCTCGACGAATATGCCGTCGAGGCTCCGCTCATTGGTATCCAGCGAGAGCACCGAGCTGGCCACTTTCGGTCGAGGGGATTCCTTCCTGAACGCGACTATCACCCTGTCAGGTAGGACTGTGAGCGAACCCAGCGAGAGCGTTTCATCGTTCAGATACCGACGATGGTATCGACTAACCAATAGCCTTAGCTCAACATGGCATCCCGCTCTGACGGGCAGGTCGATTATGCCTTCGGTTCTATCCAACTTGTACGCTTGATTCTCTGCCTTCATCATCAGGCAGTTTACGAAAGGCGCTTTGAGACGCCTTCCCTGCCGGAGCCGCTTCCTGTAGTTCTTGAGAATCCCAGTGGCGACCTCGAACGAGGACACGAGGTGCTGGGAATACATGCCAGGATGCTCTGCTCGGAACGTCCTGTAGAGGAGCTTGGTAATCCCATACCTTGACGAGACGCGTGCATCGAGGGATGCGCGAACCGCCTTGTTCACTGCCAATCTGAAGTCCTGGAGAAGTGAGAGCGCTTCCGGGGGGAGGTCCGAAGCGAGTGGGAAGACAACGCCCTTGACCAGCATCCAGGCATCAGCGGCGGAGGGGGTACTTGGCCAGGCGATTACATGTAGCCTGCATGGTCGAGAGGGACCCACCACCCGTTAACTTGACAAAACCGTCCCTCCGAAAGGCTATTGCTTATCGACTCACATGCGCCGCCTAGGGTACGGAGGGAAATGAGACATCCTACGGTCGCAGGTCAGTTCTACGCCGCTGACGAGGCGACCTTGAGGCGCCAGATCGAGAAATGCTTCATGGACCCGATCGGACCGGGGAGGTTACCTACCCTGACCAAGGGAAGTCGGTCGATACTCGGCGGGGTTGTCCCGCACGCGGGGTACATGTACTCGGGTCCGGTCGCCGTCAATCTGTACGCGCAACTCGCTGAGGACGGTTTTCCCAAGACCTTCATCATCATCGGTCCTAACCATACTGGCAGGGGTTCGGGTCTAGCGGTCGCCACAGATGATTTTCAGACCCCCCTCGGTGTCGTGCATGTCGATCGCGAGCTCGCCAAGGAGGTGCGGCGGGACATCGTGGACGAGGACGCGGAGGCGCATAGGTATGAGCACTCGATAGAGGTGCAGCTCCCGTTCCTCCAGTACTTCTCCAATGATTTCAAGCTCGTTCCGATCTGCATGGGCTTCCAGGACTACGATTCCGCGGTCTCACTGGGCAAGACGATCAAGGGCGCAATAAAGGGAAAGGACGTGGTCGTCATCGCATCGACGGACCTCTCGCACTACGTCCCGAAGGACATCGCGAAGAAGAAGGACACGATGGTGCTGGACGCGATCAAGGCGATGGATGCGAAGTCGCTCTTCAGGGCAGTCGAGGAGAACAACATCTCCATGTGCGGGTACGGTCCGGTCATCGCGATGATGACCGCATGTTTTGGTGGCACGGCTACATTGCTCAGATATGCCACATCCGGAGATGTGACCCCCATGAGCGAAGTGGTGGGCTACGCCGCCGTTGTAATAAGGAAGTGATTTTAAGGCCAGCGTCGCTCCAGTGGGCGATGAACCTGCCGAAGCTCACGTCCTACGGGATTCTCCTAGCCTTCGTGTTCAGCCTGGTCTGGTTCGCGCTCGTCGTGACCGCGCCTCTAATGGTGCCTTCTCACACACTTCTGGACCTTTCGGGCAGGGTCGGTTACCACGATAACGATGCCCAGTTCGCGAGCTTGTCCCCGTTGCCGCACGCGATCTACTGGATCGGAGATGGAGAGTGCCATCAGATAGCCGAGAGGAGCTACTACATCAACGGCAATGAGATGCCATTCTGTTCGAGAGACACCGGGTTGTTCCTCGGTCTGGTACTGGGATTCGGAGCGCTCCTGTTCGTGCGCTACAAGATACACCCCGTGCTCGCGGTCCTAGGCCTGGTCCCCCTGGGGATCGATGGTGGGCTGCAGCTCGTGACGAGCTACGAATCGAACAACCCTCTCCGACTCGCGACGGGCATCATAGCTGGAGTGGCATGCGCGATGCTCCTTGCTCATTTCATTTTCGCCTTCAAGGACGATAAGCCGAAACCAAAGCCCACCCCGGCCCTGCCAATACCCGAGAAAAGCGGGGCCTGAGGCCGTTTTGCTGGCTCGAAGCGTCAAAAATACAGAATGTTAAATAATATGACCAGCCCATTCATTATCTAGTAGAAGGGATGGGCACCGGATGGCTAGCTCTCTCTTCTCCCTAGCGGAAGGTGTTGTATGACAAGCGCAGGTGGGACTAGTAGGAATTGTGTGCAGTGTGGGAAATCGATAGCCTTCGATGCGAACGTGTGCCCGTACTGCGGGCACGACTACAGGGCCGTCATGGCCGGGCCGGCGGCGGTAGCGGTTCCGCACGAGAAGGGCATCCTATCAATCGTCGGTGGGATCATGATCCTAATCTCGGGCATAGTCGGGTTGGCAATAGGTGGGCTCTTCCTAGCGATAGATGTGAGCAGCCTGAGCGATTATGGGTTCGGGAGCGTTACGGATACCGTCACCAACATCCTGCGAGTATGCGGGGCGATATTCATCATCCTGGGCGTAATCGCACTGATCGGAGGGGTCTTCGGGGTAATGCGTAAGCACTTCGGCCTGGTAATCCTCGGCGGAGTGTTGGGCCTGCTCGCGACACTTCCGTTCGTATTCCTTGGGTACTTGGCCATATTGCCCGTGCTGCCCCTGGTCGGCTTGATCCTGGTCGCCGTCGCGAAGAAGGACTTTGACTGAGCGCGGTCGAAGCTCGCTGAAGCACCTGAAACCATTTCTCTTCTTCATTTATACATCCACGATGGCAATCATTTTCAACACTCACTTCTATATCGATTGGCGGTCGGGGTCGCCGGCCGGAAAGAGGAGATGTAATCGATGCAATCTTCAGGAGCTCAAAGCACGAGGAACTGCGTGTCCTGCGGGAGGGCTTTCTCGTGGGATGCGAACGTCTGCCCGTACTGTGGCCATGACTACCGAGTTGCGATGATGGCGCCGCAGCAGAAGAAGGAATCAGCGATGCCCACGATCGGGGGGATTCTGATACTCCTCGGGGCTCTGGCTGAGATAGGGGTTGGAGCTGCAGTGGGATTCCTCGGCGCTGGTCTGTTCGGGATATCGCTCGGCGCGACCGGCGTGCTTGCGGTATGCGGTGGGATACTTATGGTGGTCGGGATAATTGCGTTGCTTGGGGGAATCTTCGCCATCCAGAGAAAGCATTTCGGACTCGCGGTCCTCGGAGGAATACTTTCGCTAGGCGGCTTCTTTATTCTCGGGCTCATCGGACTGATCCTCGTGGCCGTCTCGAAGGACGAGTTCACGAATTAGTGGTCGCAACCTGGGACCGCCGCCCGCCTGCAAACGGCGGGTCAAATCCTTTTCATCATGCCCAGTTCAGGCTCGTATATCTCTCCCTTGTCCAGCAGCTTGGCGATGATCTCCTCGAGCCGGACCTTGTCGATCTTCTTCGCCTTGGCGGCCTCCACGATCTTGTCCCAGGGCGTCCCCCTGGCGCCCGAATCGAGCGATTCCATGAGCTTGAGCACAATGTCCTCTTCGTCCGCTCCGACGCCGACCTCGTGGAGCTCCTCCTCCTTCGTCTCCCGGGGTTCCTCCTTTCGGGCAGCCCTCGCCTTCTTCGACGCCGATGGTGCCTTCTCCGCTGGCGGCCTCTCCCTCGTCTCGGGCAGGATGGACCTCAGCGCGTCCCTGACGGCGCCCCTGAAGCGGTCCGTGTCGATGTCTTTGTAGAAATCTATCGCGCGGACGACGCCGTCCGCAAGGTTCTCATGATAGCCCAGCCTCATCAGGCCGGCAACAGTCGGCGGGGACATGTTCAGCCCCTCCTCGACGGCCTCGATCCTGAGCAGCGTGCTCCTCGCGGTCTCCAGGACCCAGTAGTCCCTCGCCTCGGCGTCCACCTCGCGGATCCTCTCGGGCCTGATGCTCAGGTACTTGACGCCCTCCTCGGGCGTGTATGCCCTGCTCTTGCCGACCACCGCCGCGAACGCGGGCGGGGACATCTTGGATAGGGACACCGCAGCGGAGGGCTGGTACTCTCCCGCGGATACGTAGAACGTGCCGGTGGGGTCCGTGATCCTTGCCCTGTATCTCTGTTTATCCTCCTCGCCTATGTCCTCGATGTCCGTGACCACGCCGACCACGAGCATACGGTTCACCTTGGCGCCGAGGGGCGTGATGATGTATGAGACGGGCTTCTCGCCCTCTCCGGAATGTTCCAGCACGGAGGAATTATACTCCTCGGCGAAGACCCTCCAGGCCACTTCCCGGACGTTCATTCCTGCGCCTCCAGCTCCACCAGGACCCTCTCGGCCTCCTCCTTCACGTCCACCTTGGCCATCTGAGCGTCCTTGACGATCATCGAGAGGCCGTACTGGTCCGAAGTGATGGATCCCGATGCGGTCACGAGCTTGAGCGTGAGCGAGCCGTCCATCGCGTCCTTGACGATGTCGAAGTTCATCGACTCCTTCGCCTTCTGCATCGATTCGTCCAGGGTGATGTTCATCAATCTCTCGGTCAGCTCGCGGTTCATCACCACGCCGACAGCCCCGCTCCCATCATCGAGCATGGCCTTGATCCTGAGGTCCGGGAATCCCTCCACCCGTCCGTGTATCTTGCAGGTGCCTTTCTGGAGCGCGCGCTTGCACTCCGGGCAGCGCATGATGAGTCCGGAGCCTTCCCTGATCTCCACGAGCACGCCCCGGACAGTGACATCGGACGCGCCTCCTCTGGCCGCGATCTCCGACACCATGCTGATCCCGCTCTGCTGGAGCTCTTCCGCAGATGGGAACTCCTCCGTGACCTTCACGAGATCGGCGCGGTCATCGAAGGTCAGCTGGGGGATGCCACGCCACGACTTCACAGTGGCCTTGGATATCCTGACCACATCTCCTGGTTTGAGCTTGAAATCCGACCAAGCGGAGAACTGGACCTTTCCCGTCTCGTCAGCGATGATGCCAGACCACACGTTCTTGGCCTGCCCTTGGACGCTGACCTCGCGCACGTCGATGGACAAGACGCGTCCCTTGACCTCTACGAAGCCCATCGATTCCCTGAGCTGGCTCACGGTGACGACCTTCGGAGGTCCTTGGGCGATCTGCATGTCCCCGATGACGGAGGGGTCCTCCTTCTTGATCGAGACCCTGTTCCCGAAGTTCACCTGGACCCTGCCTTGGTACTCTTTCGTGTACGCTCCCCGGACGGAGATCACCTCGCCTTTCTGAAGTGTGAGGTCCTCGATCTCCCAGGCCGTGTACGGCAGAGTCGTTGTGTCATCGCCCAGGAACCCGTAGATGATGCTCTTCTTCTCGCCCTTGACCGTTATCTCCTTGGTGGTCGCCGACAGGACCTTCGCGACGAAGTCCACGTTCGGGTCGCTCGGTCTCAGCTCCGCCAGCTTCCTCTGGAACCCAGCCGAGAACCCGCTCGCGTCCCCTCCATGCTTCTTGACGATGGTCCTCTTGGCTACCGGTATGCTGAGCTTGTAGACATCTACGTACTTCTGAAGCTCCTCAGCTATCTGCTCATCCGACAACTTGCCCCCGAGCGCCCTGGAGATCTCTTCGATGTGGGGCGCTAGCTTCTCAATTTCCATTATAACCCACTCCGCAGCCGTTTCCCTTCTGTGCTGCTTATCTGGCAACTCCCCCTCAGCATATAAATGGATGCGCTACGGGCAGCCGAAAGTAGGCTCATGTCCGGTAAGGCTCTTCACCCTTCGAGAACTTCCTGATGCGTTTCATGTCCCACTCGAGCAGGACGATCCTCTCCTTCCCCATGACGGTCTCGACGCCTTCGCACTCCTCCCGCATGGCCTGGATAGCCTGTGCGTGGATGTCATCCGGCACGGACCACTGTTGCGAGTATGTCCTCGATTCGTAATCTTCTATGAGCTTCTGGACATCGACAGGTCTTTCTAGAGTGACTATCGGCTTCTCGGAGTCGGGTGGAAGAAGCTCCGGCAAGTCCCTCTCGCGCACGCCCGGATGATGGACTGTGAATCCAAGCCGCTTGCATGCCTCGTCGTACAGGCGACGGACCTCCTCGGCAGGGGATTCCTCCTTCATGAAGCCCACGGACACGAAACTTTTGGTCGTCGCTCTCGCTATTTCCGCGAGTGCACACTTCCAACCCTTGATCAGGTGCAGCACGTGAACGCTTATCGTCTGCGCGAACACGTGGTCCCTGAAAGGCAGCGCGCACAGGTCCGCCTCAAGCAGGTCCTCGACCCTCTTCTCCCTCGCCTTCTCGAGCATTCTGGCTGAGATGTCCACGCCGATGATGTTGAAGCCCTTCGCCTGCAGCGGCGCGGCGAGCCGCCCAGTTCCCACGCCTGCCTCGAGGATCCTCTTCTCCTTGTCGAGCGCTCCCGCGACAGCCTCGATGACCGCCTTCCAGGTCTCGTCAGGATACGACCTGGTCGCGTCGAACCTGTTCGCTATCCGGTCGAAAGACACTAAGTCCGTCATGAGCAGCAGTTCATCAGATGCCGTTCATGGATAATTCCGTTGCGGCCCGCTCACGAGGTGGCAGAAAGGATTATCCTTCATTCTCGCGATACACCCGCCAGCCCTGGGGAGGGAGTTGCGTTTGAGGTTGAGCAAGTTACAGTGTGCGCTATGCGCGTTGATTGCAATCGTGTTGGCCTTGCCCGTCGGAGTCCTGGGTGCAGGGTCCAGTGCGAAGACCACTCAGCCCAAGGAATGGACCTTGATGATGTACTGGGACGCGGACAACAGCCTCGAGTTCACGACCGAGTTCGCGATGTCCACTTGGGAGAAGAGCCTGAGCTCGAATGCGAACGTGAACATCGTCGCGCTGATCGACCTGAAGTCTGTCAGTGGGACCTGGATCTACGATTTCGAGGGTGGTGCGAGGAAGCTGGTCGCGACATGGCCAGAGATGAACACGTCGGACCCGCTGGTGCTCGAGAAGTTCATCCAGTTCTGCATGGACAAGTTCCCGGCCAAGAAGACCATGCTCGACCTCCAGGATCATGGATACGCGTGGAGGGGTGTATGCGAGGATGAGACCAATGGAGACACGCTGATGTCGATCCACCAGATCTCCAAGGTCCTTACAGACATCAAGACGGTGAACAAGGGCAAGGGAGTGGACATAATCTCGTGGGACGCCTGCAACATGGCCTCGGTCGAGATGGCGTACGAGCTGAGGAACGTCGCGCCGATACTCCTCGCCTCGGAGACCACGGTCCCGTACGACGGGTTCCCGTACCAGATGTTCATCACGCAGCTGATGGCCAACCCGGGGATGACCCCGACGCAGCTGTCGACCTTGATCGTGCATGACTACGTCATCTACTATGCCTCGAAGTGGGACTATGAGCACATCTACAACTACGCGCAGGATTTCGCGACCATGTCCGCATTCAATCTGTCCAAGACCGCGGCAATGGGCCCCGCCTTCGACAAGATGACGGGGCTGCTGGAGCCGCTGATCGCGACCCACATGAAACAGGTCCAAGCCGCGAGAGGGTACGCGCTGGTCGGAACATGGACCAACATGGCGGGCTACGAGTGGACCCCGGACGCGTGGACATTCTTCGACGGGTTGAGAGGCATTGACGGGGCGCTAGATTCATCCATCTCGGTGTGGGAGGCGACCTTCAGCGCGGCTCTGCTGGCCGAGGACCACAGCAAGAAGTACGGCGAGAGCGTGCACGGCCTGAACATCAACTTCCCACCGTCGCTCTCGCAGTACAACTGTGCGGGCTACATCTGGGAAAGGCAGTTCGTATACACACAGGTGGGGCTTGACCTCATTGCCGAGTCGTCCTGGAACGACTGTCTCATGGCTTACTACGGCGCCTCGAAGTGACCCTCCAAGGGGAAGCCAGCGAAACCATTTCCCATTCCTTCTTTTGTCCGATGATTCGAAAATCTTTCAAATGACTCTGCATGACACGCCGATTGTTCTCAGGTATTGCAAGCCGCATTTGAAACAATTCCGAAATCGCTTTCTGTCCATGCTAGAAAAAAACGGGGGTAAGATAAATACATCGCACCATGATTGCTACGTCAGACCACAGGGGGAATCGTTCGATGACAACCGAGTTCGAGCTATACATCCCGGGAACGTCTAGGAATCTGCTGGATGCCGTGTCCGTGCTTTCGGAGCACAACATCAATCTCGACACCATAGCCGCGCGGAGGGTCGGGGACAAATATGTCTTGAGGTTCGTCACCGCTCTCGAGGAGGAGTGCAGGCGGACATTCATGAAGGCAGACCTACACTACGACGAAAGGAAGGTCCTCGTCATCGAGATGAGAAACAAGCCAGGGCAGTGGCTCAGTGCCGTCAGTCAGATGACCAAGGGTGGGGTCGAGCTCGAGGGCTCTTATCTCCTCGGACAGACGGGAGCTAAGGTGAGATACGTCTTCGTGGTCAGCGACTACGACAAGGCCAAGAAGATCGCTTGTCAGATCGCTGAATGCTCACACGACTGACAACCTGTTCAATTCTGCATGCGTGGATGATCTAAGCCTTTGAGTTGGCAGCGTGCTTGATCAAGGATTCGGGTGATGTTGGAGGCACGCTCTGCCGGTGGCTGGCCAAGCTCGAGAGGACGTGAGCTCAACAATCAATTCGAAAAACTAATGGCCGCTCACTGCGTGAAGGTCTCGCCCTTCTCGTACTTCTCCCTGATGTGCTTCAGGACTATCTCGCGGTCTCGCCTCAGGTGCGATTCGTACCAGACCTTGATCACGTCGCCGAGGACCTCGTGGTACTTCTTCTCCTCGAACTTGGTCACCGGGAGGTCGAGCAGCACGTACTGGGTGAAGATCCTCTTCCATCCTGCGTACTTGTAGTAGTGCTCGCCCTCGCAGAACTCGAACACCATCCTGAAGTGCATCTCGCTCTCGACACTGTAGTACCAGGCCTTGAGGGAGTCTCCGACCCTGCCCTGGGTCCTGTCCGTGAGCGCGGTGTTGTCCAGGTCCGCGAACGGATAATCGGGTTTGAAGCTCCATTGCTCGGGGAAGACGACGAACTGTGCTGGGAACGTTGCTTCCTGTGGGTCTGGGGCCATCGAGAAATGCACATTGATCTTGTTGAACCTGATCCAGATCCTGAAGAGGTCCTCGACCAGCGACCTGTTAATCACATCCTTCTGCGTACTCTGCTCCGCTAGATTGTCTGTGATCTGCACGGTCTTCTTCTCCAGCTCCTCGTCGAGCTGGGTGAACCAATCTGAATCATCCTTCCCTTCAGGCTTAGGCATAGTACATCCCAGTGAGAGGGGATGAGATTACACGAATATAAGCCTTTGGTATTTATTTGAATCGTCTTCTAATTTTCTGGCTCCCCCCATTTTCAGTGCTGTGTTCGTACGCGCGCGTGAGGGCATCCCACAGCAACCTAGATGTAACGAAAACCCCTGACGTCGGATTATATGGCCTCCATCTGGGACGAGCTGCTCGGTTTCCTGAACACTCACTCAGGAGATCCCGTTACCTACCTCCTGTCGCTGTTCGTGTTCTCCGTCGGCGCGGCCATCATCCTCCCGATCCCAGTGGAAGCCGCCCTTGTACTGGCCCCCGAAAAGATGCCTTTCATCATACCTGCTTTGGCACTGGGCCTGGGGAAAGGAGTCGGGGCCATAGCCGTGTTCTTCATCGGCGCCAAAGTGGAGCAGACGGTCCTCCAGTTCGGCAAGTGGGGCTGGTTCAAGTGGCTCCTGGACAAAAGCGAGGGGTTCGTGCGGAAGTACGGGTACTTCGCGCTCTTCACAATACTCGCCATCCCCTTCATGCTGGATACGGTCCCGCTCTACGTCTTCTCTGTGCTGAACAAGGAGGGGAAGCTCATGAGACTGCGCTGGTTCGCGCTCGTGAACGTCCTGGCGGGGACCACCCGCGCCTCAATCATCCTCATCGCGTTCCGCCACTTCGGTCTGACCCTATTTTGAGCGCCATGGCTCTCAATTGACGATAGCCAGCTCGGAAAGCTTTAAAACAGCTGACCTCCTTGACATCGACATCGAGGGTTCCCAGATGGAAGTCAGAGCTCCGGAAGCCGGCCTGCCGATAGACAAGGACCTCATACTCGTGGTGGCGTTCCACGAGGCACTCGTCAGGAAGCACGGCGCGAAGCCGATCGCGCTGAAGTTCCTGCTGGATTCTCAGAGGTCCGATGGCGTCGACGGCCACTACGAGGCCGAGTACGAGATGAGAGGCGGCCGCACGCTAAAGCTGAGGTACAAGCGCGTCAAGAACGAAATGGTGATCAAGGTGGACAAGGGCCGGGGCCAGATGAGCTACGCGATCAACATAGACAGGTGCGTCGACGAGGACCTCGTTCCAATCCCGACTCACGAGTGCGACGATCTTGTCGCTCACTGGGTGAGCGACTGAGAATCAAGTGATCTTCTGGATCGCCCTTATTGACAGGAGGTTGGAATCCGTATCCAGCTCGAACACCTTGTGCGGGATCGCGGTCATCCGCATCTTCAGGATGTTCAGGAAGTAGCGGATCCTTTCGGACGATTGGTCAGCCTTGATCTCGATCACGGCATCGAAATCATGGGCCATGACGTTGAAAAGGTCTTCCCGCACTCCTGCTGGGAACGTGTGGAGGTTCAGCGTCTCGAACGCTCGCAGGTCCGCGAAGGCCCTCCTTCCCCATCGCATCACCTCGATCGCGCTCCTGGAGGTCAGGGTCCCGGCGATGTTCTCGCAGACCGTCCTCAGGTTCTTGAGGTTGCTCAACCTCTCGACGGCGGTCGCCAGGCCGTCCTGAAGCTTGCTCTCATCATCCACGTCCGTCACGGAGATGATCTTCTTCTGGACCGCATGATCCACACCCATCGTCGAGGTCCTTGTATGCATCGAGTAGCAATCCAGCAGCACGAGCTGATCGTTCGCGATCTGTTCCAGGACGTCGAACCCTTGGTGCTTGAGACCGTTGATAACAGTCGCTGCTGGCCTGGAAAGGCAGCAGTATATCGCCGGATGACCCTGCTTGAGTCCTTCAGCGATGAACTGTTGTTGAAAATACTCCGTGGCGTTGCATGGTTCTGCCCGGAGAGCTATCGTGGAGTTGGTTGGGATCCCGCCCTGGATCAAAGCGTCCAGGCCCGGGATCCCGCTCGGTGTTCGGGCAACTATCATGCATCGAGGGATTGGTCCAGTCGATATAAGCCCTTTACTCTCGTGCCCGACTTCAGCGGTCGAACACGACCTCTTCCGGCTTCTCTTGCGGTCCCGGAGCCTTCAAGCGCAGGAGCAGGACTCCGATGAACACCAGCGCGACGCCGATGCCCTGCCATGCGTTGATCGCCTCTGATAGGACCAGGAAAGCGATGACCACGGCCGCGACCGGCTCGATGCTGGCGACTATGCTCGCCTTGCTCGCCTCGATGTACCTCAGCGCGAACATGGAGATGACGAAGCCTATCGTGCTCGGGATGAGTGCGATGAGGAATATCCAGAGCCAGGCCTCCCCTGTCATCGGGCGGCTGAACGGGGCAAAAGGAAGGGCGATCGCCAGGAGACCCGGGACGGAGAGCACGGTCATGTAGAGTATCACCGTGTTGGCGGAGTACCTGTCCAGGAACTTCTTGCCCCACAGGTAGTACACCGCCCCCGCGATGGCCGTGTAGACGCCCAGTGCGACTCCGAGCAGGTTGAAAGAGAGCCCTTCTTTGAAGCCGGCCGTGGCCACGAGGACGGCCCCGACGAACGTGAGCGGTAGGGCCAGGGCCTTCTGCATAGTCAGTCTCTCCCCGAGGAGGAATATCGAGGCGATAGTGACTATGCTCGGATAGGCGTAGAGAAGCGTGACGGCCGTGGGAACGCCGGTGAGATCGATGCAGATGAACCAGGCGAGCGAGAAGAAGGTCCCGGTCACCATGCTGAAGGCGAGCAGGGGCAGGAGATCCTTCCTCGCGACCCTCAGTGATTTCGGGTCGAGGATGATCAATGCTGGTAGCAGTATGGCCGAGGAGAACAAGTAGCTCAGGACGGTGACCTGGAGGACATCCGCTCCCTGGTCGATGGCGAGGCTGGTTAGTGTGCCCGAGGTTGCCCACATGATCGCGGCGAATGCCATCATGCCATACGCAGCTTTCTTGGATATCTTCAACCGTTCAGGCCCCCACGCAGCAAGGGGGGTATGACAGGTCCTATGATGAACCTATCCGTACCCGTCCAGCACCTGTAAGGGGGCAGGGTTATCACGAAAGCCGTGAATCGTACGAATAGCCCAGATGATCGTCCTAAGGAGGACTCGAATGACAAAGCATTCAGAACGTGCTCGAAGAGAGTTAGTGTCAGTGGTGGAACTAATCGTCCTGGCATTCGTGATCTCCATCTCCGTTGGAGCTCCATTGATGCCGGCCAGGGCCGTGACGAACCATGATGTCGGAATGTACGACTACCACTATGTTCTAAAATTCACTTATGTTGCTCCGGGAGACACCGTCACATGGCACAATTACGGAGCAGCGGTGCACACAGCCACTTCCAACACTTCCGCCTGGACCCAGGTCTCCGTGAATCCCGGGCAATCATCCCTTCCTATAGACATGCCCCTGACTCCCGGGAACTACACGTACCATTGCTTGTACCACGGCGGATCCCCACTTTATATGTGGGGCGCGATAATCGTGTCGACCGCCGTGCCTGAGTTCTCGAGTTCCTTCGTCGTTGTCGTGGGGATGCTCGTGATGGCGCTCGGACTGATGCTGGTTCGCCGGGAGCTGTAAATCCTCGTCCGATCACACCACTTTCCTTCTCCGCCCTTTGAAGTGCCTGCTTTTTGTCAGGCACTAGGTTTAGGTATACCTAAATCCATGAATCATTGAAAAAGGGGTCTAAAGAAATGTTCGCGAGTTTCTTGATCACGCTCAGAGAGGGCATAGAAGCCGCTCTCATTGTCGGCATCATCCTTGGCTACCTGAAGAAGGTGGATGCGAAGTCGCTCGAGAAACCATTCTATCTCGGACTCGGCCTGGGAATCGTGGCTAGCATTGCAGTCGCCGCACTGTTTGCCGTGCTAGCAGTCGAGTTCAAAGGGAAGCTGGAGACGGTCTTCGAAGGAACCACCATGTTCGTCTCCATGGCAATCCTCACGACCGTCATCCTCTGGATGAACCAGAACAGCAAGGCCTACTCGGAAGGCCTCAGGCAGAAAGTCGAGCAGGCGCTGACAAAGACAAGGACCTTCGGGATGGCCTCACTCGCGTTCATTAGCATCTTCCGAGAGGGGGTGGAGACAGTGCTCTTTCTCGGCTCGACCTCGTTCACCACGACGGGAGCACAGGTAATCCTTGGCGGGGCTATTGGGCTTGCAGTCGCGTTCATCCTGGCGATCGCAATAATCAAGTATTCCGCCAGGCTGGACATGAGGACATTCTTCAATGTCACGGGCATCCTCTTGATCATGTTCGCTGCTGGCCTGGTATCCCGAGGGATATTCGAGTTCCAGGAGGCGGGCTATATCGCTCCATTCGTGGACCATGTTTGGAATTCCAACTGGGTTGTCAGCGATCAAGGAGACCTCGGGAAGGTCCTCACCGCGCTGTTCGGATATGATGGCAGTCCTTCCCTCTCGGAGATAGCCGGGTACTTGCTCTACTGGCTCGCTGTGACCGTTCTGATATATCGAGATCGGACTGCCGCGCTGTTCAGGAGGATCGCTCGGGTTGTCTGTCGGGTGTGACCTCCTTCGAGGTCCTCACAGCGAGCAGAAGCACGGTCGCGACGATTGCGGTCAAGAACCCATAGGCGAAAGTCGCCCAGTGTCCGACGTTGTCCCACAGATACCCAGCGATGATCCCGCCAGGAAGCATGACGAGGCCCACCGACGTGTGGAATGCTCCCAGTGCCGTGCCCCGAAGATTGGTTGGCACCACGTCCGTCACAAAGGCCTTGAAGACGCCCTCCGAGGTACCTTTGTATATGCCGAACATCGCGAAGCTTATCGCCAAGACCCACCACGAGTTTGCGAGGGCCATCACAGCTGCCGCGCCAGCGAATATCAGGAATGAACCGACTATCACGGGTCTCCTTCCTCGGTTGTCCGAAAGGATTCCCGCGGGGAACGCGACCAGGACGAACAACGCGTTATACAAGATGTAAAGCAGGATGGTGTTGACCGTCCCAATGCCCTCCTCGAACGCCCTTAGGACCATGAACGCGTAGCTTATCTCCCCCACGTAGAAGGTCAAGACAACCGCCATCAGCATGTAGAAAGGTCTACCCAGCCGGCCGATGTCCTTCAGAAATGCCCCGGTCTGTCCAGTCCTCACGACTGCCTTCTCTCGGACGAACAGGAACAAGACTATCACTGCGGCCAGGGCAGGTAGAGTGGACAACAAGAACACTAATCTGTAGGTGCCGGTCGTGATCGAGCTCGCCGCCAACAGAACCGGGATCACCAGTATGGGTCCGATCACCGCGCCCGACGAATCGAACGCCTTGTGCAGCCCGTAGGCCCTCCCGCGATACTCCGGCGCGGTCGAGTCCGCGATGAGCGCATCCCTGGGAGCGCTACGGATGCCCTTCCCAACGCGTTCGGTGATTCTGATGCCTAGGACCTGGAGGGGTGTTGTCGCGAGTGCCAGGATCGGCTTGACAATCGTGCTGAGCGTGTAACCGACAGAGATGAAAGGCTTCCTCTTGGGGAACCTGTCGCAGTACCATCCGGAGAACACTTTGACGATGGACGCCGTGGTCTCCGATGCCCCCTCGATCAGGCCGATGACTAGACCACTGGCTCCAATGGCCGTTAGGAAAAGAGGCAGGATGGGATAGATCATCTCGCTGCTCATGTCCGTGAGCAGGCTGACCACTCCCAAGACGAGGACGTTCGTCGCGATGCCCGTCAGAAGCGCTCTCCTGCGCCTGCGTTGTGGATTTCCGGATGCCATCGGTCGAACCCCGGCTTCTCTAGGTATGCGCATTCAATCCGGTACTATAATCCTTTCAGGACGACCGAGAGACGAGCGGGTGCAGGGAAATCCATATTACCAGCGTACCAGGATTCCCCCGCCGTGGACCTGATAACGCTCTTCGGCGTCAAAATGACATACCTAGCGCTCTCGGTCCTGATCG
>Ga0315282_10009269_pt1 | contig 15670 bp, 12 predicted proteins | sample YL17G07_20_MG_FD_203693 | JGI IMG/M metagenome (GOLD analysis project Ga0315282, IMG submission 203693) | Sediment microbial communities from Yellowstone Lake, YNP, Wyoming, USA - YL17G07_20 | ecosystem: Environmental > Aquatic > Freshwater > Lake > Sediment | place: USA: Wyoming | collected...
GGGACAGGAACTTTCCGGGGTCTCCGATTCCGGGCTGAGCTGGCAAGCCAGGACGGAACTGGTCGATCAGCGCCCCGGGACGGACCCCGACCATCCGGTGCAGTTGATGCGGGTGGAGCTCCGGGTCTTCTGGGAGACCTCCAGGGGCAAGCAGAGCTTTGCGCTCCAGACGCTGAAACTTCGAACTCCACCACCGAGAGTCAATCGTTAGAGGAATGATGCGATCCAATCAGAGCGGTTTTACGCTGCTGGAGCTGTTAATAGGAGTCAGCCTGATGGCGCTGCTGATGTTGACCGTGCTTATCGGCCTTCGCGTCGCCAGCCGGGCGTGGCAACAAGGCGAGGATCGACTCGGGCTGGTCCACCGTGACGAAGAGCGCGCTGATTTCATGGCCAGGCAAATCGCTTCGTTGACTCCTTATAGGGTGCGTTCCAATGATCCGGAGCTTACGGGACAATTTACGATCCTCGAGGCCAGGGCGTTCCGCCTCCGGTTTCTCAGTACGTATGGAAGCCATTTTAGAAACCGTTCGGGTCTGCTGCTGGTGGATTACGGCCTGGTAGGAGCTTCGCGGGGAAGGGTTGACTTGTTCCTGCGGGAAACGCCCGTGCTGGACGACGGAGAGCTCCTACACCAAGTCATCCAGCGCGTTGCTCCCGATCCCGATACGGGAAAAATGCGGATAACGTATCGTCCCTTTTTCAGACAGGACGCCGATCTCTGTCTGCTCAGGAACCTCAATGCAGCGCGGTTCGAATACCTCCTCCCGGCGACGGAAAAAGAGGAGGCCCATTGGGTCTCTGAGTGGCAACCGGAGACAGACGCTGCCTTTCCACTGGCGGTTCGTTTCGCATGGGAAGAGGACGGCCACCAGGAACGAGCAGTTTTTCCAATCCGAGCGCGCTCTTTCCCCAAATGAGAAAAACGAGCAGGGTCGCCATTCCCGGGAGTCCGTTCCACGATCGCCAGTCCGGCATGGCGCTTCTGGTGGTGTTGTGGACGGTCGCGCTCATGGTCCTCCTGGTAATCACCTTTTCAAGTTCTGTCCAAGTCGAAGTTCGAGCGGCGACGTACCGAAAAGAAGCTGCCCAGGCTTATGCCCTCGCTTGTGGAGGAGTGGAGGCTGCGATCCTGGAGATTGCCTACCCTCCCACGGGAGACCAAAAGCCTTCCCCGATCTGGACCTGGCAGAAAGGACAACGTGACGGGGTGGTTCCTTTTAAGGGTGGTAGGGCGGAACTGCAGATCGTGAATGAGGCGGGCAAGTTCGATCTCAACAACGTCCCTCAGGATCAGCTCGCGCGGCTGTTTGAAGCCCGTGGTTTGAATCCTGCCGGAGCGCAGGGACTGGCTAAGGCGATCGTGGATCGGCGCAGTCCTCCCAAGAATGATGCCCAGGACGCAGCCCCGGCGAAGGGGGACGATCGTTCTCGCCATGCTCCTTTTGAGTCCTTGGAAGAAGTGTTGAATGTTCCGGGCATGAGCCGGGGGATTTTCTATGGGACAGCGGAGGTCGACGAACAGGGAAAGGTGCGAACGGGAATCGGGGTCGGACGAGCGCTGACGGTTAGATCCCGCTCGGCCACGCTCAATGTCAACTCTGCGTCGGAGATCGCTTTGCGAAGCGTACCTGGCATCAACGCGGACCTCGCCCAGGCGATTATCCGGGAACGAAGGCGTGAGCCGTTCAAGACGGTTGCCGAAATCGGCGATCGCATTGCCCAGTCTCTGCCGGACGAGGCGCTGCCTTTCCTGACGACCGCGGAAGTGAACACCTACAGCATTGTCTCGACCGGAGAGGTCGAGGGTTCTCCTGTACGGCGCACTGTCGAGGCTATCGTGCAGGTTGCGCCCGAGGGCGCACTTCGGTATCGAATCGTTGCCTGGTCCGACGACTATTGGAACGAGTAGAGGAAGGTCCGGGATGTTTTCGAAGGTCTCCATTGGACTCGACTGGAACGGGCAGGGGTGGAGCCTGGTGGCGTTGACGAAACGCTTGGGACGCCTCCGTGTCGTGGATCGGTTGCAGGTGACGGGACCTGCGGAGGAGGCCCGCCAAGCCGTGGGGAAGTTTCTGGACAGGCACCGGATCCGCGAAGCCCGGATAAACGCTTGTCTTCCGCGCCGCAGCTTAATGGTTCGCTTTTTGGATCTCCCCGCGGCGGCGGAGCCGCAGGTAGCCAAGGTAGTCGGCTTTCAAATCGACACCCTTCACCCCTTCCAGGAGGGAGAGGTTTATTGGGACTGTGCGGTGGTCTCGCGCGATCGCGAGAAGAAGCAGATCAAAGTCCTGGTGGTTCTCGCCGAGAAATCCCGCCTGGAGCAACACTATCAAGAACTCCTCGGCTTGGGCCTTCGCGTAACCTCCGTGACGCTTGCGGCTGCCTCTCTGGCCCCCATGCTGAAGACGGTTACTGGCCAGGCCGCGCTGGTGGTCTTGGGCCGTCCCGATGGCGTGGAATTGCTCGGATTCCATCGCGGCGACCTGCACGCGACGCGGGACGTCTCCGCGGAGTCCAGCGAAGATGCCTCGCAGCGATTTGAGCGCGAGCTGCACGCGGTGCGCGCGGCCTTGCCGGCAGCGGACCCTGCGACGATCGCGACGTTCAAATGGGGTCGCCCCCCGGACTCTTTCGCGGAGCTTCTGGCCGAAGTTCCTCTTCTTCCCGAGCCGAAACCGGGTTGGGTGACAGCCCCGGGCGTTGACCTGGGAGGATGCTGGCCGGCGCTCGGCGCGGCTTATGTTGATCTGAAGCGGAAGTCGGAGGCAACTATTAATCTCCTCCCCGCCGATAGGCGGTGGCGTCCGACCCGCCGGGCCCCCGGACTTCTCTATGCTCTTGGAAGTCTCGCAATTCTGCTGGCGATTGCCGCAGGTGTCCATCCCTGGGTCGAAGAGGCTTTCTACGCTCGCGCGTTGAACCAGCAAATTCACCAGTGGGAACCGCGCGCGGGAGGTGTTCGGCAGCAGATTCAGGAGGCGGAGAGTCTGGCGGGCAGTGCCGACGGCTTGGAAGGCGTTCGGCAGCGGACTTGGCAGAAACTGCAAGTGTTGGAAGAGCTGACCAAGCTCCTACCCGACGGGACTTGGCTGCAAGAAATGGACGTGGACCAGGAAACCGTCGTGCTTTTCGGTTATTCCGACCGGGCAGCGGATTTGGTTCAGCCCCTGGAAAACTCTCGTTATTTTTCGCAGGTCGAGTTCACCTCGCCGATCACGCGGGATGCCAACAACAAGGAGATTTTCCGGATTCGCATGCGGCTGGAACACCCGGCGCGTCCGTGAGGACTGATGCTCGAGAAACTGCAACGAAGAGATCGAGTGGCATTGATAGCGGGTGCGGTCGCCGTGGGAGTGTTCCTGGTGGTTCAATTTGGCGTCTTCCCCCTGCTGGACCGCCTGCCCCAAGCGCCCGGAGACATTCCAGGCAAGGAATTAACGCTGCGGCGGTACCAACGCCTGATTAGGGAATCAGCCTTGGAACAAGGCAAGCTCACCGCCGCGCGGCAGCGGTTGACCAGCCTGCAGTCCGGCTTGCTCGAAAGCCCATCGGCCTCCTTAGCCAATGCGGAATGGCAGCGGCTAGTGCGGGAGTTGGCGGATAGCCAAGGCATCGAACTGGGCAGTAGCGAGTCTCTGCGCACGCAGGATTTGGGGAGCGGGTATTCCCTGGTGCTCGGACGGGTCCAGCTGCGCTGCCGCCTGGATCAACTGGTCCCGTTCCTGGTCACCCTCGCCAATTCCCCCAAGCTGTTGTCGGTGACGCGCCTGAGGATTTGGGCTTTGCAGGGCGACCCGCAAAAACGCCTCAATATCGAACTCACCGTCGGCGCACCGATGTTGACGGCCAAACTTAAAGAGGGTACGCAAGGGCCAAAACCCTAAGAGGACAGAGCCATGCTTTCAAGGCGTCGCGAGCAATTCATTGTGTTCCTGGGGCTGGTAGCCGTGAACGCAGCCTTGGGTCGGTACTTGTATCGGCAGGGGAGGGACTACCAGGGTCGTACCCAGTGGATTTACGGCGGGGTCGCGCAGGCGGAGGGCTCAGCGCTTCCCACCCGCCAGGCGCGCAACGTGGAGGCTCAGAGTTTTGCCGAAATAGTGAATCGCAGTCTCTTTCGGCAGGACCGTGGGAATGAATCGCCCACGGAAAGCGCCAAGGTGCCCGAACTTCCCTTCCTTTATGGAACCATGAATTTGGGGAACGGGAGCTTTGCCCTGATGGCTGCGGGCGACCAGCCTACGGGGCTGTCGAAACGGGTCTTCCCAGGAGAAGAAATTGGAGGCTACAAACTTGTCTCCATTGCGGGCTCCCAGGTGGTGGTGGAGTGGGGAGAGAAGAAGGTCACCATCGACGTGTCAGAGTCCGCGCGTCGAGTCCCCCGAGTGATCGAGAAAACGCAGAACACCGTGGCCACCAGCCCACCCGTGGCATCCTCCTCTGCCGGTTCCGGCTCTCAGGTGACAACCGTGACTCCTTCTTCACGCAGTCGCACGGATGCGAGGAAAACATCTGGCCCCGCTGGCTACAACGCGCCACCGGGCGCCCCGGTGGATGCACCCGCCGGGACCATTATCGGCGGGAAGAGGAAGGTCGTACAAAGATTGTTCGGCATGGAGAAGGTGTACTGGGAAGACGTCCAGAATACCAACGAAACGCCAGCAAGCCCGAGCCCGAAACAGCCCTAGGAGGACGTCTGCCTTGCTGAAGTTACCAGGACCCGAAGGAGGCAATTCGTGAAACACCGACACGGTCGCATCATCTCTCGCTTGACGTTCGCTCTTTTCGTGTCGGGGGCAGTGTCGGGCCCGGCGGGATTTGGGAGGATGTTGGCCACTCCCGCAATTCTGGCTGCGGCCGCCGTTGAAGAACCATCGCCCGCGTCCGGGGGCTATGACCCGCAGAAGCCGAGGCCGGGACAACCGCCGCAGAGCCGCCCGACTCCCGAGCTGCACGAGCCCGTTCCATCGCCAAAGCCCGAGCCGACTCGAACGGCTTCCCCAAAGACTACGATCATCCCTGGACAGACGCCCGCTCAGGCTGAAGAGAAGAAACCCGCCCCTTCTCCAACTCAGGCTCAACCCAAAGCGGAGCAGCCCGCGACGCCTCCCGCGGCCACTGCGGCACAGGCACCGTCGCCGCAGCCCGTGCCGTCAGCGCCAGGTGTGGTTTCTTTCCGCCTTGAGAACGCGGACATGCAGCAATTCATCGGCCTGGTTGCGGGCGAACTCAAACTGAACTACATCGTGGATCCCGCTGTCAAAGGGGCAGTGACCATCAACACGGCGGGAGAGTTGCGCCGCGAGGACCTGTTTCCGATCCTGCAATCTGTCCTCAAGATCAACGGTGCCACTGCCGTCCGCACCGGGAATTTTTACCGCATTATTCCCTCGGCCCAAGCCGCCAAGAGTCCGCTGGCGGTTTTCAAGGATTCGACGGGCGCGGGATTGCCGCAGGACGACCGCATGGTCATGGAAATTATCCCGTTGCGGTTTGTTTTCGCCTCCGATATGGCCAAAGTGCTGACGCCTTTCCTAACCGATAGCGGAGTTGTGGCCGTTCATGACGCGGGCAACGTCCTGATCCTCGTGGACACCAGCCTCAACGCAAAACGGCTCATGGAGATCATCGAGCAATTTGACAGCAGGACTCTCGCCCAGCAGCGGATCCGGCTGGTGCCGGTGCAAAACAATGTTGCCTCCGGGTTGGTGCCCGAACTCGAATCGATCTTCTCGGCTTACGCGCTGGCGGAAAAAGCCACTCCCATACGCTTCGTTCCCGTTGATCGGATCAACTCCATCCTCGTGGTCACGCCGGACCCTTCGGCCTTTGACGAAGTGCAGAAGTGGATCGAGAGGCTCGACCAACCTGCGCCGCCCAGTGGGGTCCAGACGTTCATTTATCGAGTCCAAAATTCGGAGGCCGATTACCTGGCTCGTATTCTGACTAACATACAGGGCAGCCAGGGAACGCCTTCCCAGACTCGGCCGGGAGCGGGACCCAGTCCTGCCAGCGCAGGGGCCGGAGCAGGCCCGGGGGCCACGGCGATGACGAGGGAAGTCGGCGCTTCCGCGAGCGACGTCGAGTCGGGCCAGGTCGCGGGCGGCCGTGTCCGTATGACGACGGACCCGGTGAATAACTCCCTGATTATCCAGAGCACGGCCCAGCAGTATTCCGAAATCCTCAACACCCTGAAGCAGCTCGATGTGATTCCCCGTCAGGTGATGATTGAGGCTCGCGTTTACGAGGTCACCCTGACCGGAAATCTCTCTTTCGGCGTGGAGTATTTTCTCCAGCAACGCTCCAGCCAAGAAAGAAGGCCCCTGGCATCCTTCAGTGCCGACAGGGCGTTGCAGGCCTCGGCGGGAACCCTGATCGGCCAGGCGCGCGAACTGCTGGGCTTTCTCAACGCCAGTGAAAACCGCTCGCGGGTGCGAGTCCTCTCCGCCCCCACCCTTCTCGCCACCGATAATTCCGACGCGCGAATCCAAGTCGGTTCGGAAATTCCCATTCTGACTTCGCAGGGCGTCGTCCCCGTCCAGACGGGAGGCTCGAGTCTCTTCACGAACACCATTCAGAACAGAGACACGGGCATCATCCTGACCGTCACCCCGCGCATTACGTCAACGGGCTTGGTCTCCTTGAGAATCACGCAAGAAATCAGCAGCGCCCAGCCGGCATCCGCCGGAGGCATCCAGTCGCCTAGTTTTCTCAAACGATCGATTACCACCCGTGCCGTGGTCGGGGACAGCGAAACGATCGCTCTGGGTGGGTTGATTCAGGAAACTGTTACGACCTCCCGTAATCGGATTCCGCTTTTGGGTGACATTCCTGGTCTGGGACTGCTCTTCGGCTCGACTTCCTATACTCAAGCGAAGACGGAGCTGATCGTTCTCCTTACTCCCCACATCGTGAAGAACACGGAAGAGGCTCGCGACGTCACCCGGGAGCTCCGGGAAGGGCTCCTCGACCTGCGCCGAAGTTTCAAAAAAGAGAAATTCGTGAACCCCTGACGTGGAGACATGTCGCCGGGTTTCGCAACCACGAATAATCTCAAAACGGGAAACTTCTAATAAAAGGGCGAGGCCAGCCGCCTAACCGGCTGACCATCCTTTGTGTGACGGAATGTCAGTTGGGCCCGGGCCACAAGCCATGTGCGTTTCTGGGCCAGAAAACCATCCTCACGGGAAGTCCGAGAAAACCAAAAAAAAACCACTTGACAGCCCCTATCCCGGGTGCTAGCTTCATGGCGAAATTCACGGTCTATGCGCCATCCACGGTGGGTGGTCACAAGCGCAAAACTCGCCGGCGGGCACGCAGGCGCGGGTTGCAAGAAAGTTCTTGACATGACGACATTGGGATGTTAGTTTCCTGCCCATTTCGAGGATGCGGAGACTCTCATATTTGAGCGAATGGCCTTGTTCCAAGTTATAAATTCAGAGAGCACATACGGAGGATCTTTAAGATGAAACGCAACCTGGTGCTAGTAGGTTTAGTTTTGCTTGGACTGGTGATCGCAGTTGTGCCTGCACAGGCTCAGGTCGCCTTCCAATTGAGTACTATGGAGCGGAATGTCCGCGCCGAGGGAACCACTGAAGCTGTCGGTACGGTGACACTCGCCGTGACGACTGCGGGGAATCTTAACGCTTTGTCGAAAATCGACATTGCCTATGGGACAGTTGACACGACCATCATGGCCGGCACGGGAGCCCTTACCGTTACACAGGGCGGCGTGACTGCGCCGGGGACTTGTGCTGCCCCTCCGGCCCCAATAACGGCCTGCGCGACCGCTGACAACGTCCTGACAATAACCATTGGTGCGGGTGCGTGGGGCGTCGGGGACTCCATAGTGATCGGGGGAGTCCGCGTGGATGCGCACGCATTCGGCGAGGGGAGCATCAGCGCGACCGCTACTGCGACGGTGACAGCGGGATCACCGCCCATCAGCTTCTTCATCACGAATACGGGTATTGTCGCGCGGGTGAAATTGCCAGCCTCCACGGTTATCGTGACTCCCAACAAAGGTATCCTCACCTGCATTGCCAGCAATACAGGAAAGTATACGGTTGAGATCGACGAGAACTTCAATCAGGCATTCAGCAGTCTCCTGGATGAGGGTGCATACGGCGCCCCTCCAGCAGGTGGTGTGGCCAAGGATAGCCACTTCACGATCACCTTCGATAATGTACCTATCGGCGTCACCATATCCTTGGATGCCTTTGAGGCTACGCTTCTGGTGCCTGACCCCAACGCTGGGCTGAGCCTGACGTCGACGGCGGGGGCGGTCGCTGGGCCCACGCTTACGTTGGGCGTTCCCGGGGGCGTTGCGGTAACACTAAAATCCGCGACGGGCAAGCAGAAGCTGGTCTTTGACATCGACATCACCGCCACGTCCACGACTGGCACGAAGGAATTCATCATTGCTGACTTTCATGCCTCGACGGCTGGGGCTATCGCTGCAGGGCCTGTCACCGTGAACGCGAGCGTTGCGCTCACGAGCACGGCGGCTGCGGCCAGTGACGATGTCCCACAGTTCGTCACCAACGTCCAAGGGACTGGTCCGGCGTTCGGGGCCTCAGACTGCATAACCAATCTCCTCTTCCCGTGGGTGGCGGTTGATCCTCCGGGTGCACACAGCGAGGCTTTTGACACCGGAATGGCCATCGCCAACACCACGAAAGACCCGTTCGGCACTGGTGGCGCAAAGGCGCAGTCCGGAAGCTGCAAATTAACAGGGTATGATGCTACAACCGGAGCGGCGACCTTGCCTCAGGTTATCGGTCCGATCGATGCGGGTATGACGGCGCCTGTGGTCCTTTCCACGACTACGGTGTTTGGCGCGGGATTCAGGGGCTACGTCATCGCGGTGTGCGAGTTCCAGAATGCCCATGCGTTCGCCTTCCTCACGGACGACAACCCGAGTGGGTTGGCAACGAGGGTAGCTTCGAGTTACTTGGGGCTCGTAATTCCGAGCCCGGCGCTCAAGGCTCGTCAGCCGGCTGGTGGAGACGGCTCAGGCGAGGCGAACGACAACTAGAGCGCATCTCCAGGCCTGAATTTCTGTGAGCGGCATGGAGAGAAGCGAAGTGGCAACGAACGAGGTGATCCGCGCAAGCGGGTCGCCTCCCGTTGCCGGAAGGAAGACAGGGGAGTACTGCTCGTCTCCGGGAAGAAGTCTTGCCGGGAGTTGAAATTGGGTCGAGTGGGAAGAGAGACTCGGCGCAGAGAAGAAGCAGTACGAATCTTGGAGATGGGCTGAAGCAAAAACAAGTATCAGGTTGCGTTAAGTTCGAGGAACGCGAAAAAGCAGCGCCGCCGGGGCGCTGCTTTTTTGTGTTATAGTGGAGGTTCCCATGGACTGGTCTGGTTCCCCGATCAGGGATTTTGCCGCAACACGATGCACGGGGCTGCTTCTTCAGGTGGGAGTACTCTCCATTCTTTTCGTGGGTTGGCGCCTTCCTTACGTCTCAGCGCGCAGTTCTTCTGACCAAGCCCAAGACCAGGAAAGGACGTTGCGAACTCGGGCGGAGGAATTCTACAACCTCATAAGAGTTGGCAGCTGGAGCCAGGCCGAAAGCTACGTCACGCAGGACTCGCTGGATGCCTTCCGGAACCAAACGAAGACTCCCTTCCAGAGCTATCAAATCGATTCAATCAAATTACAGCCCGACGCACGGAGCGCCACAGTTCAGATCACCATCAAGGTCATGATGCCTTATTCTCCCACGCCATTTGCTTTTCCCCGCGCTTCTCAGTGGCGCCTGGTCAACGGGGAATGGTACGTACAGATCCCGGGGCCTCCGCGTGGCTTGTTGAAGTCGATGGTCCAACAACCGCCCTCGGCCCCAGGCCTATCACATCGGGAACCTCTTCCTGTAGAACTTAAGTTCTCAAACGCTGTCTACACGATCTTGGACGCCGTCCAGCCTGGGCAGGTGAAAGAGGCTCGCTTCCCCTTCACCAACGTCAGCGATCATGTGGTGAGGCTCGGCGAAGTTGTAACCGGGCGCGAGTGGGTGCGATTGAAGACAGAGAAGAAGGAGTACAAGCCGGGGGAGTCCGGGACATTGGAGTTTGAGGTGGACCCGATTCATCGCGATTATGGCTATGGGTTCGCGGATACGATTACCGTCAAGACCGAGCCGGGGGGGGCGACGACTCTCTTGACCATCAGGATGTATGTGGCTCCCAGTGTGGCCGCAAACGGCAAGACCGAGGCTCAAGAATAAACAGAGCGCGCGACAAGCGCTCACAGGGGAGGTTCCTGAATGGTTGGGCGACAGGGGATCCGTTTGTTTCTCATCTTTGCGACACTGTGGATGGCCTGGCCCGGCGGTTCAGCCTGGTCCCAATCGCCAACTTCGTCGTCAGAAGCTAAGGAGTCTAATCCTGGGGAGCGGGTAGTCATTTCCATCGGCAATCAGAAGCTTACGGCTCAGGAAGTTGAGAGGGCCATTGAAGCGTTGCCTCCGGAGTCGCGAGCCTTTTATGGCGGCCAGGGCAGGAAATTCCTTCCGCAATACTTGGTCCAGATGGCCGTCCTTTCCGACGAGGCTAGGAAGCACAACCTGCACGCAGAACCCCAGGTCCAAGAAGCCATCAAGGTTGTCACGGACGCCATCCTGGCTAATGCGGAGCGAGTGAGCATCGAAAAGAGTATCACTGTCTCCGAGGAACAGCTTCAGGAACTTTATCAGACTAAGAAAGCAGACTTGGACGCGGTACGCATCCGTCACATTCTCCTTCGGACGGCCAACAGCTCAATCGCCTATCCTGCTGCCCCGTCGCGGCCGGCGCTTCCTGAAGCGGAAGCCCGCAAGAAGCTGGAAGACCTGCGCAAGCAGATCCAGGCGGGCGCGGATTTCGCCCAGCTCGCCCAACAATACTCCGAAGACCTGAACACGGCCGGAGCGGGTGGAGAGCTAGGCTACATTAACCGCCAGATGGTCGTGCCACCGATCGCCAACGCAGCCTACGCCTTGGCGCCAGGACAGGTCAGCGATATTATCCAGACCCCTTATGGGCTGGAACTGATCAAGGTCGAAGACCACCGCGTCAAACCGCTCGCCGAAGTCCGGAAGGACTTGGAAACGCAGATTCGCAGGACCAAAGCCGATCAGGCTATCCAGGAGCTGATCGGTCAACAAAAGGTGGTGGTCGATAACGACTACTTTTCGTCCAGCCCGCCGACGAAAACACCTGCTGCGCCCTCCCCGCACTGAGGCCGTCCTTCACAGCTTCAGTTTCCTGGTGTCCCCACGAGGTTGACCTCTCGAGTTGGTGTTCTGTATTTGGGCTGATGCTTCGGCGAGTCCGATAAAGAACAAGCGAGTGCTTCGATTGGTCGCCGGGCATTTCAAGAGGAAGCCCATCTCCGCCCGGGTGTTTCTTTTTCAATTTGAAGAAGGCGTGCTGGCTGGGGAAGTGGCAGGCGAGCGGGCCAAAACGTTCTTGATGGCCTGCTCCAGATTCGCGACCTCATCATCAGGCGATTTCCCGTCATCCGCGGGGAATTCTCCGACGATGGTTCCTTGGCGGTCGATCAGGAAATAATGCGGGATCGTAAAACTGGAATGTTGAGGGGTAATTCCGATGTAGCGGACCGCCACCTCGATATCCCCGAGCAGAAGCTGATAAGTGATGCCGAAGTCGCTGGCAAACTTCTTGACCGCCTGCCTGCCTCCGGCGTCATGGGAGATCCCGGTGATGACCAACCCCTTGCTTTGATATTCGCGATAGACCCGTTCGAGCAGCGGGGCCTCTTGTTGACAACGCGGGCAGCCGGATTGGAAGAATTGCAGCAGGACGACTTTTCCGCGGAAATCGTTCAGGGATACTTTCTTCCCTTGCCAGTTCTCTAGTTCGAAATCGGGGGCTGGACGCTGGCGACCAGCGGTGCGTTCTTGAGGCGGCCCGGAGCTGGCCAGACCCAGCAGCAAAAATGCAACTAAGACACATTCAAAGCGGCGTTCCATAATGTTTTCCGGTAGGATCGGATTTCCCGCAACTGCCAGCGGATCGTGCCCTGAGACGAGCCTACATTATACCCCACCTTTAGAAGTGATGATGTGCAGCCCCTGTTGCCGATGGTCAAGTTGCCTGAGCCATCGCGGATGGCCTTACCCTAAGTGATGGAAGAGCTGGGATGGGCGCGGATCGAAGCGATGTTGCGGCGGTGAGCAGGAGGGTTCGCGGGTCCGCCGTCGGGTTCGGTAAGCCGCAGTGTCGCCAGCGTCAGGGGTTACCCTCGGGGGCGCGCGCCAAAGCCTCGCGGGCAATGGCATCTTCCGGGAACAACGCCACATATCGCTTCAGAGCTTCGCGCGCCTGCGGGAACCGGTCCAATTTCATATAACACATCACTAGCGCCTGCTGGAGGTCCGCTGAAAAAGGCCACGCGGCAACACCTTGCTCAAGGACCTTGGCGCATTCTTCGAGTCGTCCCATCCTCGTCAGCGCCTCGCTGAGGTCGAGGTAGGTGGTGTCGTAGTCCGCGCCTCTTTCCAGCGCACGCGTCAGGCACTGAACAGCCTTCGCATTGTCCTGATCGCCCAGCGCCTTGCGCCCCAAGCAGACCAGCACCAGGGGCTCATCGGGCGCTGACTTCCGCAGTTGCTCCAGAAGCTCGAGGTAGTAACGGGTCATGCCAGGTCTTTTGCCGAGCGTGGCTTCGTTATAAGCAAGCAGCTTGGTTAGGGGAGGTATGGGTTTGGTGGCATCCTTCCCTCGCCGGTTGATGCACACAAGGCCCGGCAGGTCCGGGTCGCTCTCCTCGAAAGCGTAGTCTGGATAGGGCTGCCCAGCCCGGCGCACGATGCGATGATTCGTATCATCGGAGTGCGGGATGCCCGCTACCCCCTTTCTCGGCATATGGCAACCGGCGCAATCGTTCGCCGGCTCCTGCCGCATACGCTCTGGAAGGGAGAGTTTGCAGCTCTCGTTCGTGTGACAGGTGAAGCACCTCTCCCGGTAATAGGCCACCTTGTTCTGTGCATCAGGAGGGTTGTGAATAACGTGGCAGGTGATACATGTCATTTTGCCATTGCTGTCATGGGAACACCTGCTCATTTCCATTAAAGAGTGCTTAAACCACATCGGGGTGGACACAGTCCCTTTGACCGGAGGAAGTGCTTCCAGGCGCTCCAGTTCCGCGCGTTGGTCTTTTCTCACGGGAACCTTGAATAAGGCCACCGTTTCGTACAGCGGTGTCCCAGGCCGGAAATCCAGTTCGCTTTTGCCGGGCTGCAAGACGCGCGCGGCCCAGCCTTCGTGGCATTTCAAGCAGATGTCATCCGCCAAGCGGGGCGAAAGCCATACTGGGTTGACAATCGCAGTATCCACCTTGCCCGGCTTCCGCTTGGGATGCTTGCTGAGCTCCTGCAGGTGCAACTCGCCGGGGCCGTGACAGACTTCACAACTGATCCCATACTCCATGAACCGGAAAGGAGGGTCGCGGTACACGCCGGCACGGTTCGGCACCACTTCCGGCTGTCCGTTGTGACAGTACGGGCAGAGTATGATGGGTCGGTTGAAAGGACGAGGGGCAGCTTCGTAGCCGGGAGACATGTCCCACTGGTTTCCTTTGAGGTAGTAAGAAAGCGGCGCCTGGAAAAGGTTTTGACCCCAACGGGTGATGTAGATGTTCCCCGTAAGGTGTCCCCCGATCCTATACTCAAGCTTGTGTGCGGACGCGAAAACCCTGTTGCCACTCGCATCAAGCTGGTACTGGGTCTGATAAAGGTCGGAGCCCTCCCGGACCACCTCGAAATAGCGACCCAACGTTTTGTTGTAGACCGTAATGCGATGTGGAACTTTCGCGAGTTCGGAGGGAGCATTGGCGGGGCCCATGGAGCTGCCATGGGGCGTGCGAAAGTAGTCGCGGCAGATCTCCTCGTGGCAACCCGAGCCTGCGCACGACTTCGACCCCGTAAAAGCTACCCCTCGGGCCGTGTTGCGGTACTTGATAGTGCTCTGTTTCTGGCCCCAGGCAAGCGCCGAGGTTCCCAAAAGCAACGCCACCAGACCCAGCTGTGAAATCTTCCCCATCGCTCCCCACCTTGATTCCGTGAGGTTATCCGACGGACTAATAGTCACACTCCCGGACAAAGAGAATGCATCTTTGCACGCCGGGAAGAATACGCCGGCGGCGGGCCCGTTTCAACGGACATTCGAACTTGTCAATCGCCAACACTCTGGGCGCACTCCGCGGTGAGAAACCGGAAGGTGGCGCCGGCTCCTGACGGGCAATACATACTTGACCGCCTCCGCATGCAATGCTCCAGGCCAGTTTTCAGTGCAGGGGCTTTCCGGCTTCCGAGGTGAAGAAGAGACACCTAGTTCTCCCGGACGTGATCCTCGCGACCGATCTTGACCACCTCCGGCAGAAGGTGGCGCAAGCGTCCCGTCGTCCGCAAGGGAGTGGCAGAGTTGGGCAGGGCTCGCGCATCCGTTGCGGCGTGCTGGATGCTCGGCAGACGTCAGAAAAGCTGCTGCGTCTTCCGCCAGCTCATTGCCACCCGCTTCCGCGGACTCGCTCCGTGCTGGGGCGCGGAGGAATCCATTCGGCTCGAGTGACCAGAGGATCGTGGTGCGGAGGGCCGGAATCGAACCGGCACGGGGCTTGCGCCCCAAGGGATTCTAAGACCCTGGGGGTGGGTGGGGGTGGATGGTTGGAGGGGGTTGGAAATAAGCCAGTTAGCAGCACAAGACTGCCTCGAGGTTCTGAGACAAACAGTCAGTTCGGGGGCTGAACTTGGCATTTTGTGTCACAAAAGTCCCCACAGTCGGTCGCATATTTTCCCTTGACACTCTGATTCAAATATGGTACTCAAAGGTCTCGTAATATGCCACTCTCAACAAAAGAAGTGTGTCAAGTCGTAGGCGTTCACAAGTCCACCCTTGAGAGGTGGCTTGCGTCGAGAAGACTTCGCCCCCCGCAGCCAATCAAAATCGGTGGCCGAGTGTTCCGCTACTGGACGCAGCGCGATGTGGAGCGGGTTCGCAGGTTCAAGGAGAAGTTCTACCGGAAAGGGCGAGGAAGGAAACCTAAACCAAGACCCGAGTAAGGCAGCGGATGCGTCGGAGCTGTGAACTCCGACGCACCCTGACCACAACAACCTGACCGGTTAAGGCAGAGGTTGCCATGGCTAGTCTCGATACTAGCGCACTTCCCTTTTTCCCACAATTCTTCGGCGACCGGACGCCCGCCACCCTTCGCACTCGATGCTTGCGGAGGCTGCCATGAGCCTCTACAAGCGGGGTGGAGTCTGGTGCTACGACTTTCAAACGAAGGATGTCCGCATCCGAGAGTCGACGGGCCTACCCTCTCGTTCTTCGGCAGCTCGCGAAGAGGCTTTGCGGAAGGCCGAGCTCATTCAGAACCCAGGCCGAGAGGAGTCGTGGGAACCAGCGCCCAAGTTCGAAGAATTCGCCCTCAAAGACTTCGCAGCCTGATCCGAGAACCAACATCGTGAGCATCCGTCAACTCACGAGCGGTACATGCGGAGCGTGAAAGTGCTCATTCGGTTCTTTGGCCAGCGGACATTGGACTCGATTTTCTCCGGCGACGTGGAGCGCTTCAAAATCATTCGCAGCCGCGAGCGCCGCAAGAACGCAAGAGACGGGAGAACGGTAACTCCCGCTGCCGTTAACCGCGACTTGGCCGTCC
>Ga0315282_10009270_pt1 | contig 15670 bp, 12 predicted proteins | sample YL17G07_20_MG_FD_203693 | JGI IMG/M metagenome (GOLD analysis project Ga0315282, IMG submission 203693) | Sediment microbial communities from Yellowstone Lake, YNP, Wyoming, USA - YL17G07_20 | ecosystem: Environmental > Aquatic > Freshwater > Lake > Sediment | place: USA: Wyoming | collected...
GCCATCGCAGAATTCCTGATTGGAGATACCGGGGTCGTCGAAAACTGGGAAGAGGCACTCCGTTGGATGAAGAATGGCGGAGGGTTTGGAACCCTTGTCACCTTGGAAGGGGACATCCTGCAGAGCTCTGGAGTGATCTCCGGAGGGAGCAGGGATCAAGGCCTTGGCCTTTTAGAGAGGCGAAGGGAGATCAGGGATTTAGAGCAGAGAGTCAAAGAATCAGAGGAAGAATGTCGAAAAGCCTTTGAGGAAGAAGGACGCCTCCAAAAGGAGATCAGCGAGAGGGAAGACCAGTTAGAGGGGAGAAAGAAGGAGATTCAGGAGAAGGAGATCGAGCTTCTCCATCGAGAAAGAGATTTGGAAGGATTGAAAAAGGAGACCTCCCAATTCCACCAGACGATGGAGGTCATCCAATTTGAACAGAAGCAACTCGAAGAGGAGAATCAAGATTTAGAAAAAGAGAAAGAAGAGGTCTCTGCTCAAACGGAGACAGAGGAAGCTGCGAAAAAGGAGAGGGAAGAGCAAGTTCAGTCATGGAAGAAGAAAGTGGAGGAGGTTAGAGAAGGGGGAGAAGAGTTGGGAGGAAGGATCACTGAGAAAAAGGTCCTTCTGGCTTCTGTCGAGGAGAAACAGAAAGGTCTGGAAGGCCAGATCCAAAACCTCTCAGAAACCCAAGGGACTTTAAGGGAACAGATCTTAAAGAAGGTGAAGGGGATCAGGAAATGCCGGGAAGAAGCTCTCTCTCTCCGTGAAAAAATTCAACAGTGGGAAGGAGAGTTAGAGAATAGTCTTAAACAACATCATCTTCAAGAAGAAATGCTCTCCGCCCAAAAAGAGAGGGTAGAAAGTGTCCTTAATGAATGGAAAGAAGTGGAGGCCTCCTCCAAGTATCTCCGCCGGGAGTTGGAGGAGGTGAGGCAGAAGATCCATGAGGAAGAGATTCTGGCCTCAGAGGTTCAACTAAAACTCTCTCACCTTCAGGAATCGATGAAAGAACGATATGGGGCGACGCTTTCCGCCTCGGTCGGAGCCTCCCCCGTGGAGTTGCCCAAGGAAGAGATGTCAAAACGGTTGGCAGAGTTAAAAAGTTCCCTGGAAGGATTTGGAGAAGTCAACCTGATGGCCATTGAAGAATATCAAGAGTTGAAACAGCGGCATGATTTCCTGTCGGAACAGCAGGCCGACCTTCATCAGGCCCTCGATTCCCTAAAGAAGGCAATTCTCCGGATCAATCGAACGACGACGAAACGATTTATAGAGACCTTCCATTTGGTCAATGAAAAATTTAAACTGGTTTTTGCGAGGCTTTTCAAGGGCGGGCAGGCCAGTCTTGTCATGTTGGATGAGCAAGACCCTGCCACAACGGGGATCGATATCATCGCCCAACCCCAAGGAAAAAAGCTTCAAAATATAGACCTCCTCTCCGGAGGGGAGAAGGCTCTGGTGGCTACGGCTCTCCTCTTTGGACTCTTCATGATTAGACCCACACCGTTCTGCTTGCTCGATGAGGTGGATGCACCGTTAGACGATGCGAACATCAATCGATTCATCGAACTGATCAAAGAGTTTTCCAAAACCTCTCAGTTTATCATGATCACTCACAACAAGAGTACAATGGAAGCCGCCCAAACACTCTACGGGATTACGATGGAGACCCCTGGGGTGTCGAAGGTCGTCTCGGTCCGGTTGAATTAAGTGAAGGGGTTGTCCGGGCGTTCCTCTTTTAGGGAGGGGGAATATGAAGGAAAATCATAGGGAGGCGTCAAAAATCCATTACGGATGGATTGTGATAGCGATGGGAACGTTGACGACCATCGGAGCCCACGGGTTCGGCCGGATGGCGTATACGCTTATCCTGCCGAGCATGAAGGACGGTCTTCATTTCAGTTATGCGGAACTGGGGCTTTTAGGAACAGGTAACTTCATCGGTTATCTGAGCCTTGCCATTATCGGAGGGTTTTTGGCTTCTCGATTTGGCTCAAGAGTCGTGATTACTTTCGGCCTGATTCTGATGGGCTTAACCATGATTCTTACAGGCTTGGCCCAGAGTTTTTCCTTCGCCTTTTTCATGCGACTCTTAACAGGGTTCGGGAATGGGGCTGCCTATGTGCCGGCCATGGCGCTCGGTTCTGCTTGGTTCGCCTTGAAAAGAAGAGGGTTTGCTACCGGCATCGTCTCAGCCGGAATCGGTGGAGGTACCTTGATCGCCGGTCTCGTTGTCCCTCCTCTTTTGAAAGTCTATGGATCAGAGGGCTGGAGGTTTTCCTGGTACTATCTGGGTGGGGGGGTACTCGTCATCTCGTGCCTCGTCTATGCCTTTATCCGCAGCCAACCGGAGGAGAAGGGACTTTCTCCCATTGGGTTTGACGAAGCAAAAGACTCCGTAAAATCGCCGCCGGAGGAAAAAAAGGCAAAGCCGATACAATGGGGCCTTGTCTACCGCGTCAAGGAGATGTGGTATCTCGGGTTCGTTTATTTCATGTATGGGTTTTCATACATTATTTATATGACTTTTTTTGCTGCCTATCTAACTAAAGAGATAGGGGTGAGCCAGGCTGAAGCGGGTGCCATTTGGGCCGTGGTCGGAGGATTAAGCATTTTTTGTGGCGTGATCTGGGGGGGAATCTCCGACCTCCTTGGTCGAAAATTTGGCTCAGCCTTGGCCTATATCACTCTCGCGATTGCCTATGCCATCTTTGCCTTGTTCAGGAATCCAATGGGTTTCTACCTCTCTGCCGTTATCTTTGGTCTCACGGCATGGAGTATACCCACCATTATGGCTGCAGCGACCGGGGATTATGTCGGATCGAAACTGGCTCCTGCGGGCCTCGGTTTTATCACGCTATTCTTCGGGATTGGACAAGCCTTAGGACCTGCTGTGGGAGGCTACTTAGCGGATATCACCCATTCTTTCTTGGTTCCTTTTCTTTTGGCAAGCGGAGTCTCTTTGGCAGGAATGTTTTTCTCTTTCTACCTCAAGAAGCCGTCGTCCGCATATTGAAGGTGGGTCTATACCGGCATCCCAATCGGGATTGGGGGCGCTGGGCTGAACTCGCCCAGATACAAAGTAAATAAAAATCAGTGCCTGTCATCACTGCTTCCAGAGCGTCCGCTAGCCTAAGGGATGCCAAGAAATTCTAAAAAATCCTTGACAAAGGAATTCGTTTGTGTATTTAATGGTTGGGCAATATTCCTTCCCTTTACTTATAAGCAAGCGACAGGATTGAAAAAAATTTTATCAGCGGTCTTTAACCCTTTTTCAAGGATAGATTTCCCCACCTTTCTCAGGAGGGGGGAGAGGCGGAGTAACCTGAGAAAAGCCTGGATTCGACAATGACGGAGCCAGGTTTTTTCTTAATGAGAAGGAGATACTTGGAAGGGGGTGAGAGAAGAACGCAATGGTTCCATTTAAAAGCAAAAAAACTGATCTGAAAGGAGGTATCTTATGCAACCCCAGGTTGATCCATCTATTTTCATGTACCCATGGTATGTTTGGTGGGTGTTGATCATCGGCCTGACGCTGATGACCTTTATCGGGACATGGCTAATCACAAGGAGGTGGGAACAATGAATCCACAATATTTGCCGGTGCCTGGACACACAACCGGAATGGCCGTTGGTTCAATTATCGGAATCGGAATCTTGTTGTTGATCTCCGTTTATCTTGGTTACTTGGGAAAGAGAAAATGGAAAACCTTTGATGAGTATCTTGTGGGTAGAAGAGATATTGGCCCTATTATTACGGGTTGCGCGCTTGCGGCTTCGTACCTCTCGGGCTGGGCTTTCTGCGGGAGTACAGGAGTCGTTTACACCTTTGGCTTTTCAGGGATGTGGTTTGCAGGGATATGGAGTCTCTTAGGCTTGATCCCATGCATCTGGCTCGCAGCGCTGAAAACCAGGGATTTCTCCTCAAAACTCGGCGCCGCCACGGTAGCAGAAACGATCGGCAAACGGTTTGAGTCCAAGGCACTCCAGACGCTCATCGCAATCTGTATGCTTTACTTCTTGTTCATGTATTCGATTGGTCAATTGAAAGCGGCCGGTGGGGTATGGTACGCCGTCACCGGGCTCCCGCCCTTTTGGTGCCTCTTACTCTCTGTATTTATCGCATGGCTTTATATGGTGCTCGGAGGATATGTAGGGACACAGTGGTCGATGGCCTTCCAGGGAGCCATGTTGGGTTTTGTTGGTGCCTTGCTGGGGATATGGGCGATCATAGAGGCAGGTGGTTTCTACGCGATTACTTCCAAATTGTTTCTGGAACCCAAGGTGGGCCCAGCGCTGATCAAACTGATGAGGCCGGAACTTCCGCACGTTGGAGCGGCCCAGTTATTCTCAAGCCTCGTCGGCATTCTTGCAACCCCTGTGATCTTCTTCACCATGGCGGTGGGCTTCCCCCATAACGTGAGCCGGTTTCTTGGAATGAGGAAGATGTCAAAGAAAGATTATTTCTGGCTCGTCGCGATCGTGTGGTTAATTGCAGGCATCCCCATCATGCTCGACTGCTCAAGCAACGGACTCATTGCCAGGATGTTCTATGGCGACCAGCTCCTTAAGATCAAACCGTGGCAGGCAGACCTTGCTGCACCGATGCTGGGTTACGCAGTGGGCGGGGTGCCCTTAATGGTCCTGTACGTCATGGGCCTCTTTGCAGCAGCCCTCTCTACATTGGCTGCTATGGTCTTCATTATGAGCGCCAACATCACACGGGACGTGATTAAACTCTGGTGGCCCAAGACCCCAGACAAAAACATGCTGTACCTCGGGTACTTCCTCGTGGCTCTGTTCCTCTTCCTGCCCTTCTACTGGACACTGGTGGCTGCTCCTCCGTTGCTCGCAATCTTCATGGGAATGGCAGCCATGGGCCTTGGAGCGATCTTCATTTTTGTGACCGCCGTCTCATACTACTGGAAAGGGGCAACCAAGTGGGGGGCCATGTGTACGGTCGTTTACGGAACGGTCATGAGTATTCTCGGAGGATATTGGGTTCTCTTCAAAAAACCACCTTCACTTGGCATGGGCACCATGGAATGGATTCTGATCGGCGGGTGTTTCGTCATTTTCTTTGGAGTCAGCTTTATGACGAAGCCGCCTTCAGAAAAAACGCTGAATCTCCTGTTCCCAGCCAAGAAATAGCAGACCGGGAAAGAGAAAAGGGGGCTTTTCACGAGCCCCCTTTTTTATTGGACCCCTCATCAAAATAAGCGATTCAAAAATAGCGTCTTTTGTGTTAATAAAAGTTGAGTCCATCTGGGGAAGCAGGACGATCAGATGCCCGAGGCGTTGCCCTTAGAAAAACTGAATGATTTCATCAAAACGGTCCCACCTTTTCATCTTCTTCCCAGGAGTGCCATGGATGAATTTGTGCGGACTCTCATCATCGAATACTTTCCCAAGGGAGATACGATCTTAAGTCCTACCAGGTCGCCCACGCAGTTTCTCTATATCATCCGCTCGGGCGGTGTGAGATTTTTGCTGTCTGAAAAAGATGACAAGGGGGAGGACAGGGTCTACGACTACCGGGATGAAGGAGATTTCTTTGGGTTGATTTCTCTTTTGAGCGGAGAACCCTCCCCTTTCACGATTGTGGCAGAGGAAGATACCCTCTGCTACCTCGTCAGGAAGGAGGTCTTTAAGAAACTCATCGGGGAGTATCCCGACGTTTTCCTCTATTTTACATCGGGGCCGAGTAAGGGATTTAAACAGTTTGATGCAGGATCGCTGCCACTGGATCCCCTTGCAAGAGGAGAGCCGGGAGCGGAGCAAGTTCTCTTCACCGGCCGGATCAAGGAAGTGATGCACACCAATGTATTAACCTGTCCGCCGGAAGAAACGGTCGTGGGTGTCGCTCGGCGGATGACGAAGCGAGGGGTCGGCTCCGTGATCGTGGTGGACGACATCGGCATTCCCATGGGAATCCTGACGGACGGCGACCTTAGGAGCAAGGTGCTGGCTTCAGGCAGGTTGGCAAACCTCCCTGTCATCGATGTGATGAACCGGCCGGTCCAGTCGGTATCGCCCGACTCGTTCTGCTTTGAGGCGATCCTCTCGATGATTACCAACCGGGTCAAATATCTCCCGGTCATGGATGGGATGAGGCTCGTGGGGATCATCGCCGAGCATGATCTCATGGTATCTCAAGGGAACAACCCTATCGCCGTGATCAAAGGACTCCAACAGGCGAAGAGCATCGATGAGATTGTTGCGATCCGAAAAAATATCGACCTTGCGATGCGGGTCATCCTGGAACACGGGGGAATGGCCAAGGACATTTGTGAATTGATCACCACGTTAAATGACCACCTCACGCAAAAAATCATCACCCTGGCTGAGGAGGCCATGGTGAGAGAAGGAAATGGACGACCGCCGGTTCCGTATGCCTGGCTAGCCCTCGGGAGTGAAGGCCGCCGTGAGCAGACGCTGAGGACCGATCAGGACAATGCGCTCATTTTTGCGGATGACTCGCCCGAGAGAGAAGAGGAAGTTCGAAGTTATTTTCTCAACCTCGCTGAAAAGGTGATTTCAGGGTTGGAGCGGTGTGGGTTCCCACGCTGCAAGGGTGGGGTCATGGCCATCAATCCCAAATGGTGCCAGCCCTTTCGGGTATGGAAAGAGTACTTCAGGCACTGGATCGTCGATGTTGACTACCCCGCCGAGGAGGTCTTGGCCACCTTCGTTTTTTTCGATTGCCGCCCTATCTACGGTCAATACGAGCTGGTGACCCGAACAGCAGGACATATCCTGGAGTTTCTCGATGAGGGAAATAGTTTTGTCAGAGAAATGGCCAAGACCGCCGTTCTTCACAAAACGCCCCTCGGCTTCTTCAAGAGGCTGGTGGTGGAAAAGTCTGGAGAGCACAAAAATAAGGTGAATCTGAAACTGAACGGCTTGACCCCCTTGGTCGACGCCATCCGGACACTCGCCCTGGACCAGAAGGTGTTCGACACGAACACCCTCGACCGGATTTCTTCTCTCGTTGAAAAAGAGATTCTCACCCCTGCCGAGGCTGATGATCTGAGAGATGCGTTCAATGTGATCATGCTTGTCCGGGTGCGTCATCACGCCAATGTGCTCCGCCAGGGAGGAATTCCTGATAACTATATCAACCCTGACGAATTGAGCATCATTCAGCGCACGATGCTGAAGGAAGCCTTCAAGACCATCGACAAGCTGCAAGGTCTTCTTGAATTGCGCTTCGCTGTGGAGGGGTAGCAGGACATCTTAAACCATCAACGGATTGAAGCCTCATGAAACTGATTTTGCATCGTCTGAGGAACCATTACTATCAACGCCGTTTGCGCCGAGGAGACTTACCGGAGGTAATACGGAATTATCTCCAGGCCTTCAATGGGTTCGACTTCAACAAACCGATCACCGAGACAGAGTTTGTTATTTTTGACACAGAAACCACCGGCTTGAACGTGAAAAGAGGCGATCGCATCGTTTCGATCAGTGCCGTACGCCTCAAGGGGGGTCGCATCGATCTTTCGGATGCTTTCCACGAGATCATCAATCCAGACCGCGACATCCCCTCCGCATCAGCAGTCATCCATGAGATTTTGCCGCGGATGGTGAATGGGAAGCCCACGATCGAACACATCTTACCGAAATTTATCGCTTATATCGGCCCCTCCGTACTTGTGGCCCATCATGAATGGCTGGATATGAGCTTCCTCAATCGTGAGATGGCGCGCCTTTATGGCATTCCGGTTCAAAACATTGTCCTGGATACGGTCGTCTTAGATCACGTGTTGATAGCAAAGAAGACGCCTGCATTGATGACAGCCACGATGAAAGTCGATAGCACGTTAGGTGCGGTAGCTGAACGCTATCATGTGACTGTCGAGGAGCTCCACTCCTCTTTTTGGGATGCCTTGGCCACGGCGCAGATTTTTCAGCAAATGATCAAAGAGGTTCAACGGCTGGGTATCCTTAACTTAAGAGACCTTCTCAAGTTAGCCCGCAGGCCGCTGAGTTTAGGGTCCTTTGGACCGGATATCTCTTCTGCATAGTCGAATAAAAATGCTTGACAAATTATCTATTTGTGATAAAAATAACATGCTCCTGCGTAGGGTTTTGGGTTTAAAGACGGACTCTCTCACCTTGAGGGCACGCGTGATTTGATGAGCTGATTGATTTTAAAGTCTTTTTGGATCTCATGCATTCAATCCATCCAATCCCATGGGAAAAGGGTCATTTTTCGTGGGCAATCATTAATCCAAAATAAAAAGGGGAGGTATTACTATGAAGTACTGGAATGAAAAGATCGAGACCATGCCGGCAGAGGAGATGAGAAAATTACAGCTGGAGAACCTGAAAAAGACAGTAAAATGGGTGTATGAGAAGATACCCTTTTACAAGAACAAGTTCGACGAGATAGGGTTCAGACCCGAGGGCCTCAAGAAGCTGGAAGACCTTTCCAAATTACCATTTACCGTTAAGACCGACCTGCGAGATAACTATCCCTTCGGTCTATGCGCCGTTCCCCTTGCGGAGGTGGTCAGGATTCACGCTTCCTCTGGAACCACAGGGAAGCCCATCACTGGGCCTTATACGCAGGCCGACCTCGATCAGTGGACCGAATGCATGGCCCGGAATCTTTATGCGGCGGGGGTCCGTTCCAACGATATCTGCCAGAATTCTTACGGGATGGGGCTCTTCACAGGAGGTCTGGGCTTCCATCAGGGGGCGACGCGTATCGGTTGCGCGGTCATCCCCATCTCTTCAGGGCAGACGGAGAGGCAGATCATCATCATGCAGGACTTTGGTGTCACCGTCCTTTTCTGTACCCCGACCTATGCTTTGACGATGGCCGAGAGGGCTGAAGAGATGGGTGTGAAGATTAAAGACCTTCCGCTTCGGGTAGGCGTCTTTGGTGCTGAACCTTGGACCATTGCCATGCGGAAAGAGATCGAGCAGCGGATGGGGATCAAGGCCATGGAAGCCTATGGCCTGACGGAGTGCGGTGGTCCAGGAACAGCCTACGACTGCATTGCACAAGATGGACTCCATCTCAATGAAGATCAATTCATTGCAGAAATTATCGATCCCGTGACGGGAGAGGTCCTGCCTTTGGGGACAAAGGGTGAGCTGGTCTTCACAGCTATTCAACGTCAGGCGATGCCGTTACTTCGGTATCGTACCCGGGACATCACGACCCTTCGGAGAGAAAAATGCGAATGCGGGAGAACGCTTATCAAGATGGATAAAATCTATGGCCGGAGCGACGATATGCTCATCATTGGCGGGGTCAATGTCTTCCCCTCCCAGATTGAAAGCATCCTGTTAGATGTGAAGGAAATCGAACCCCAGTACGTCATCATCGTCAAAAAGAAGGGCTATTTAGACCAACTCAATGTTGATGTAGAGGCGAGGCAGGAAACTTACGATGCAGGTCCTAAGAAGATTGCCGAGGTAGAGAAGATGGTCGAGAGCAAGATACGCGGGATGATCGGCATCGGTATAAAGATCCGACTCGTACCCCCGAAATCCATTACGCGAAGCGAAGGTAAAGCGAAACGGGTCATTGACGAGCGGAAATTATAGTTGGCGAGAGCATGATCCGGGGGACGGACGTCTCGCCTGTCTCATCATCGAAACAATTTGAAAAAAATTTGAGATAGCACGGAGTTTGAAGGCGAATTGGCAAGGGTCAAAGCCAATTCGCCCACTGGAATCAATCGCGCCCCGGGGAGGTGGCCCCGCTCATACTCCTCGGGGTCTTCCTGTTCCCCATCCTTTTTTTCCATTAGGCATAAGAAAGACAAGAGGGATCGTAAATAAAAGCCCCAGACCGAATGAGATGAAAGTGGTTCTAAAACCGCTTTCAGGCGTAGAGCCCGAATGGAGGATGATTGTAATTAATGAAATTCCAAACGCTCCTCCCACATATCTGAACATTCCTCGAAGTCCTGTAATCGTAGCGACCTTTTCGGGCATCAGCTCGATACAGGCGTTATTGGAGGCGGGGAGAGCAATTCCGATCCCAATTCCGGTAAGCAACATCAGGACTGCCAGAATTTCAGCAACTCCCAAATAGGCACCCACGCTACTCAGCAACTGGAGTCCTTGCCCACCCAGAAGGATGGTTGAAATGGAGATGATGCTCAATCCCAACACCATGGGCCACCGGTAACCCCATCGCTTGAGTAAAAAGCTGGTGACCGCCGAGGCGGAAATGACCCCGAGTGAGCGAGGGGTCAGTATCATACCGCTCACCAGGGTCGACAACTTATGTACCGAGGTGGCGTAGAGCGGGATAAAGGGAAAGATTCCGAAGACTCCAACACCGATCATCATGTTGTACAGGTTTGCTGCCAGAAAAGGCTTTGATCTCAACAGAGCCATATCCAGAATGGGGTTGGGGTCCTTCTTCTCTTGACGAAAAAACAGGTAAAGGAAAGAAAAACTGACGGCCCAAAAGATGATGGTGAGAAGAAGAGATGAGAGAGCGAAGTCCTCAGCAACGAGACTTAAGCCAAGCATGAGGAAGAGAATTGCGCCGAAGAAAAAAGAAGCTCCTACAAAGTCTATATGGAGCCGGGCAAGAACCTTCGAATCTTCAAGCAAAATCATAATCAGAACGACCAGACCGATGCCGATAGGTAAATTAATGTAGAAAATATACCGCCAGGAATATCGACTCACGATCCAGCCCCCTAAGTTTGGGCCAACAATACCTCCTATCGGAAAGATACTTGTAAATAGGCCGATGGCCCTCTCCCGGCTCTCAGGAAATTGATCGCTCACGATGCCTGCTGCGGTTGGGAGAAAGCTTGCCCCTCCGATGCCTTGAAGGAACCTGAATGCCACCAAGCTGTAGATATTGGGAGCAAGGCCACAAGCAAGGGAGCTGGATGTAAAAAGAATGAGAGAAATCAGAAAGACCTTTTTGCGCCCATAGCTATCGCTCAGGTTGCCCATCAGCGGCATCACGCTCGTCACCGCAACCAGATAGATTGAAATCGTCCATGCTGCCCAAAGGACATTGGTGCCGAAGTCTTTTATGAGATTGGGAAAGGCCACTGCCACCGCTGTACCATCAATGGAGTACATAAGAAGGCCCAATCCGGCAGAAGCAAAAATGAGATAACGACGCATCTTAGGGGAAGTCCTCAAGGCTAAATGATATTGAGAAACAACCCAAATTATAATTGGAGTTTATGGAATTGTCCAAATGGGGGCCGACAGGAATAGGGGGGAAGCCCATACGTATTTAATGCAAGCATTTTCGGGTAACTAACCCAGGAAGAAGATAAAGTATTTTAGGCAAAAAGTTGTAAAGGAATTCTCAGCGTCTAGTCCCAAGGGGGTTTTTCTTAGTCCTCAAAATGGAACTCAACAATGGCTTTAATCTGGCCGGTTGTTTTTTCTTGACAGGGCCTTGCTTGGATGGTAATAAATGCCCACAGCTATTCAATCATCCGGTTGCAACAAACTCCGTGTTAGGTATAGCCACACCAGATAGAAAGGAAAATCCGAAATGATCGACTTCAGCCTTTCCGACGAACAGAGACGATTCCTGGACCTGGCAAGGGAATTCTCCGCAAAGGAGATTGGACCGGTGGCCCTCCAGTATGATCGCGATGGCACGTATCCCGAGCCCATTTTGAAGAAGGCCCGTGAACTGGGGTTGATGTACACAAACATCCCGACTGAGTACGGCGGGTCCGGGATGGATTATGTGACCCACTATCTCGTTACGGAAGCCTTGAACTACGACTGTTGTGCCATCGGGCAGATGATTGGTATCTCTCACCTCTCTACGGGTGCCATACTTCTTGGGGGAACTGAAAAGCAAAAAAAGAAATTCCTGGGACGTATGACAGAGAGTTACCGGAGTGCCTGTTTCTGTTTGACGGAGCCGGGGGCCGGTTCCGATGCCGGTGGAATGAACACGTTGGCCGAAAGAAAGGGCGACAAGTATATCCTAAAGGGATCCAAATGCTACATTACCAACGGCCAGCATGCTGACTTGCTGTGCGTCTTTGCGACAATTGATCGAAGCCTTGGGACCAAAGGAATATCCTGTTTTGCGGTTTCTCGAGATACGCCAGGTATTAGAGTAGGCAAAGTCGAGGACAAAATGGGCCACCGAGCCATGGTTGTGGCCGAGCTCTTCTTCGAAGAGGTGGAGCTGACGAAAGAGAATTTGATCGGCGAGGAAGGTCAGGGATTCAAGCTGGCGATGATGGCCCTCGATAGAGGACGGGCAAACATTACCGCAATCTGTACAGGGATCGCTCAGAGAGCCCTTGATGAGGCGACGAAGTGGGCAAAGGAGCGTAACCAATTCGGGCAACCCATCGGGAACTTTCAGGGGGTGCATTTCATGCTTGCCGACATGTACGCGTTGATCATGGCGTCGAGAGCCATGTATTTGCAGGTGGGTTGGATGCTCGACCGAAACATGAAGTGTTCCGTCGAGGGTGCGGCTGCCAAATGCTTTGCCTCGGATGCGGCGATGAAGGTGACGACCGATGCGGTCCAGATCTTAGCCGGGACGGGCTACATGAAAGGGGCCGTGGTGGAAAAGCTGATGCGTGATGCCAAATTGACCCAAATCTTCGAGGGCACGAACCAAATCAACCGCATTGTCAGTGGTCGGGGGGTTCTGACGGGCAAAAGTGTTCTCTTTTGATCAAGTCGGGAGCCAGCGTGTCACGTGGCCGTAAGCTGTGGGCCGTTGTTAGCCCAAACAAGACAAGTCACCGATTAATTTCGAAGGATAAATAAATCTCCTTCCTGCTCCACCTGATTCAGGCTTACTAAGCGAGACAAATGTTTCAAGATCATCGCTCTTTCAGAAAGTGTCAGGTCCCAGGGCCCTATGGGGGACTTGTTCCCGTAGATTATCCCTTCCTGAGCAACCTGGTCAAGGGTCTTCGCCCCCTTGCTGAGGAGATTAATCAGTTTTTCCTCCCTCAAAAAAATGACTTCCAGATAGCGGTCGATGTGTCCCGGGTCACCTTCCAAAATTCCTTTTCCGTGAGCGGTCAGGTAGGTTTCCACCTTGAACGTTTTTAGACGATTGAGGGAGCGGATGGTTTCATCTATGTCCGACGTCCGGTCCCCATAATAAGGGCCGGCCTTGGTCAGATCCAGGTCAGCAGTAAACATAATCCTTTCATCGATAAAATAAAAAGCGCAGTGCCCCCGCGTGTGCCCTGGCGTGTGGATCACCTCCATTCTAACCTCCCCTAAGTCCATTACCATCGCGTCATCTAAGAGCAGATCGGCTCGGCGAGGCGTATAGTGGCAGTTGTTCTCCAGAAAAGCTCGCCATTTTTCCCGATCCTCTTGAGCCATCTCCCCGTAAGAGTCAATCAGGGATTCGACGTTTTCAAAGTGGGGGGCATCGAAGGGATGGACGCAAAACTTGGACTCAGGAAAAAGAAAGTTAAAAACGAGATGGTCCTCATGGGCATGAGAGGTGATCAGATAGTCTACGATCCGTTGGTCTTTAAACTGCTGTAGCTTATCCCTGTCACTGGAGGCATCAATGATTACCCGTTCTCGGTCATCAACCAGCACCGAGTGACAAAAAGGATACTTGCCTCCCCGAATAAATTTAATGGTTCCTTTGGCAAAATCGAACAAGACTCAATCCTTGCTGCACTTCGTGCTGCCGATCCCGGCAATAAAAAAGTAAAGACCTTTTTGTGAGCTAACGAAGACCCGATAAAAGACAGCATATGCTCCAGCCGTTCGAGCATGGCCGGGGGCATGGACTTGATCATGTCTGTCCGGACCATGGCAGGGGCGATTGACGTTGACATTAATCCCCTTGGGCGCCAGCTCTTTAGCCGCGGTCTTGGACACAGCTTATTACTGATCATTGTCTTATGCCACAGCCCTCCCCCTTTGTCAATTAACAGGGGTGGAGGAAAGGATGAACGAGGAGACAAAATTAAGAAGGGAGACAGGGTACTTAGGTGGAAATTCACAAGACGAATTTTGAAGGGTTCACTGCAAACTTTTCTTCTTCTTGCTCAGTGAGGCCCTCCGATAACGCCGTGTCCTTGCCAGGGTTAATCGTCGAGTTCCCCTCTCAGAAACGACACGATGCGATCGAACGCTCGGGGGTCTTGGAGAGAAAAGAGGTGTCCTCCTTCAAACAGTTCTAACCGTGCCCCCGGAATCTGCTTCTGCATTGCCTCGAGATTGGCGGGCGTTGCAATGCCATCATACCGGCCCCCGCAGAGGTACACGGGCATCCGCAGGGCAGGAAGCCGCTCGAATGTATTGTGACGGGCCCGGGCCTCCAACTGCCGGCGGGCACCGATGGAACGCCCGGGTTCGTCTGCGCCGACCCGCAGACCCGCCAGGGTTTGGTCAAACAATGCCTGGAATTTTGCAGGGTTGGAGGCCTGCCAGGCTGCGTCCCGGCGTGTGTCACTTAGTTGGAGGACACGGCGCACGTAGTCCTCGACCGGGAGGTCAGCGAACTCGTGGAAGGGATACGAAGCCCCACCCGCACCGCCACTGCTGGTGCAGGCCAAGACCAGGCGCTCTACACGATGCGAATAGCGCAGGGCGAGCTCTTGCGCGACCATCCCCCCGAAGGAAATGCCCATAACCAAGCAGCGATCCCACTCGACGGCATCGAGCAACGCGTTGGCATCGGCGGCGTAGTCGGCCATGGTATAAGAGATATCCGGGCGTGAAGTCTGGCCCAGGCCACGTTGATCATAGGCGAGGATCTCGAAATGCCGGGCAATGGACATCTCGAAGATATTGGGTGTGCGGCGCAAGTCACCGCCTGTGCCACTGATAGTGAGTAAGCGCGGGCCTGTGCCGCGAATCTCGTAATACATTTGAAGGTCACGAACGGCAACGAAAGGCATGTCTGGATCACCGCAGCAATTTGTAGAAAGGGTATTCCTATTCAGGGTAAGTCATCAATTTCTTATGCCAACCACCTTGCCAGTTCAGAAATGGAATTTTGAAGGTTTGGCCCCCATGGATCAAACCCGTGTCAGATGGCGCCAGAACCCTAAGTCTTCCCATTCCACGATTGAAAGGTCACAACAAGCTGTTCTGCTAAATGAGGCGGCAGGGTTGGGCATATTTTGAGAAGATCCTGTGCCGTGGCGCGTGAGATGACAGGAACAAGCTCACGGAGAGCTTTAATGGCATCTGCATTCAACAACAACAATTTCCGGGCTAAGACCTCGGCACGGTCATACTTTTGATCACCGGTTAACCATACGCCACCCATATGGACTGCCATATACTCTTTTGAAAAATAAGTCGCGAGTCCTTCTTCCAAAACACTTGCATTGGCAGATAATACAGGCGTCAAAAGGTGTATACACTCGTGAGCCATTTGAAACAAAGACAGATTCGGATCATTCATGCTTGAAGAATCAAGTTGCACAATCACATTCATCCCATCTCCGGGGAACCAGATCTGTGGTAAACCTGCCCGAAACTCGAACCCAAGAATCGTGTATGATCTATCACGAGGGCCGAATCTTTGTTCGGCCATTTGAAGCATTTGCCCCAAGTGAGAGGCAAGTGTGAAGGTATAGGCACACCCCGATTCTGGCGGGCATGGGAAGGCGATGATTAAGTTGTCATGGACATTTGCCAATGTACACCTCCTTTGACACCTAACGTCAAGCTAAATTGTGGGCAGCCACCGATGCTGCCAGCCGTCTAAAAGGAC
>Ga0315282_10009271_pt1 | contig 15670 bp, 14 predicted proteins | sample YL17G07_20_MG_FD_203693 | JGI IMG/M metagenome (GOLD analysis project Ga0315282, IMG submission 203693) | Sediment microbial communities from Yellowstone Lake, YNP, Wyoming, USA - YL17G07_20 | ecosystem: Environmental > Aquatic > Freshwater > Lake > Sediment | place: USA: Wyoming | collected...
AGGTCAAGTGGAATACCTCAGGATCAATCAATAAAGTAGATTTAATCTGGGCAAAGGATTTTGATAATGACGGCGATATTGACGACGCTGATTTTAACAGCAAGGTCTACTACGCCGGCAGGGTAAATCTTACGCAGGGGAGCGCCACGGTGAGCGCCAATACCCAGTATCCGCCGCAGTGGACAGCCCAGATAAAAACAGGGGACGAGATCGGGTTTGGTTCCAGCAATTATCAGGAGATTAACAAGTGGTATACCATAGAAGGAGTAACCCTAACCAATCCTCAAAGTATACTTCTGACCTCTGCTTATCAGGAATCGAACGGGACTGCGGTGCCCTATTGTATAAGGATGTGGAATTCTATCAGCATGCAAGGCGGCATTAACGTTGACAACACAGGTAAGTTTAATTGGGTAATACCAGATGAACGCCTAGCTGATCTGCCGTATTACGTAAAGGCAAAGGTGCGCGTCTACGATCACAGTGATCACGAGGTGTTTGTAGAAGGGCCTACGTCTGTGGGACTTGTTGATTTCATGAAGATAGATTATTACGCGATTACATGGGATATCAGAGATCTTATCACTAACCAGCCCATAAGCGGATTAAAGGTAATGGAAAGCGGAGGCGGGGTTACAACTTGGAACGCCCAGGGTCTTAGCTCTCCTGTAAAGCATTGGGCCAGGGCAGGAGACTGGACAACGGAATGGACGAACAAGGACTACGGTACGATTTCAGAATCGTATCTCGCTGGATGGGATAGTGATAAGAAGATATGGAGGAAAGACAGGACCATATTCAGGACAATGGAAACAGTGGTTGTCCATATATGGAGGGCTTACTCGGAATTTTCTTACAACGTGGGATTGGACCGGCTGGATATAACTACCTGGCTGGAAAGGGATGGAGCCCTTGTTCCAGGCGCCTTGATTATTGACGTGAAGATTTACGATGGGATTTATCAGATAAAGAGAAAAACAACTCTGGTGGATGCAGCCAATAATAAACATTATTATTATACAGATATTCCGAATGACAAGAAGCTGTGGATAGGCACCAGGTATAACAGTAATAATACGCCTGATGACCCTACTGATGATTTTGAGGAAGTCCGCACCATGGATAATGTAATTAGTGATTGCAGCCAGTTCAAGAACGCGACAGGCGGCGAGGCGGTTATACCTGCTAACTTCAGCGGATTTTTCCAGCAGTCATGGCTTGACACCGCTCATACTTCAGATATTTACAGGGAAAAATTAGAGGCGGGCAAGGTATACACAGTAGCAAGCTATATAGGTATACAGACAGGCGCCACGTTTACAACGCCCGTGTCCTTTACTGTAACCATACCTCAGACAATGGCTGATGTGAAAGCGGCGACTGATAGCATGAAGACAAAAGTCGATTCTGTCCTCGATAAGCCGATAAGCGTGGTCAGCGCTGAACTGCAGAGCTCATTGGGCTTGCAGACTATTATGATCGCGACTAAACTTGACGCGCAGACAACTCTTATAGACACTGCTACAAAAGAGATGAAATCAACAATTGATACTGCTATTACGAATTTCCAAACCAGCGTCCAGGAGTCGATTGTCGCATTGGAATCAGGCGCTAATCAGGCAATATCAGCAGGCCAGGAACTTGAGGCAACGGCAAAGAAATATTCGTGGGATGCGACTGTAACGCCTAATCCCGCGTTGACCGGAGATAAGATAACTTTAAAATGCCAAGGCCCGAAAGATTTATATCCGATGCTTACCATTTACAGGTGGGATGATAAGTCGATTATAGAAGGCGTGATATTGACCCCGGACGCTTCAGGGACATACACTTATCAATTCACAGCGGATTCACGCTTCCCTGTAGGTAAGTCTTATACTTATATTATAAGCGAGCAGACCACGGGCGGCCTTGTTGCCGGCTCAGCTTCTGTCGAAAGCATGAGCTTGACTACAATAGCCGGGTTGGCAGCTGCCGCGCCGGGAGCGGAACGCATTGCAAAGAAGGCACTGGACGCTATCAAGGCAGTAGAGTCAGTCGTTGTTTCAAAGGATAATATTAACATAGCCCTTACTTTGCAGAATTTAAAGCAATCAGTGGATTTAATACCAGCCAGTCTCGCAAAAGACGGGCCTTCTTCGCAATTAAATCAGGCAGTTTCTGATATCGCAAACAGGCTGAAGACATTGGCAGGGGACCAGGGTTATGATATCGGCAAGCTTTTTGAATCAGCTATAAGCGAGTCGCCTACGATCAAGGAGATGCGCAAATCAACAGATGAAATCCAAGGCGCGTCCGATGTCTTGATGCAGTTATTCGAGAAAAAACTTGGCGGCATGGAAGACGCTTTTGTTTCTACTTCGCTTGAACCGGGCAGTGTAAAGTTTAAAGTAGTGGCGGCGAATCCTTCAAGGATAAAGCCTCAAAGTATAGAAATAAAATACTATCTTCCGGAAGAGGTGAAGCCAAAAGATGTAATGGAATTAAACGGCCTGGATTTAGAATATGATTCTGAAAAATCCATCTACTATGTTTATAAGCAAAGCCTGGAATTGTCTCCGGGCGAAGTGCGTTCTTTCAATATAGAAGTAGAAGATATTTGGATTGTATCAGACAATAAATTAGCAGAGTTAAACAGCCGTACAGATGCGGTGATGACTAAGCTTGAAAAAACAGAATATTACGCATCAGCGAAGCCGGTAGCTGATAGCATATATGCCCGCCTGCAGGAAATTAGAGCCACGCAGGCAGACGACACAGTCAGCCGCTCTCAGCATATCGGTATTTACAGGCAGAACGTTATAGTTACAAATGAGATTAAGGAGGACATAGCCAAGTTAGAGAAGACCCTGGCTACAGCGGGCGGGCCATTGGCGCCTGACATGCTTTCTAAGACAAAGATAAAAGCAGAAGAGCCGACTAAGTCAATGACATGGATAATAATCTTTGTCATAATTATATTTACGGGTCTTTTAACAGCTGCCCTGTTCTTTACGTGGCTTAGACAGGGAAAAGGTACTAAGGAAGCCCTCTTGGAGGCAAAAAAAGCAGCTTTCCCGGAATCAGAAGAAGGCCAGGGCCCCAAAGAGGAAAACACTGAGAAGCTGGAGCCGCCTAAACCTGAATAAATAGTAGTAGGCCAGGTTCCCTCCTTCGCTAAAGCTACGGAGGACAGGTAAACCTGGTCTACTACTAAATAATATGGAAATAGACGTTTTAATATTAAGTCCCACAGGGGTTATATTTGAAGGCAAGGCAGGAAGCGTTACATTGCCCGGCGAACAGGGCGTGTTTGAAGTCCTGCCTTTTCACAAAGCAATCTTAAGCCGTCTGATTTCAGGGACGTTGTTTGTGGACGAGCAATCTGTATCTGTACGCAGGGGCATTGTCAGCGTTAACCAGAATAAGGTAACGATAATAGTAGAAGAAGCGCTATAAAAACTTAGATCACTGATTACACTGATTAGATCAGTGTAATCAGTGACATAATCAGTGTAATTAGTGATATATGAGTAGAAATGTAGCTCTTGTAATAATATTCGGGTTATCATTATTAGGCCCATGCGCTGTATTTGCAGCCAGCAGTTATGCCAGCATCAACGCTTTAGGCAGAAACCCTTCCAGCGCGCCGAAGATATTTACCGCGATGGTTATCGCTCTTTTATTCGCCCAGGCATTGGCGGTCATTGCCATGCTCATAGTCTTTCAATTATTCACCGCTTCTTAACCCCTTCTTAAATATTTCTTGGTATTTCTTGTGCCAGGCACAGTGATTTCTTGAGTGATTTCTTGGATTTCTTGTGCCAGGCACATAATGCTTCTTGTGCCTGGCACAAGAAGACTATTTGACTAATATACTAGATATGATATAATCTTTTGTAAAGATGGGAGAATAATATGCTTATAGTTTCGTTAGTATTATTGCAAATCATTATATTTGGAGGCCTTATATTTATTTTGCGCCGGGTACTCAATCAGAACGTGATATTGGCTACAAAACATCTCGACGAATTGAACCAGGATTATTCCAAAAAAGAAAAAGATATCCAAAAAAGGCTTGAAGATTTAAAGCAGAAAACCAACGAAATATTGTCTAAGGCCCAGAGCGAAGCTCAACAGCTCAAAGAAACTACTATTAAGCAGGCAGAAACAGAGAGGGATGACATATTGAACAAGGCCAGGGCTAAAGGCGAAGAAATGATGAAGCAAGCGGACAGGTCGCGCCAGCTTCTTATCTCGGAGATAGACGAGAGAATTGCAAAAGAAGCAGTCAACAAGGCTTGTGAGCTGACCCAGTATGTCCTTCCTGATGAGTTTAAGCAGATCGTGCACACCCACTGGCTTAACGAACTTATTAAAAATGGTTTTGATCAACTGGAGAGGCTGTCTGTCGCAGAAGATGTTCATGATATAAACATCAAGTCGGCATTTGATTTAAATGAAGAACAGCGCAGATTATTATCCAATAAAATAAAAGAGGTATTAAGCCGGGACATTACTCTTAAAGAGACAGTAGATTCGAATATGGTGGCAGGGGTTATAATAACCATAGGCAGTTTGGTTTTAGACGGCAGTTTCAAAAATAAAATACAGGAGCAGGCCAAGAAACTCAGCTTATAAACACTGATTACACAGATTTTTGCTCATAAAATGAGCAATTTAGATTACACAGATTATGATAATTCTATATGTTTTAATCAGTGTAATCTATTATGGCATATTCTATAAGCTGATAATCTATGGAATCAGTGAAATAATATCAATTTTAATTTATAATGGAATCCCCTATTAAAATAAAAACCGGCGTCAATACAAATTTTGAAATCAGGGAAGTAGGCCAGGTTGAGTCAGTCCGCAAATTCATAGTTATTGTAAAAGGCCTTCCTTCCTGCATGAACGGCCAGATAGTTGAATTTGCTAACGGCACCCCCGGCCTTGTCATGGGCTTCAACGAAGACAGGGTTCAGGTCCTTGTCCTGGGCGACGCCACTGCCATACGCTCGGGCGACGAGGTTTATAATAAAGGCAAGTCATTGGCATTGCCTGTATCAGACGGATTTTTAGGCCGCATAGTAAATAGCTTGTGCCAGCCTCAAGACAACGAAGGCCCCATAGAAGCAAAAGAATTTTATCCTGTTTTCACAGTGGCGCCGGGCGTTATGGACAGGGCGCCTGTAAAAGAAACGCTTGAAACAGGCACGTTGATTTTAGACGCGGTAATACCTATTGCCAAAGGCCAGAGGCAGTTAATTATCGGAGACAGGCTTACAGGCAAGACCACAGTAGGCATAGACGCTATATTGAACCAGAAAGGAAAAGGCGTTATCTGCATCTACTGCTGCATAGGCAAGCCTTACTCCAGTTTTTTGAAAATACTGGAGACCTTTAAAGAAAAAGATACTTTTAGTTATACAATAGTAGTCAGCGGCATAGCTTCGTTGTCGGTAGGAGAGCAGTATCTTGCCCCTTATTCTGCCTGCGTATTAGGCGAATATTTTATGAATAAAGGTAAGGATGTTTTAGTGATATTTGATGACCTTACCAAGCACGCCTGGGTATACAGGCAGATATCCCTGTTGCTTGAAAGGGCTCCCGGAAGGGAAGCATATCCCGGAGATATTTTTTATATACATTCACAGCTCATGGAGCGCGCGGGTTTTTTAAAACCGGAATTAGGCGGAGGCTCTATGACTTTTTTCCCTATCGTGGAGATATTGCAGGGCGATGTCACAGGGTACATTTCTACAAACCTTATTTCCATGACTGACGGCCAGCTGTATTTTTCCACATCGCTTTTTAATAAGGGATTTAAGCCCGCGATTGACTTTGGTCTTTCTGTTTCGCGTATAGGAAACAAGGCGCAGTGGCCCGCGATGAAGGAATTAAGCAAGTCTCTGCGCTTGGATTATCTGCAGTATAAGGAATTAGTGCAGATGACTCAGCTGCGCACCACAGGGCTTTCCAAAGAAGCGGAGTTAAAATTGAAACGCGGAGAAGTAATGAACCAGCTTATAATCCAGGATAAGAACAAGCCTGTTTCGCTCGAGGAGCAGGTGATATATCTATATGCGTTAGACAAGGGGATATTGGATAACATATCAATAAACCAGGTAAGGGATTTTAAAAGAGACATACTCTCGTTTATGTTAAAGCAGTATCCTCAGTTCTGCGCTAAACTTCGCAGTACAAGGGAATTAGATGACGAACTCAAGGCTCAATTACAAGAGGGTTTTAAAAAATACCTGAATGAAATAATGAAATAACAGAAAGACCATGAAGACCCTTTCTAATATAAAAAAAGACATGGAATTTAATAATGGCCTTTCTTCTTTGGTCGAAACGTTAAAGACGATTTCCGTAGCTCAATTCAGAGCTTTGGAGCAGAAGATCAAGGCATACGGAAGATTCGACGAAACATTTGAATTTTTTTTGAAGTTTATAGACCTCGCAAAGATCAATCACCCGTTTTTAAAACCTTCGAACAAGCTGCAGATAGTCATAGCAGTTACTTCGGATAGCGGGCTTTTGGGCGGGCTTAATATGATGGTGGTAAATACAGCTATTCAGCAGTTGAAACAAATTCCTGGCAAACTGGTAATCGTAGGAGAGCGCGGCAAGGTTTATGCGCGTGAGGCCAATACCCCTTTCACAGCGTTTAGCGGCATTAAAGACGAAGAAAGATACATCCAGGCAATACAGCTGCGCAATTACGTTCTGGGCAAGGTTTACGAGAATTCTATAGGCTATCTGAAGGTAGTCTATTCTCACCCTGTTTCGTTGACGGTGCAAGAGGTAAGGACTGTTCCGTTTTTGCCTTTTTCCGAAAAACCAAAAGATCCAAGAGCTGTTAAAGAAATATTTTCAGAAGTGATATTTGAATCAGAGCCGGGGGATATAGTGGAATATCTGTTATATCTGTACATGGGCCAAAAGCTATACGATATATTTGGTTTAAGCCGCCTTGCGGAATTCGCGGCCAGGTTTATGCACCTTGAAGAAAGCTCGCAGCGTTTAAAAGATATGGACAAAAAGGTAAAGCTTGAATATTTCAGAGTCAGACATGAATTGATCGACAGAAATATGAGGGAGCTGTTCAGCGCTAGGTTATTATTCGTCAGTAAACATTAAGGTTATCTATGAATAAAACAAATAAAGCCGGAAGGGTGGTTTCTGTGCAGGGGCCGGTAGTGGATGTCAAGTTTCAGGAAGCGGAAGACGTGCCTAATATATACAGCGTTATAAACACAAGGACTGTAGACGGCGGGAATGTTGTTTTGGAAGTGGCGGAACATTTGCCCGGCAATCTTGCCCGCTGTATATCTATAAATTCCACCATAAACATTCAGCGCAATCAGGAGGCATTGGTGGTGGGCAGTTCTATTCAAATCCCGGCCGGGGACATGCTTTACGGCAGGATAATAAACATGCTGGGTGAACCCATAGACCAGAAAGGCGAGATAAAATCCGTAGAGAAATTTCCGATAAGACGAAAAGAGATGGGCAGTCAGACAAAAATAAAACAAGCAAAAAAGAGCACATTTGAAGTCATGGAAACAGGGATCAAGGTAATAGACCTGCTCTTTCCTGTGGTTAAAGGCAGTAAGACCGGCATATTGGGAGGAGCTGCCCTGGGTAAAAGTATCCTTACTCTGGAGATCATACAGCACATTGTTAAAAAATATCAGGGAAGCTGCGTATTTGCGGGAGTAGGAGAGCGTATACGCGAAGGCAACGAGTTGTACTTTGAACTTCTCAAACACGATGTATTGTCCAAGACGATGATGGTATTCGGCCAAATGAATGAGCCTCCGGGCGCGCGCTTCGGGGTGGCAATGACTGGGATTACCATGGCAGAGAGCATCCAGCGCAAAAACCAGGACGTCCTTCTTTTTGTGGATAATATATTCAGGTTTGTGCAGGCAGGGGCTGAGATATCCACGCTCTTGGGCAGGGTGCCTTCAGAAACAGGGTACCAGCCTACGTTAATTTCCGAGGCAAGCGAATTTCACGAAAGGATACGTTCCAATGAAGAAGGCGGAGGTTCAATAACTTCAGTTGAAGCCGTGTACGTGCCTGCGGATGATCTCACTGATCCGGCCGTAGTAGCTATATTCAGTTTTTTGGATTCTATCATGGTGCTTTCGCGCGAACGCATACAGCTTGGGCTCTACCCTGCCATAGACCCTCTGCTTTCTTCATGCGCCAATCTGGATATTGATATAGTCGGCAGGCGCCATTTTGACATAGCCCAGGAGACAATAAGGATGTTTCAGAGATATGAAGAATTGAGGCGCATTGTTTTGGTCATAGGTATTGACGAGCTTTCAGCCGGAGACAGGATTATTTACGAACGGGCCAGAAAATTACAGAATTTCCTGACTCAGCCTTTTTTTGTGGCTGAGGCGTATACAGGCAAGAAAGGCCAGTATGTGAGCACAGAAGATACGATAAGAGACTGTCAAGGCATTATTGAAGGCAGGTATGATCAAAAACCGGAAGGCGAATTTTATTTAATAGGCGCTTTGGCTTAATAAAAGCATGGATAGAAAAGAAAAACTTTTAGGCAATATTTTGATAGGAAACGGCATCATAAATAATGAACAGCTTGAAGGCGCCCTGGCTGAACAGGCTAGGACAAAAGAATTTTTGGGAGCCATATTGATCAGAGAATTTCAGATCGAAGAGAAAGATTTATTAAAGGCGCTGTCCGAGCAGTTTAATATACCGTTCGTCGCGCTTAAAAATAAATACATTGACTGGGATTTTGTAAAACAGTTTAACCCGTCGTTTGTTTTGGACTCAAAGTGCTTCCCGATACTTAAAGACAAAGATGGGATAACTATTGCCATAACCAATCCTCTGGATGCTTGGAGCATAAAAAAAGCAGAAGAGGCTACCAGCGGATTTAAATTGAATTTTGCGCTGGTTTCCGAAGATGACATGAAAGATGCTATCCGGAGATACAAGGAATATATGAAGAAGAACATATACAAACTTTTAGAATAGAGGCCTTTAGCCATGATAAAAAAATACGACAAAATTTTATACGACGCCCTGATAGAAAAAGGAATTGTCTCCAAGGAAAAATTAAACAGTTTAGTCAAGGAAATGGAGGCCACAGGCCAAGACCTTAGCCATATTTTGATAAAGAGCGGCGTGGTGTCTGAGAAAGAAATTCTGCAAATATTTTCCGAGAAGATAGGGTTTATATGTGTCGACATCAGGACACTTTTAATAAATAAGTCAGTCCTGGAGAAAGTGCCTGTCAAGATAGCCGCGTATTACAAATTCCTCCCCATCGATATAAAAGACAGGGTTCTGACTATTGCCGCATCAGCGCCTTTGGAGATAAAGACGCAGGACGAGATACGCGCGCAGCTGGGTTACGATATAGACGTGATACTCGCCTTGAGGGCGGATATATCGGACGGGTTAAAGAAATATTATGGTTTTGCGACAGAGACATTGGAAAAAATAAGCATGGACGCGGCCCGCTCGGAAAGCTATGCCGGAGAAGCTGTTCAGGAGAGCGTGGAAGACATTGAGAAATTAGCGGGTGACGCTTCGGTGATAAAATTAGTCAACCAGATAATCCTGGAGGCGTACAGGAAACGCGCTACTGACATACATATCGAGCCGTACAGGCAGAAACTGTCGCTCCGTTACAGGATAGACGGTTTGCTTTATGACGCGAATGTCCCGCCTGAGATCAAGAATTTTTTGAGCGCCATAATATCACGCATAAAAATAATGTCGAACCTGAACATAGTAGAGCGCAGACTGCCTCAGGACGGAAGAGCTGTGGTAAAAGTCCAGGAACAGGTGCTTGATCTCAGGATATCCACCTTGCCTACGCCTTACGGAGAAAGCTTGGTTATAAGGATATTGCCAGCTCAGATGCTTTACAGCCTGGAAAAATTAGGACTTTCAAAAATGAATTTACAGATTTTTGAAAAACTGATTCAGAGGCCGCATGGCATAATCTTCGTCACAGGGCCTACGGGCAGCGGAAAGACCACGTCTCTGTACGCGTGCTTAAACAGGATAAATACAAAAGAGCGCAAGATTATTACCTTAGAAGACCCTGTTGAATATGAGATGTCAGGCATAACGCAGATTCAGGTCATGCCTGAGATTGGTTTGGATTTTGCAAGAGGCCTCAGGAGCGTATTGAGACACGATCCTGATGTAATAATGGTAGGAGAGGTGAGAGATTTAGAGACTGCAGATATCGCCATAAGAGTTGCTTTGACCGGACACCTTGTCCTGTCCACGCTCCATACAAATGACGCCGCGAGCGGCATTACGCGGCTGGTAGACATAGGGGTTGAGCCGTATCTGGTAGTTTCGAGCGTAGAAGCATTCATAGCCCAGCGCTTGATAAGATTAATCTGCCCGGATTGTAAATACGAGGATAAAACAACGCCGGTTGAGGTGAAGGATTTAATCGCGAAGGATTTAGGATTGAAGTCAAAAGATATAAAAGTATTCAGGGGCAAAGGGTGCATAAACTGCAACCACACAGGTTTCTATGGAAGAACAGCTATATACGAACTCCTGTTGTTGGACGACGCAATGAAAGATTTAATTTTAAAGAAAGCCTCCAGCAATCAGATAAATAAAATAGCCAGATCAAAAGGTATGGAAACAATACGACAGGACGGCTGGGGCAAGGTAATAAACGGTCTCACGACGCCGGAAGAAGTCATGAACATAACTTTAAACAAAGAGCATTCTTCAGCCGCGAATATTACTGAGCTAGCTTCGGACAGCGAAGCGGCTGACGCCATCTCCGCATCCGCTGTTCCTGACCATAGGGCGTATAGCCGCCTGGAAAAGAGCGTTAATTTGCGTTACAGGATTTTTAAATCCAGGCAGGAATTGATTGAGGCCGGATTTACGCCTGAAGAACTAAGTGTTACAAAAGATATTTCCGGAGGAGGGCTATTATTTATTTCTGTCGAGGCATTGCCGGTGGATTCTATATTGGAACTTACTATAGAATTGCCGGACGGAGAAAAGCCGATAGAATGCCTGGCCAAGGTATTGAGGGTGGAAGACGTAAAAGAGGAAAAAAATTATAATATCGCAGTTTGTTTCCTGGATATAACCAGTTCAGGCAGGGCCAGGATGAATAAATACGTAGTAGGGGAAATGGAGTGATCTATGGCTATATATAAATATCGCGCAAAAAAGGGCCTGGAACATGTGGTGAATGGAAAGATAGAAGCGCAGTCAGAAAAAGACGCTATTGAAAAGATACACCAGATGGGATGCGTTCCGCTGTATATAGAAGAATGCCTGCGGTCCGAACCCAAGACGCGGGAATCGAGTTCTTTAGGCGCCAGGATGTTCGGCAGGATACCGCAAAGCGAAATTACCTTATTCAGCCGCAGTCTAGCCAGCCTTTTGAGGGCAGGAGTGCCCATATTGAAGGCAATCAGCATAATATCCGAACAGTCAGAAAATGCCAACTTGAAAGTAATGCTCTACAATATCTATAACGCTGTAAAAGACGGCTCGCGTTTTTCTTCAGCGCTCATGAAATACCCAAAGGCATTTTCTTACCTTTACATCGCTATAATTAACGCAGGGGAGGATAGCGGATCTCTGCCTGATGCGCTCCTCAGGATAGCTGAATATCGCGCGAAACAGGAAGAAATGTTTTCCCGCATACGAATGGCCTTAGCATATCCTATTCTTATGGCGGTCATGGGCATAGCCACGGTAGTTTTTATGCTTACCTTTGTAGTGCCGCGGCTTACAAATATATTTACAAGTATAGGCCAAGCTTTGCCGATGCCTACAAGAATTTTAATTTCCGTAAGCGCAAGCCTGCGCCAATCATGGCCCTGGATAATTTTGATCCTGGCAATCGCGGTACTGTCAGTAAGAAAGCAGTTAAATACGCAGAATGGCAGAATGTTTTTCAGCGCGTTTAAGCTGAAGTTCCCGGTATTCGGCAAGTTTGTCTTTAAATCAGAACTCGCGCGTTTTAGCCGCACCCTTGAATTATTGATAAGAAACGGTATTCCCATATTGAAGGCAATCGACATAGCCATACCTGTCTTGGAAAATGAGATGATAAAAAATCAGTTAAGACACAGCTATAAGGACTTAGAACAGGGAGGTTCTTTCGGCAAAAGTTTAAAGGAATCGAAATTAATACCTTTGTTCGTGACTAACCTCATAATAGTAGGAGAAGAGTCAGGAAGGCTGGACGAGGCATTGTCAGAGGTAGCCAATATTTATGAACGCGAGACAGACGAGGCGATGAAGGTAATGACCAATCTTTTAGAGCCGCTCATGATTCTGATAACAGGGCTTATAGTGGGTTTTATTGTCATAGCGATGCTTCTTCCGATATTTGAAATTAACGTGGTGGTAAAGTGACGCGGACCGCGTAATTTATGAACGTAAAAGCGTTGAAATTTTTAATTATTTTGAATATTGCTTTGGCGGCAAGCTGGAGCCATGCTGTTACAGCTGAGGAAAACTGGCAGGAGCTTAAAGGGGAGCATTTTATTGTATATTTTCTCCAGGATCAGAAATTTGCCAAAGACGCGCTAGACAAGGCAGAGGTGTATTACCGCAATATTGCGTCAGATTTGGGTTATGCCCGTTATGCTGAATTTTGGATTTGGGATAAAAGGGTAAAGATCTACATATATCCTGACCATCCTTCTTTTATAAAGGCAACAGGCCAGCCCCAATGGTCCCAGGGCATTGCGGAATATAGAAAAAAACAGATAGTGAGTTATGCCTGGAGCAAGGATTTTTTGGTATCCCTGCTGCCGCATGAAATCGCCCATCTCGTTTTCAGAGATTTTATAGGTTTTAAGAGCGCGATACCTGTTTGGCTGGATGAGGGCGTGGCGCAGAGAGAAGAAGAACCAAAAAGGCGGATCGTAAGACAGGCGGCCAAGAATTTTTATGAAAAAGATTTACTGCTTACCATGAAAGATATGATGACAATGAACCTGGATGACTATAAAGAGACAGGCAGGGTTTACATACGCGCGACGCACACGAAAAAAGGCGATTCAGGGGTCTTGTTTTTAAGCTCCGAGAATATAATAAGCACCTACTACCTTGAGGCTGCTTCTTTGGTGAGTTTTTTGATAGAGAAATACGGTTCAGATAGTTTTGCGTATTTTTGCAGAGAATTGCGGGACGGCAAGCCATTAGAAGACGCATTCAGGTCCGCGTATACAACATACATAAAGGATGTTGAAGAGTTGGATTTAAAATGGAGGAAGTATTTACAGGAGGACTAAGATCATGATTCAGATAGTCAAGAAAAGCGCGGGTTTTACGCTCATAGAGCTCATGCTGGTAGTTATAATTATAGGCGCTCTGGTCGCGATGGTGATGCCCAGGTTTACGGGCCGCGGAGAGCAGGCGAGAGTGGCTGCGGCAAAAGCGGACATACAGGCTAATATCTCAACAGGCCTGAAGCTTTATGAATTGGATAACGGCGGTTTTCCTTCCTCAGAGGAAGGGCTTAACGCATTATTGAACAAATCGTCTTCAGCCAACAATTGGAACGGCCCGTATCTGGAAAAAAAGCCTCTTGATCCGTGGGGCAGGGAATATAAATATAAATCGCCCGGCGACCATCGCCAAGCTGATTATGATTTATATTCTCTCGGCAAAGACGGCATAGAAAGTTCGGATGATGTTAAAAATTGGGAGTAAAAAAAAAGCATTCACGCTGATAGAGGTAATGCTAGCGACTATGGTGCTGTCATTGGGCGCTGTGTTGATACACGAGGTGTTCTTTAAGTCGCTGGATACGCACAATTATTGTCATAATTATTTTAGCGTCGCATATTGGTTAGACGAAAAGATATGGAGCGTGCAGGATAACCTGAGGCAGTCAGGGCCCTTGGTCAATATAGAGAGAGGCGGAAAATTTAAAGCCGGAAATAAAGATTTTGCCTGGGATCTATCGTATGATTTGGCCTACGATACCCATGACCTGTATAAAATAGTTTTAGATGTGTCGTGGCTGGAGGGGTCCAGGGATATCAAGGTATCTCGGATTGCGTTTGCAAGATATGTGGAAAAAAAATAAAGCTTTCACGTTAATAGAGCTGCTCATAGTTACCGCGTTATTATGCGTAATTTCATTGGGCATATACTCTACTTTTAATAGCGGCATAAAGATTTGGCAGCGGCTGAACAAGGAAGTGCCTGAGCAGGATTTATACATTTTTTTCGATAAATTTGCGTCCGATCTCAGGAATTCCGTGAAGTTTAAGGCTATTAATTTTTCCGGTATGGAGAACCGATTTGATTTCGCGACGATTGTGAATAGTCCAGGGATGGGTAAAAGGACGGTGGGCAGCGTATCTTATTATTATGACCCTAAAACAGAAGTGGTATATAAAGAAGAAAGGGATTTTGCCTGTGTCTACGCCGGGGGTAAAGGCGTGGTCAAAGAGATGTTAAAAAATATAAAATCGCTGGAATTTCAATATTATTTTTACGATAAAGAGAGAAAAGAATATATATGGCAGAATGGATGGTTTAAAGAAGGTCTGCCATTGGCAGTGTGGTTACGGGTGGAGATTACAGATGGAGACAAGTTATTTAAATTCAGCAAGACAGTCAATATCCCCATTGCCGGTTAGCTGCAGGGGCAGCATATTGATAATTTCCCTATGGTCAATTTCTCTATTGTCCGTATTCAGCGTGATACTGGCCTATGGCGTGAGGCAAGAGGCGATGTTAGTTAAACGTCTTGACGAAAATGATAAATTATCTTTTATTTTAGAAGCAGCCCCGCAGGCGGCTTTTATAGAATTTGAAAAGTCATTGGAGGGAACTGTATGTGATTGCCTGAAAGACGCGTGGAATAATGATCCGGCTGCGTTCAAGGATGTAATGATAGGGGATGGAGTTGTAGATTTTTTTTATGATCATATCGATGAAGATAACGGCTCTTTGGAGGCGCGTTACGGTATTGTAGATGAAAATAGAAAGATAAATATAAACAAGGCAAACAATCAGGTGCTGGAGCGCCTCTTTCAGCTTGCGCTTGGTTTTAATGAATCAAGTTCTCAGGAATTGGCGGCTTGTATCATTGACTGGCGGGACGCCGACAGCATGCTTTCCATACCTATAGGCAGCGCGGAAAATTCCTATTACAGGGATTCCGCGTATCCTTATGAGGCTAAAAACGCGGATATCGAATCCCTGGATGAACTCCTGCTGGTTAAAGGCATAACTCCGGATATATTGGAGAAATTAAGAAACTATATAACGATTTACGGGGAAGGCAAGGTCAATGTTAATACTGCTTCAAAAACCGTATTATTGGCTTTGGGATTAGACAAGGACATAGCGGACAGAATCATCTTATTTAGATCCGGGAAGGACAAACTTGAAGGAACAGTTGACGATAATATTTTTGAAACGCCTGCCGACATACCGGTCAGGATAAGCGAATCTGCTCAGTTATCAGAATCGGATTTAGCGGGATTGAATAACGTATCGGAACTTTATTTAACTACTATTTCAGAGACTTTTATGATTAAGTGCGCCGCGCATTTAAATAATAAAAAGTATACGGCGCGCCTTGTTTGCGTAATGGATAAAAAAGGAAAAATACTGTATTGGCAGGAGTCTTGACATGCACGGCATTGATATCAGGAAGATAAATCCT
>Ga0315282_10009272_pt1 | contig 15669 bp, 20 predicted proteins | sample YL17G07_20_MG_FD_203693 | JGI IMG/M metagenome (GOLD analysis project Ga0315282, IMG submission 203693) | Sediment microbial communities from Yellowstone Lake, YNP, Wyoming, USA - YL17G07_20 | ecosystem: Environmental > Aquatic > Freshwater > Lake > Sediment | place: USA: Wyoming | collected...
TGTAGGCCTTGAAAGCAAGACCCGCTGTCACCAGAAAAAAGCTGGAGGCGAGAGCTACGGTCGGGATGAGAACCTTCCAAGAAAGGCGGAGTTCAGGGTTGGGTGACTCGAAGAGCATCATCGAACCGAGGAGGAGTGAGATAATCCCTCCGACTGCGAGCAACCCGAAGCTCTGGACCTTTATCTCAGCAATGAAGAAGATGACTGCGAGCAGTATGAGGAGTATTCCTGCGTAGTTGACGGACAGGGTCTGGAAGGCGAAGAAGGCGAGGATCAGGCAGATTCCTCCGAGCACGCCGGGAAGAATAGCGCCAGGATTGGAGAGCTCGAAATAGAGTCCTACCAGGCCGATCATCATCAGGATATAGGCGATGTTGGGGTTGCTGATGGTATCAAGGATACGGCTTCTTATCCCCATTTTGGACCGCTTGATTGTGGCATCCTTGGTTCTGAGAACCTTTTGTCCATCAGGCGTGACCACGGTTTTTCCGTCAATCTCTTCCAGGAGTTTTTCCAGGCTGGGGGCGATCAGGTCGATCACGTTGAGCCGGAGTGCCTCCTGCTCGGTAATCGATACGCTCTTTCTCACCGCCTTGATTGCCCAGTCTGCATTTCGGTTCCGTTTCAGTGCAATGCTCTCGATGTAAGCGGCTGCATCGTTCGTCATCTTGTCTGACATCTCTTTGCCAATCTTCTCGCCCCCGATAGTAACCGGATGAGCTGCACCGATATTGGTTCCCGGGGACATGGCAGCGATATGTGAAGCGATGGCGATCAGCACCCCGGCTGAGGCTGCCCTGGCCCCGCTGGGGGTGACATAGACCACGATGGGTACCTTGCTGTTCATGATTTCCTTGATGATTGATCTCATGGAGAGATCCAGGCCGCCCGGAGTATCCATCTCAATTACCAGGCACTGGGCATCATCTTTGGATGCATGTTCAATGCTCTTGGTCACGTAGTCAGCCACGCCGGGATTGATGGTACCGTCGATGGTAATCACGTCAACGATTCTTTCCGCTGCTGAGGCATAGCAGGGGAGGATGCCAATGAGAAACAAAGACAGTATTCCAATGATGAATGTTAAAGCACTCTGGTTTTTACGTGTGAACATATTTCCCCGGTAGACTGTTGTAATTATGTAATTACGATTTCTAACAGCTTTTACATGCTTTTTCAAGCGCTAAATACATGAAAGGGTAAAAAATCTTGACTAAAATTTACCTCTAAGATACATTTACTTACTAAATCGTGCCGAGGTAGCTCAGTCGGTAGAGCAACGGACTGAAAATCCGTGTGTCCGCAGTTCGATTCTGCGCCTCGGCACCATTTTTTTGTATATGTGCAGAGAGTTTATAACCCTCGGTGCCTTCAAAGTCAGTATTTTCGAGCCTTCCCATTATTACCATTCCCTAAACGTCCATCAATTGATTAATTGCGAGGTATCCCTTAACTCAATTTGTGCCTCCTGTGCCTCGACTTTGCCTAAACTTTGCCCGAATTGCTCAGCACTCTTTTCTTGATGATACGTTACCACTCTCTTGGAGGCTTTCTTTAAATCTTCCTCATTCACTATGTTGTATCTCTCAAAGACACTTCTGGTTTTGTGTCCTGAGATCATCATAGCAACCCTCTCAGGGACACCGGCCCTTACCATGTTTCTTATTGCTGTTCTTCTGAAGTCGTGGAATAGTCTTCCCTCAAGCCCTGCTTTTTTGCAGCCTGTATCCCATGATTTCCTGAAGTTCTTTATTCTTTCTCCCTTTTCTCCCACGAATACCCAGGGAGAGTTAGTTTTTAGGCTTTGACTCTTAGCCCACTGTAACCGGATAAGCGCTAAAAGCTCTCCCTCCAGGTAGATAACCCTTGCCTCTTTATTCTTTGTGTCCTGGGGCTTGAGAGTTACCTTTCCCTCTATTAAATCCACTTGAGGCCACTGAAGACTAAGGATCTCTTCTCTCCTCATGCCACTATCGTAAGCCATCGCAATTACCGGCCTGATGTAGGAAGGAAGGGCTTTCTTGAGGTCAAGGTATTCATGATGTTCAAAATACCCTTGCCTCACGTTGTTCTCCTCAAGGTGTAGAATGTAGGGGATACTCGTTACCTTGGGAGGGGTCATCTGAAGGGCCAGGTTAAACATTCTCTTAAGAGCAGCCAGTTCCCGGTTGATCGTACCGTTCTCTGCCTTTTCTTCCTGTCTCTGGAGGATGTAATCATTTATCCTGTCTGTGGTGATGTCGATTGCCCTGACTCCTTCAAAGAAACCCTTCAGGTGCTTCAGGCTTAGCTCAGTCCTGTCCGTTGACCGCCTACCGTTCACCTTATAGTCATTGATGAGGTCTTGAGCGAGTTCCTCAAACCGTATCTTCTCAACCCTTAGCCCCGGGAATCTGTTCTCTGCTACCTGGCCCTCCCTGAGCTTCAGGAGTCTCTTAGCTTCGCGCTCCTCATCTGAGTGAGTGCTTTCACGGTACGGCTTGCCAGCCCTGTAATACTTAATCCACAGGACCGCACTTTCTTTGATCTGGCCTTCTCTATCCCTATACTTTGGCTTAAAGATACTTCCCATTAGTTTTCACCTCCTTTCCTTTTTCTTTCCCTTTATCTTTTCCTCACCTCCTTCCAATTCCAGGCATCTAAGGGCAAGATGCAGGAATGAAGGAATTTCCCTGACCTCATTTTCCCATCGGCTGACGGTTATAGTGTGGACACGCAGGGCTTTTGCAAGTTGGCTCTGACTGTATCTGTTCTTTTCCCGCCACCGTTTAAGGTTATCTGAGGTCATGTGAGGACTATAAACCAATGGTTAAGTGCTGTCAAGATATTTTTTAAAATATTTTTAATAGGTGTATTTTGTTTTGTGCTGCTCAACAAATTTATCCAGGTCAAGCAGATCAAGATGGACTCTCCGGCCTAACTTCACCACTGGTAAATGACCGGCCCAGATAAGCTCCCTGATAGCAGGAACACTCCGGCCCAGGTATTGACCCGCCTCACTGACGGTAAGAAGCCTCTTTTTGAATGGTTCTCTCGGCTGCGACTTAGGACTATCAATCCTCTGTGCCTCTGTAACGCTCTGTTCTTTCATGGTTTATTTTTTGTCTTTGCCTGCACTTTGCCCAGAATTGGATAACTCTTGAAAGTCTTTTAACCAGAGAATTGCAAGCTCACCGCGCATGTTCTTTTCTTTAAGGATTAGCACGGGTATCTTACTGGGGTAATAACTCTCAGCCTGCTTCAACCCATCCTTCAGGAATGAACTGATCTTCTTCCGGTACTTGCACTCGATGGATAATTGAGGATGTTCTACATCCGGTAAGGATTGACTGAAATCCCCACCTCTGGTGTTACGTTCACCATCAAGAATCTTGGCTGTCTTTCGCTCTAAGTTCTTCCAGTTACCTGACAAAGTCCGTGACCTCCAAAAACACCCCTAAAAACTTCAATAAAATCAATAGCAAAGTGTTCAAAAATTCAGGGGGTAGCTATCATACCATTACCCTTCTGTCGTATTCACGGTTCTCTTAAAATAACCCCCGCCATGAAGGCTGGAATAACTGATCATGTTTGGTCTCTAAATGAATTGCTTTTCTTTCCAGCTATGGTATAAACCCCCAAAAGGAGGGAGCAAGCCCCCCGAAAGGAGACAAAGCATCAAAACCAAGAAGGAGTAATAAATGACCAATGAGAATCAGCAACAACCCCTTCAGAATGGTTCTACGTCCCCACTGCAATCCGAACACACCATCATCGTCGATACAAAGGATACAACCCATCACGGTATAAAAAGTACCAATAAACAAGGAAACCAAAGTCAACCACCTATTCCGATAGACAAAACAAATAATCGAATTATAATGATAGCCACCATCGTTATCGCGGTAGCAACTTGTTTTTATGTGGCATTTGCTCGTTTGCAATGGTTGACTATGTCTGCCCAGCTCTCCGAAATGAAAAGTTCCTCGGTAGAAATGGGAAAACAAAGTAAGGCTATGCAAGAACTCGCTGACAATACTAAAAGAACCGATGAGACATTGCGCTTTCGAGATCGTGCCTTTGTGTATTTTTTGGACCCAACCTTTTCCCTTTATCCCCGAGATAACCCAATCGTTTGGGCAATTGGTATCAATTTGACAAATGCTGGGAATATGCCAGCTCGACATATTTCTATTCATTATAAATGCTTCGTTTCTGAAAAATCCCAGAATATTGATCCATTCCCGTTGGAAAAGTGGTCTTCTGATGAAACAATAAAAGTTATTGGGCCAAAACAAGATGCTTCCTTTTTGGCATATCAAATGCCTATCGATACGCTTACAGATATCAAAAAGGGAAAGAAGGCAGCCTATATTGTGGCGCAGGTAAAATATATTGATGGCTTTGATCTCCGTAAACTTCGTGTCACTCAAATGAGTAGACGTTTGTTTGTTGATAACCAAAGTCATAGCTTCGCTCGTGTTGGACTCCATAATTGCGCTGATGATGATTGCCCCAAGCAAGAATTTGCAAAACCTAAATAGACCACTACCTGTTTTAGATGCTATGAATTTCTGCATTTTGTTTTATTTCTTTCCCTTCTCATCTCATGCACTCAAGGCAAAAGGTTTTCATTTCCTATCTTTACCTCCTCTTGCAATAACAGTAGAGAGGGGGGAGGGTAGGGGGCTCGCTGGCCGAATCTATTATCGATCTCATCCCCTCGTGCCTACGAAAAACATAAAAGAGGTTAATCCCCTAACTCCCTTGTGTTCAATATAGCTCCTATCAACTCTTTTGGGGTCTTTCCTGTTCGTTCCAATATTTTCTTTTCAATGGCCTCGCACTGTTTTCTGATCTCTTCATGCTCTCTATTGATTACCTCAATATTTTGGGTGGATTGCCCTTCCAACAATCTTCGCTGCTGAAACGTCCTGTCCATTACCGCTGTCGTCTCTATAGCTTTCATCTTCCCTTCGTCTAACAGCTCGTGTAGCCGCTTGCGTGCTTTGCCTCCCAGCAGATATAGGTCTGAAACTTCCTTTTCTTTAATAAACTCAATCAGGCTTTTTATTTCCGGGTCGTCAAAAATATCTGAGTGGGAACGGAGATATTTGATTGTGGTATGATGACTTTTTCCCATACGCCTTGCTATGGCAGTAGGGGATTGACCTAATTCCTCTAATGCTTTCATTCGTGCCAATTCCTTTTTATTTGGTCTTGTAGCCATATCTGATCTTCTTGCCTATGTTTGCCCTACTATAAAAAAGAGAAGTTAACCTTGCCATTTTTTAAGATAAGATTTAAGCCCTGATAAGTTCTGAAATCTATCTGTAAGGGGGTTCTGAGGGCCTCCTAAAGGTAAATCTCTCCATTGTTGCTTAGGTTGTAGGGGGGAGAGAAGCAAACGCTGGTAACGAGTTTGTATGTCAGATCCAAGCCCTGCTTCAAGAAGCTTAGGCTTTCTCGGCCTTTCAATTCTCTCCATAGTGCCAGGAAAGAGAGGATTAGGAATCATTTGCCGAAAGGGTGTGCCAAGTGGAGGTGGTTTTATAAATCCTGAATCTCCTATAAACGAGGGAGGAAGCATAGTACCCCTTCTCTTCTGAATTGTTTTCCCCACTTCACCCTCACCCCAGAATTTCTGTAACTGCTCAGTAATAAGCGCTCTATGAGCTTCTAACTCTTCTGGAGTCAACCCTTCATCTGCCGTTACACTTTCCCCTCGGCTTAACAACCCTGCAATTATTCGAGGGTCAAACGGGAATCGAACATCACCTCGGGAACTTCGCCATATCGGCATAGATTTTACCTCCTTCTAATTAATTCTTTTTCTCAAGTTCATCAAACCTTGAATATTCACCATGAAAGTAGAGAAGGGTTTCTCCCCCTGCGCTATACCGTTTTCCATCTTAATACCTGCCATACTGTTTAGTCCTTTGTCACCATTTTTGTCACCAGGTATTATTTTGACCATTTTAGCTTTAAATTTCATATAGTTACCTAACTGTCACCACCTTACACAAAGAGAGTTAGAGGATTTATTTTAAACTCTATATATTTATAATGGTGACACCCTATTTTCATTTTAAATCTCAATAAGATAGAAGGCATTTTTTATGTGGTGACAAATTTGGTGACAACCTATCCTCGTAAACAATACTTCTTATATTCCTTGTCAAAAACAACTTCCTTCGCTCGCTGAAGATTATTGAGTGCGCTGTTATAAACGAAAATTCCAAAACGGTTGTAATGCACCTTTCTCTGAAGATCGCGGGTCTGTAAAGGTCCCCGAGATAATGACCGCCTGACCATTTCTTCCATCCTTGCGATATTGCTCTCAGCGTCCACCGGGTCACATGTCCGTCTGACTTCGAGTTGCCAGTTAAGGAGAGTAACAACCTTCTCCACAATATCTCCGCTTATTGAGGATCTCATTTCATTAACCGCCAAGAGAATCATGAGCCGTAGTCCATAGGCGTCCAGGCGCTTTATGAAAGGTGAGGATTCCTGGTTGAAGTACCATTTATCAAATATCTCCCGGGCCTCATCAGTAACTGGCAATCTGACCTGTTCACCCTGGAAGTTTGAAAGAAGGGTTCCAAGCTTTTTCTGAAGAGGTATTATTTCCAGGCGTGGAATTTCCCGAGGGATGCTGAATCTCCGCTCTCCCTGGTCATGAACGAGCCAGAGCCTATTTAAGAAACCGATATCTAAAAAGGTAGGTGTCCACATCCGGGAGAAGGTATCTAAGGTAGACGCAGCCAGCATTGAGAGATAAACATCGTCAAGTTCAATGGAGTGCGTTTTTGTAGCAGAATGAAATTTATTGCTTTCAAAGAATGTGTTGACCGCCGGAAGTAGTGTAGAGCCTTCGATCGTGGCCTTTGAGACGAAGCTCTTGAGTTCATCAAAAACCAGAAAGAGCCGCTTAGAGCTGTTTTGGGACTCATCCAGTTTCCTTGCCAAGCCTTCTGCGCTTCCTATCCCATGGCAAACCCTGAACTCACCTTGTTCAAGGGTATTCTCAAAGAACTGGATGGTTTTTTTAATGGATTCGCTCTTGCGATCATCCGCACTTTCGCCGATGTTCACGGTATAGAATCGCGGTTGTGGTGAGATCTCGGAGGCCAGAGTTACACGGTCAGAAAGAAGATTGCCAAGACAGGTTAAAAATCCGAAGGCAAAGAAGCTATATGGGGATTCAAGGTAAGAATTATAGAGATCTGCAAATTCCCCAGCCAGGCCCTTTATGGTATCACGAGGGAAAGATAGATCTGAGGATTCCGGTGTTGATTTCTTTTTTTCTTCCTGTGTTTTAAGAGCTTTTGCAATGCCGCAATCCAGATCATCTTTAGTGAGAGGCGGTTGATTGAAGCCATTCCAAATTGAGATCAAATTACGGACATCGAGAACCTTCACACCTTCATCAAGGTAATGCTTTGCGAGTTGCTCTGCAGCGGGTGCCCTTAATTCACCTGACACACCAGCCTTGATCTGGGAAAGAGTAAGGGCTTGATTAGGTAAGGTTTCCATGCATCTTCTCCATCTCCTCGGTGAATCTTTTAAGAACAGTAAAGTCAATCTGTCCTTTCAGCTCATCGGGGAGAGTAATTAGCGTCTTATAAAGAATCTGTCCATCGGGGGCTTTCCAGGAGAGTTGAGGAAGGGCTACACGGTAGGGTCTTCCATTCTCCTTGATGATCCTGAATTCCCTGATAGTCCAGTCTCCTATTTCGAGATCACAGAAAGCCTTTAGGGGCTTATCCCCGGGCAAGATACGAAGGTCAAGAACTCGTACAGTCATTTTTCAACTCAGTAGATTTTCCAAGGCACCCTTAAGTAATTCCAAAACGGCCTCCTTATTCTTCTTTAAGTAGTCCTTATCCTGGCTCTCAATCTCCTGTGAAGAAGCCTGGATATGACTGGAAACTCCATTACCATTGAATATAAATATCAGCTTGCTATTATTATTTATCTCCCACCCCCTGACTTGAGCGAGAAGATTGACCCTCTGATGGTCTTAATCCACTTTATGTAATCCAGGATCGGGACAAGGGGGTTAGAATAGAGTGCTTGAAGGTCGTTTGTGAAATCCCCTTCAACCTCAAAGATTATGCGTCCGTCTGGTCTTCTGATTGGTTTGAATGAATACCCTTTTAGGGCCAGGTAGGCTACAAGTGCTGTGTCCTCAAGCGTTTGCTGTTCCATACAATACCTCCCGATTCGGTTCTTTACTTTCAAGAGGTTTTTAACCCTCTTAATTATGAAAATCGCAAAAAGGGTGGGGGTATCTTTTTTGAGAAAGGTATATGAGGAAAGGATGAAAAAAGTGAGAGGTAGTCTATTTAGAAATTTAGTCTTGTTTCAGAGAATCGGTCTTCTTGCGGCTTATCTTCCCAGACTTGGGAGCGGCAAGATATTCTAATTCCTTCTCATCTGCGCGTTTTCCGATCAGAGAGATTTCTTTAGGGAGTTTCCGCTTTAACCATGATTGCAGATGAGAACATTCCAGGTTACAGTTTTTTCCATGCTCGGGGCAATTATACTTTTTCTCAGTGACGATGTCCTGTTCCTTAATGGGGGGAGAATTCCTTTGAATTGCTTTATATATTTGCTTAAATCCCTCCCGTACTCTGCTCTCTCCAGGTTCTGGCTTATGGACCTTAGGTATCCTTGCTGATTCCACCAACTGTTTATAACGTTCTTCTCTTTTACTCGGTTCTTTAGTTTTCTCAACAAGTGCTATCAACCTAAAAGTTAGACCAGCCATCTTCATGTCGTAGTACCTGAGATTATTACTGAACGTTTTTTCCTTGCAATGGTATAAGAACGTCAATTCTTCGGGATCATATCCGGGGGCCTCCATTCCATAGAGGCTTTTCATTATGTATGAGTTATCGGGGATACCTTCCTTGAGGTATTTCTTTACGATTTTCCAGACAGTATTTTTTACATAGCGAGCGTCATTTTGATTAATTAAATTTAGGTCTATTTGAATTGTGAGATTATCGTTAAAGAACCGTTGCCCGAAGAGATAGGGATCACCTGAGTCCGTAGGAATACAAAACACAATAGGTTCATTCTTAAATCTGTTTTGAATGACGAAGGGCTCATTTGTTGGCTTACAAAACAGGGTCTCTAAGAACTCGTTCCCGTTTATGGCGATCTTCTTCTCTACAGTCCTTTCGTAAATTTTGTCAGGTTGAAATCCATGAGATTGAGCAGCGTAATTGACTTCGGCAGGAATTACTATTGACACAAACCATTTCTTCTCCAATTGATTGAGGATCTCTTTGAGTTGGGGCGACTTCCCCAGTTGAGGGTTGTACCTCTGAAGCTCGTTCAATAGTTCTTGCGTAAGCGGATCTCTATAAATTAATGCTTTTTTTCTTTCAAGAAATATTTTTTCTTTGCCTAAACTTTCTCGCCATACAAAGTCTTTAATTACCTGGCTCTCTGTTTCTTCCCTTTTCCTTTTCATTCCCTTTACCATCTCCCTGCTGATAGCTCTCCTGCATTGAAAGCCCAGGGGAGACCGGGCAGGAGTTACCGGCTTTCGGGAGCTACCCTATCCCCTGGGATGGATCTTGGATATGTTCAGTGTCTAAGGGTATGTTGATGTTTTATTCATCCCCAACTCTTTTAGGCTATACTTGGTGAATAAAACCTTCATTGGAAGACGATCATTCATCATCATCATTCCACTCCACTTGATTTACGATAAGCTCCATATAATTTTTCACTATAAAGTCTTTAAAAGTTACTCCGGTTAAGAACTTCAGACGCCCACGGTCAACGAGGCTCCGTGAAAACACCCTCTTGTATCTTTCCTTGAAATCCTCCGAACCGTCTTTATCGATGACCACAACTCTATGAAGTTTGGGATTGGATGCCAGCCCCAATGTTAGGAGATACTGAAAGAAGGTATCGGTAGTGGGCATAGAGTAGGCAATAACGACGATCTGGAACGCCTTCTGAATTTCTTCAACTGCTGATGCCCATACTTTAGCGAATGGCGAATCTTTCATAGCCTTTGACCATGTAGGGGGAATAATTAGGGGTTCTAAGGTGTCATGCTTGTTACACTCTCGACATGAGGTTTTTGACAATACATCAGTAACCATCTTAAAATCGAACCACTGCTCATCCTCCAAGAATGGGGAAACGTGATAACCGTCTGCGACAGGGGAGGGTGTTACTACTTGAAGTTTATTATTGCAGCTGGGACAATAAGCCCAGTTGGTTGATCCGTGAAGTTTGAGAACCTTAAGACTATCCGGATGAGTTTTTGTTTCAAAACAGTAGTCAGGCGTCAGGCTGGTCCTGAACCTGATTGAGTAATCTAACATGACATCATAATTAAATGTGATTATTACATCATTCTCATATTCTCCACCGGATTGAGTTAAAACCTGCCTTCTTTCTTCATTTAATTTCTGAAATCCGATTATAAAATTGTGGTAGAGAGGATCAGGTATAAAATTGCCCTTTTTCCATCGGATTTGACATCTATCAAGTGTTTCCATAACGACATAACGGAGATCCGAGAAGTATTTTCCTCCTTCTTCTGAACCAAGCTGTTTAAGCATATCTGCAAGAGAAAAGATATGTTCAAGGTTATCAAGGTCGAATTCAACGTAGTAAGATGCTCCTCGTAAACTGTCAATCCATTTGAAAACTCTGTCAAATGAGTCTTTATATTTTAGGTCCTTCTTTTCCTCTCTCAGCAGCCGAGATTTTACCAAAAAGTCCCGCAACAGGGGGGCTCCCGTGTGAAAGGAACTACCAGCGCCAAGAACGTATATTGTTTTACCTGTTATCTGAGCCATAAAAACAAAAAGCCCCCACCAGCATAGGCTGATAGGAGCTGTCTCAATACTCCCTCCACCTGATACCTCTCTGTGTCCTTAAACACGGGTATCTCCTGTTTTATAGGTTAATTATCTTTGTTGGATTACGGTGAGAGAATACGCTCATTTATGGGGGATTGCAAGGGGAGAGTGGCAACAAATATAAAGGCAGGAGCCATTGAACCCCTGCCTCTCAAACCTAACTAAATGTTTTGTCTATCTGCCTATCCCGTTAACTACCCTCGGCACCGCACTCACCGGCCCGTGCATAGTGGATGTGCCGTTAAGGTCGATATCTTCAAGTTTGTAGTAGTAAGTCTTGCGGTTCTGTACGCCATCATCAGTGAAAGTATAAACCGTACCTCCACTCGGTGACCCCTCAGCCGGGATAAGGGTGGCATTTATCTTTAGATACTCACCATCTGCTGACTCTGACCGGTAGATGTTGAAACCTGCATTGTCAATTTCTGATGCCGTCTCCCACTTAATAATGACCCTTCCCAATTTTTTTGTTGCGGTAAAAGATGAAAGTTCAATTACTGTGGGACAGTTCCCATGGCAAGAGTAGTTGGTGCAATTATAACGACCCGCTGTCTTATGGTTGTCAGGCCAATAACAAGGAAAAAGCCCAAACAACGGCGGGGTTGGCGTCGCATATGAATGGCAATTTGCACAATTTGCAGTTGGTACGGGTATGAAATTAGGGTCAGTGTGGCAATAAACAGTACAACTGCTACCTACAAAATTTTTATGCTGATAGTGCCACGAAGTGCTTGTTGTATCATATACAAAATTGTACAGAGGCTTGGAGTAAGTTTGATGGCATTGCCAGCAGGTCGAATTATTATCCACCGTGGACCAGGCATGCGATTGTGTGGCAAAGACGCACAAGCAGCCGATTAAAATTGTTAAGACTAATAATACTTTTTTCATTTTCCCCTCCTCATTTCATAGATTCTCCATCCCGATGTCTTGGGCATTCAGGATGAATCATATCGTTCTCACGGAGATGACATTGACCATCCATGGAGGAACGGTTTTGTTACGGTGTCACCGGACATGGACTTGGTGAACAAGCCTGTGCCGGTCCTATCTCCTCAAGAATGTCATCATTTGAGAAAGTTATAATTTTCGGTGTTTCGTAAAGACTAATCCCTTCTTCTTTTTCTTCTTTCATTTTTTACTCCCTGTCTTTATAAAAAGCTTAATTTTAGTTAATTATTTATACTTCATTTGTGTAATGTCAAGAAATATTTTTCTTGTGATAGCCGAATGAAAATGTCACTCTAACTGCCGAGAGAAAATGTCAGTAGGATATCCTGTAAGCCAGACAGGAGGGAAGGGATGATACATGGTGGATTGCAAGGGATTAATTAGGGGGAAGGGATAACACCAGAAAAGATGCTATCCCTCTATCTCATTTCACTTTGCCCATACTTTGCCTGTCAGGCTTTCATTCTACCTGATTCCACCTGACTCCAGCCGACTTACTCATCAAGTGGAACTCTTCGATATGTTTTGACTTTTTCAGATTTTACAAGTAGTTATAGAAATGGTAAAGGGAAGGCTTTTTAGGACTGAAAATCCGTGTGTCCGCAGTTCGATTCTGCGCCTCGGCACCAGATTATGAAGTAAAGGTTTACCACCAAAAGTAAAAAGGCAGGAGCCGTATGACCCCTGCCTCTGCAAATCTATTCTTATTGTCTTACTCTACCTACCCATCCCGTTTATCATCCTTGGTATCGCACTCACCGGCGCGTGCATGGTGCTCTTACGTGAAAGTAGAATTTCCACGTATGCCTCGGCGCCTCAAACTCGAGGGCTATTTTTAAAGGACTTTCGTCCGGAATGGGATACCGGCAAGAATGCCTGCTACGCTTGGAACAACAAGAAAAAGCCACAGTTGAGAAAGTGCTTTCCCTCCTACATGGATGGCCGGACCTAAACTTCTGGCCGGGTTCACAGATACCCCCGTGATGTTGATACCAAAAAGGTGGATTGCGACCAGGGTGATACCGATGGCCAGACCGGCAAACTGGGTGGAAGCTGCCGCTTGCGTGGAACCCAATATGACAACGACGAACAGGAAAGTGGCGATGAGTTCAAAAACAATGGCTGAAGAAAGGCCGTATTCGCCCAGGTACCCCTGACCCCAGCCATTCTGCCCGAGTCCGCTTGCGCTTATATCGTATCCAGCCATAAGCCCTCTTGCGATTATCGCCAAAAGGGCCGCCCCGATAATGCCTCCAAGGAGCTGGGCTACTATATAACCAACCAGGTCCTTCCCGCTCATCCGTCCGGCAGTATACACACCGAGGCTGACAGCGGGATTGATATGACATCCAGAAATTGGACCGATACCGTAGGCCATGGCAATCAAGGCGAAACCAAAAGCGATGGCAATCCCCAAATTACCCACGCTCTTTCCTGCCACCACTGCGGTACCGCATCCAATGAGAACAAGCGTAAAGGTTCCGATAAATTCAGCCAGGTATTTTTGCATAATACTTCCCTCCTTTTAGATAGTAATTAATTTGATTAAACAAAAAAGCGCCAACCAGCGTAGACTGATAGGAGCTTTTCTCCCCACTCCCTGAATATGATACCCATTTCCCCCAAAACACGGGTATCTCCTGTTTTAAAAGGCTTATTCTATTTGTCTGAAACCTATATACGCCCTTATATCACCTTTGTAAGGGATTGCAAGGGAATAATCAAGGAGAGGGTGGAGGTTTTAAGTATCTGGTGGGACTGTAGATAACCCATACGAGAGTAGGTGAATAACCGCACTTTATTTTTCCCTCTTTGTTAAATATCCGTAAGGTGGAGCCTGATTCTACCGTCACAGTGGTATGCGCTTTGGCTTGCAAACTGCCGTTCAGCAACCCATCAGTTACACACATGGACTGATAACGGTCAATTTAAAGGAACCTTTTTAATTTCTTCTCCAAACACTTTGCCGTCACGAACATACTTGACCGTAACTAATTTGTAGTTTCCCTCGGTCTTATAGGGTGCTGCGTTTATTTCTTCATTGGTCCCGTTTTCAGTAGTTCTCGAATATTTAACCGATGCGTTATTATGTGCTGCCTGTTGAGCAGAGTGGTCAATGATATTGCCTGCCAACCCTCCAGCAACTGCCCCTAACGCAACTCCAATGACTCCTCCACGCCAGGGATTATGACTGTCAATGAGGAGACCTGCCAGTCCTCCAACAACAGCGCCAATCCCAGCCCCTGTCTTCGTCTTTGGAGATTGTTGTTCAAACCACGCACAACTATGCAGGAGCAAGCAAGCTACTAAAACGAAGATTATACTTCTCATATTTTTCATAGTATCCCCCATTGTTTATAATGATCTCTGTTATCTTAACTGTACACAAAAAATTAGTCATAAAGTGAGTGCTGGGATCGAACATCAGTTTGTTGGGTTCCACACATACGTTCCCTTCTTATTAATATAACCCCACTTGTTTCCAATCGACACCCTCGCCAGACCGTCAGAAAATCCCTCTGCTTCATCAAATTGTGGATTAATTGCCATCTTCCCGGTTTTGTCTATGTACCCGTAACGATTCTCAATCTTCACCTTAGCAAGTCCATCAAAAAACCTTTCAGCCTCATCGAACTGAGGGTTAATCACTATCTTCCCTGTTGTATCAATGTAGCCGAATTTCTTGCCCATCTTCACCCTTGCCAATCCCTCAGAGAAACTTTCTGCGGTGTCATATTGAGGGTTGATAACAACTTTCCCCTTTTTCTCGATATAACCCTATCGATCGCTGATCTTTACAAGTGCCATACCGTCGGAAAATTTCCAAGCCCCATCGAATTGAGGAGTTATAACTACTTTTCCCGTCCTATCAATGTAGCCGTACTTCCCACCTTGCATAATGACAAAGAGTCCACTTGACTTTTCACTTGACTCTTTTTGGCATGAGATGACTCCTATGATAATAAAAATGATAAAAAAGAGAAAATATTTCTTGATCATGTAGCCTCCTCTTCTAGAAAGGATCCTTGAGGAGTATTGATTGCCTCAGGGAATCAAGTCCTTTCATTTGAACTAACCATACACATAGTTTTGATACGCTGCGAGTCCATCAACTCAAAGCCTACATACTCTTTCCTAATCAATATCGTCAGCCAAACATGTAGATATCGTAAACGTATTTGCATTGGCCCCCTTTTGCATGGGATTGCATGAGGACGATATATCAGTTCATGCGGGATTGCAAGGGGATTGTGGTATCAGTGTCTGAGCACAGGGCGAAGCCAAATAGCTTCCAGCTTCTACGTGTTACGCCACACTAAACCAATGCTGCTTTACTCTTTTCCTTCTTTCAGATCCCACTGGGTATTCCAGTAATCCCATGCAAAAGGCCACTCCTCCCGCAGCATCATAACCATGAATTTCATTATTTCAAATGCCTGATTTCGTTCTTCTTCTTGCTCTGGAAAGATTACTCGGTTTTTGATGGCAGTCGCAGTGCGCTTACCAAGTTCCGCTGCGGATTCCAAGAGACGCACCTTTTCCTCAGCATCTTCGAACTGAGCCCGCACGGCGTAAAGACTACCCACTTTCAAAAACCCAAAATGTGTAAGGACAGTTGACAAATAATTCACAACAACCTCTGGATCAGAACCGCCAGATGTTACCACCACTGCACCGTATTTCCCTCTCAGTTTTTGACAATGTAATAGAAGGTTGCAGCGGTCAAGTAATGCCTTCATCTGGGCGCTCACATTAAAGAAATAGTTGGGGGTCGCAAAGAGAATGCCGTCTGCCTCGATCATGGCATTCTTGATTTTTTCAAAGTCGTCTTTCTGATGGCAGG
>Ga0315282_10009273_pt1 | contig 15669 bp, 16 predicted proteins | sample YL17G07_20_MG_FD_203693 | JGI IMG/M metagenome (GOLD analysis project Ga0315282, IMG submission 203693) | Sediment microbial communities from Yellowstone Lake, YNP, Wyoming, USA - YL17G07_20 | ecosystem: Environmental > Aquatic > Freshwater > Lake > Sediment | place: USA: Wyoming | collected...
TGCCGCAGGAAAAAACTGCTTCGAGGTGACGAACCTTGGCGTGGAAGCTTACGTCACGAACCAAGAACTCATATTCCTCATCCAATTGCTCAAGTCCGGCAAGCGCCCCGACATGGTGATTCTTTACGACGGCATCAACGACGCCTGCGTAGGGGCGCTTGCTCGTCTCCCGACCGGACATAACTATTTCCTGCCGATAAAGACCACGTTTGAAACCGGGAGCAGTGTGGTGGCGACTCTGCTGCAGAAATTTTACTTCCTTCGCGTGCTCAGGGCTCTCCGCAGGCGGCTTGAGCCAACCCAGACTGCGGGCCCGAGGGACGCCGACGTCCCTGCCCAAGCCAGGGCGACGCTTGATAATTACGAAGCCGACATCGCCATGGTCCGCATGTTGGGCGAGAAATATGGATTCAAGACCTTATTTTTCTGGCAGCCCACGCTCTTATATGGAAAGAAACCGCTCGACCCTTTCGAACAGGCCGCATTTGATGACACCGCGCTGAAGGCTGTGGGGAGAAGCCCGAGAGTGGGAAGTGAGACGTTTCTCGCAATCCGAGCGGTCTATGAGGAGGCGGAACGCCGTTCTGCAGCGTCAGGAGACTTCGTGTTTTTGGGGCACCTCTTTGATCAGGTCCGCGAGCCCATCTACATCGACTGGATGCACGTAGGACCGCTGGGAAATAAGATCATTGCCGAGGAACTCGCCAGGAGGGCTCAGCTCTAAGGGCCTCGTCGGTGCCTTTGCAGACGCCGTGAGGCCCTCCACCCAGATCCCTGAATGGGCGAGGGGAAGGGGGAAACTATTCCATCGACCAGCTGGTGGCGAGGAGGACAACTGACATCCGGCCGGCCGATGCTGCGGCCTGTACTCTGTATTCTTCTTTACGTCGTGTTGGCAACGGTCTACCTCGAAAGGTGGCCAGTCCCGGACTTTGACGAGGGCCTGTATGCAAACCCCGCGCTGAATCTCATTCAGAAAGGGAATTTTGGATCCAGCGCGATGTCGGGGGTCCTCGACCTGGGGCGCGTCACCTTTTGGTTCCTTCCGCTCCACCCTCTCCTGCTTTGGGTGCCGATCAAGCTCTTGGGGTTCCACGTTTGGGCTGTCCGCCTTTTCAGTGTAATGTGCGGACTCCTAACTCTCCTGGCCCTCTACAAACTTGCGCGTTCATTGGGCGTCAGAGGTAAGGCTGCAACGCTGCTTGTCCTCTTCATGGGAACAGATTATATGTTTCTGGAGATTGCGCGCCGCAGCCGCATGGAGGCGCTGCTGTGCTTTTTCCACGTCACGTTACTCCTTCTCCTTATCCGCGCGCATCAATGCGGTCGAGGCTGGTCATACTTCGTGCCCGGCCTGCTTGCCGGGGCTTGCTTGATGACGCACCCGCTGGGAATCCTCGCCATCCCTGCTTTTCTGCTTTTCTCATGGCCAAAGACTTCGTCGCCGGAGGGGACCCGGAACAGCACGCGATGGCTTGGCGGGGCGGGCACGTTTGCGCTGGGGCTTATCGTAGCTTGTCTTCCGTATTTCGCCTTCGTCCTCATTGAGGGCCCTGGAGAGTTCTGGCAGCAACTCGTCGTATACCAAGCACAATACTGCTACGACAAACAAGGATTTGTAGGTGGCCCGCTGGCCAATGCCGCGCGTCTGGTGAAGATGTGGCTGATTTCGCGTGTTTGGCCGTTCTTTTTGCTGAAATTGCTGCTTTTGGGATGGCTTGCCTGGCCCGTCAAAACCGCACGCAGACTATTCGCGTTAGTACTCATCGACTTTGTGCTGCTTTCCGTTGCGTGGCCGAGCGGCGCTTACTGGGAGTACTGGATCCCGACCCTGTACACCACGTTGGCCGTCTGTGGATCCTGGCCGACCCCGGTCAGCGATTCGCGGGGTGGCGGACCATCGCCGGCTTCGTCCTCTCCGGAATGGTGGCACTCAACCTGGCCGCTGTATTTCGCGCACTCTATCGCTACCACACAAATGACGTGGGTCGGTCTATTTCGGAACTGAGGAGAATCTCACTCGGAGAAGCAAAGGAAAAATCTCGGGTGCTGGGAAACACCGCCTACTTGTTCGCATTCCCGGAGGAAGATTTCCGTTCCTGCTTGGTGGTGCGTTCTAATATGGACCTTCGAAACATCGGGTGGAACCGCGCAATGCTGGAAGTTGCGCCGGAGATTCTCCTGGTCGATGACATGCTCCGCTCTGGACAATGGCCGGCTTTCCAACTACCGCCTGGTTGCTTGCACGAGTTTCTGTCCCGCTATGGAACCCTTCGAGGAACGGTGAGAGGCGGGTTGGGTGGACCGGATAATCTGGTGCAAGTTTATAAGCTGAATCTGGCCGCCTTCGCGAGAGACAGCACTGAGCTACGCGTCCCAGAGGGGCGGAATGGGCCTTCACCTCCCTTCCCCTGTGCAGCGAATTCCGGACTGAGCATAGGTGGAACGGCCCAGCGGAACGGCAACATCGAACCGGCAATCCCTGCTCAATAGCACGGAAACGAAGGCCGCCCTATTCGCGAGCGAGATCAGAAGCGTCAAATCGAATCCCGGCAGCATCCGGGCCCAGCGAGTGTGCGATGTGAATTCTTCGCCCAAGCCGTTGAATGCGTACAAGGTCAGGCCAATGATCCCCGAAAGCCCCCAGGAACGGACTCTGGTCATGCAACTGGAAATACGGGATGCCCGTAATGCCGGGATCATCCTGAGCCTGAACCAAGAACTGCTATGTTCGCGTCGGTTCCTTGCCGAGGGAAGGACATCCGATCAAACGAGCACCGCTTCGCGCTCACCAGGATGGCGAAGGTTATGATATTCGCCAATGCAATGAGGATGGTGAGATCAAAACCCGGGAGAGTCCGCAACCAGTAGCCAGGGCTGGTATATCTTTCGCCGAAACCGTTGAAGAGGAACACGTTCAACCCGAACAGGGCCGACAAGACCCAGTACAGTCGGGTCATGCTCTCCTTCCCCAGAGCCAGGAGCGGCAGGGCGTATACAAAAAAGGCATAGAGGTGGTGTTCGTGCGTGCACATCATCAGCATGGTGAACCCAAAAACCTCCAGCGCCGCCGACCAAAAGAGCGCCCAACGATTCCCGGCACGCAACTCCGAGTATAGGTAGTAGAGGTTAACGCCCGTGAAGCCGGCAAAGGCCGGCAGAGCGATCCAGAGCGGATGGAATCCCGCCCAGCTCACAAAATCTGCCCTGCTCACCATCGTGATCACGCTCGGCAGGACACCCTGCGAGACTCCGCGGGAGGCCTGGACCACACCGCCCACCAGCCACCAGACATTCAACTGCTGTGCCGACAAGGCGGGGTAGAACATATTCTGAAGCACACCTGCAAAGATTCCCAGGAAACGCCCGGCAAGAATGAAGGGTAGCAAGAGGAGCAGACTAAAGAGGGCCAACCGCAAACCGTAGCGCCACAGCGCCCGCCAACGCCCCTCCGAAAAAACGGCCGTCGCCACGGCGGGCACGATCAACACCCCTTGAGGTTTGGTCAGGCACGCCAGGGCGAGCAGAAACACACAACTCGTATAACGGCGGCGAAAACAGAGAATCAGTGACCCGACGCAAAGGAAAGCGAAGATCGGGTCCGTGTAACCGAGGATCGGTGAGGTCAGGATGAGCGCGGGATGCAGCCAGAAGATGGCCAGTGCGCCCACCGGCATGGTACCCAACTCCTTCTTCATGAAAAACCCCACCGCCAGAGCGATCCCCAGCGAAAACAGAACCGGCGGAAGATTCAGGCAGGCATTGAGCAGAGGACCGGCTTTCAAGACTCCTCCCTGCAGCGCCTTGCACAAAGCCACGGAGAACTCGAACGCCAGGATGTTCCCGGGCGGGTAAGCCGCGACACCGGCGAAGGGGCCAAGCGGGCCAAGGTCGGTGGGATTAACTACGCGGACATGCGCAGGAATGCCCCTCAGGCGGAGAAGAAGTACCGTCAACCAGTCCTGGTCCGTGAGGGAGTAGACATTGACCAACCCCGACCGCAGCGCGTGCGCTCCCCACATGCGATTGGGATACATGTCCTCCGTTCCGGGCATCCAGAGCACTGCCAGACGAAGGACAAGCCCAGCGACGAGGATGGCGAGAAGACTCCCACGACGCTTGTCGGTCTTCACGCCGTTCCTCCCTTCCGGCCGGAGGCCGCGCGTGCAACGCAAGGGGGTTCGGCTGCCGCGCCAGCAGTTCCTGAATCGCCGTTTCGCGTCGATTCGAAATGCCAGCCGGAGGAAGGCACGACTAACATGAAGACATCCAGGTTCACCATTGAAAGAACCTCTCTCCGAGTCGCTGGGTCAAGGATTGCCCTCCGGCTTCCGCGCCAGAGCAATCGCCGAGAGTCCCACCGGGAGGCGCCGGCGAACGTGCCTCAGCCAACCTGCCTCGAGAAAGAGCAAGCGGGCAAGCAAGGGATTGAGCCAGCGAACCGTCCTCGGGAGCGGTCTCACATCCGACTGGGCACCCTCCCGGCGCGAGCGGCGCGACCAGCGCCAAAGAGCGGCCGCCGGGAATAGGATGGTATTCGCATAAGTCAGCATCTCCGCCTTCAATCCCTGGCCGGTCACGCAGCGCGCCAGTTCAGCCAATCGATAACGGTGAACGGTAAAGACCGCCGCGTCATGCTCGCTGTAAAGGAACTGGAACGCCGGCACCCGCACCAGCAGTAGCCCGCCCGGCTTGAGGACCCTGACGAGTTCTGCGAAAGGCCGCGCGGCCTCACTCAGAGGGAAGCTGTCGAGAACGTCGAAGCTGACAACCAGGTCAAACGTATTCGCCGGAAGCGGCAGTTCCGCCACGGAGGTCTGGACGAGCAGTTTCTCGCCCCGCAACGAGCAGTAGCGGAGGGCGTCGGAGCTGATGTCCACGCCGTAGACGCGGCTGCCCACGCCGTAGCGCCTCAACCAGGACAGCATGAGCCCCGTCCCACAACCGGCATCGAGAATGCGAAGCGGCCTCGCCGGTGGGCGACCGTCGAGCAGGGCGGCGGTGATCCGCCGCATTCCCTCGAACCACCAGTGATGCTCCTCGAGTTCGTAAAGGTACTTGTATTCTTCCGGGGTCATGGTTGGCGGGCCCAGACTTCCATGCCGGCGACGTCGGCGACTATTCCGTAGCCATTGCCGGGATCCCTCAGCACCTTTTCCACAGGATGCGGCCCGTGAACGTCCGGAGGATCGTCCGGGAAGTGGGGACGGATCGTCAAGCGCTCCATGGCGTCAAAGCTGAATATGAACACCGGCCGTCGCGCCCGCAGAGTCACGATCGCTTCTTCGATTTGCCGAGGGGAATGGAATTCGGGCAGCAAGACATCATACCGAGTCGGATTGCGCGTGGCCGTGAGGAAATACATCTCGGCGCTGTAAGGGAAGAAAAACGTCTCGGCGCCGGCCGGCACGGCGTTCTGGATGGCAGCGATGGTGCGCCGCATTTCTTCGGCCGCCTCCGGGGCGACGTAGAAGACCCCGCGCCGCGTTTCAACCGGCGCGTCGATCCGAACTGTGTTCAGCGCTTTCCTGCTCCCGGTGAACACCATCAGCAGAAGTGCAAACACCGCTCCTGCTGCGGCCTCGCTGCAGGCCGTGCCACAACTTAAGTGGTTGGCACCTGTGGCAGAAGATGCGCAGCTGCTCAGTTCTGAGGAGTTGGTTTGGTCAGGTGCGCCCGAGGCGGTACGACTACAGGTTGCCACAAGCCATGCACGCGAATTGAATGTGGGATGTCTGGGTGGCGTGGACATGAACACACTCCTTGTGGCGAAGGCGCTTGCCAAGTCGATCGCCCATGTCCATCCTGTCTTCGCTCACATCCGATGATGACCCCTAGGGGAGTCCAGCAGGCAGCGGGCGTTGGGCGCGAGCACCTCTCCATGACGCAAGCCGTCAAGTGATTCATGATCTGCCTCTGCTGACACTCCGTCGCCCCATTTGGGTTCGTGTTCATCGCTAGCGGGGGTGCAACACTCAACCTGGGCTGACTCCCTCCCCTCCAAGGTCCACAGGCGGATCGAGAGTTCGAGGCTTCCTCTAGGTGACGTATCGACAGCCATATCGCCACTTGCCCGGATCGGACGGGGCGCAACGCCTGATTTCTGCTCTCTGCTCTAAATCGGGACCACCCTCAGTGTAAGGGCAGATCACGCTCACAATCTCTCCGGCATCCAGTTTCATTGTCAGGGACACGGCGAACCCGCCTTTTGAGACATTTTCTGTCTTTGCCACTTCGGACTCGCCTCTGTGATTCCTGATCCGAATCGGGAGTTTCAAAGCCAGGCGTTTGTGAGCGCGCCTTTCCGCTTGGCCATCCCACTTCTTCGGAGGAGCTGCGGACGGCGCACTCTCGGCAGGTTGTGTCTCTCGTCCAGGAATGTCCGCTTCGCAGCACGCCCAGAAGGAGAATTCACCGCATCGGGCGCAAAGGCGCTGGAGGGCACCCGTGGCGTCGAGTACTTGGACTTCCATCATGCTCAGGACGGTGAAGGCACGCTCGCCGCAGCCTCGACAGTAAAGTAGGCCTCCAGCCTGAATGCCTTCCGGTGTGGGCGGGGGGCCGAATTCGATTCCCCAGATGTTGCGCCCCTGCTCCAGGCACTCGACTCCCCACTCGCAAGTTTCGCCGCCCACCAGACGAGTGGCACCTACCACCCGGAAATCAGCTTCGCGGAAGTTCTCGAGGTTGATCATGCGGAGCGTGTCGTCAGGAGAGACGCGATGGGCCAGAGCGATGCGAGCCCCCGCCACATTCACTTCGACGGTGTGGGTGTCCTCGCTGAAGCTACCGCCCCTTCCGCCGAAGACCAACACGCGGATCGGGATTGCGATCTGGAGGCGCTCCGATCTTCTTCGCTCTGCCTCACTCATGATTGGCGGCACTTTTCATACCGGCATTATGCAGCAAAGTCAACTCCTACTCCGACGACGAGCGGGAACAGAGGAGTAGGCGTGTGACCGTCGGCCTGCGTGAAGAGCCACGCAGAGCACAACACCCGATCCCCTCGATGTGGGGGAGTTCATGGCTTCAGGCCGCGAGATCAGCGTGTGGAGGGTCGGGGGATGGTTCCTTGGCTCTTTCGTGCAGGTGGGCAAGCGAGGCAGCGCCACGCCATGCCTTGACAACGGGGTTACGATAGGCTACGCGGGTAAGGAGCGAGTTGGAACGGTCACCCTTTCTCCTTCTCAAAGCTGGAGAGCACACACAGGCCGTTCGCGACCGATGTTCGGCACCAAGTGCGTTGCTGGCCCGCCCCTGTAAGTGAATTCTTTTGGCTCGCGAAGAGAGAGGTGATCGAGCATGGCTGCACTACTGGCCGTTCCGTCCGACCCAATGAAGGACGGCCGGCTACACGAAATCCAGGCGAGGCTACGCCATATCGAGCGCCGCGATTGGTGGCTATGGTGGTGCGCGCTCACAGTAATGATGCTGTTGACGGTTGTCGTCGTTATACTTTCCCTCCCGCGTTTTGTCGGGACCGACGATCCCTTTAGTGCGTTGACCCTCACACACAACGTTCGCGCATTGGTGGGGACAGTGCTGCTGTTCAGCACCTATGCGATTTACCAAGAGTTGGTAATCAAAGGACTGCGCCGCCAGTTGGCTGACCAAATTGCCGCGACGATTGCTGTGCAAACCCGGGCAGAGGAGTTCCAGATTCTTGCCACTACCGACCCCCTGACTGGGCTTTACAACCGGCGGCAAGTGGATGAGCGGTTGGAGGCAGAAGTCACTCGATCGAGAAGACACGGCCAGCCCCTCACAGTGGTGGCAATGGACCTCGACGACTTTAAGCGGGTGAACGACCAACATGGCCACGCGGCGGGAGACATAGTCCTAAAGGAATTCGCCAGGCGGATCAGAAAGGCGATACGAGGATCCGATGTTGCGGCCCGCATCGGCGGCGATGAGTTTCTACTCGTGTTGCCGGAATGCACAGAGGCCCAAGCCGAGGCACTCCTGGCCCGTCTGTCGGGCCTGGAGGCAGATTTGGGGGCGTCTAAGATCTGTTTCCAATTCTCTTTTGGGTGCACGTCGTATATCCCTGAGGAGTCGCGCCAGCAACTTCTGGCGCGCTGCGATGCGGCGCTTTACGCGCAAAAGAGACGCGGCAACGAAGGCCTCTAGTCGGTCGTGGTAGCCGCCTCTACTGCGGTTTGCAAGGGTGGTTTGTGGGGGCTGTCTCCCCCCACGCCCCTTGCTTCCGCGCGGAGATGTTGTTTCCGTGTTTGTTCGGAAATCGCGAGATCAATCCGCACAACCTGTAGCGCCCTCCATTGTCCAGGGACTTCTTGTCTGGGTACCAATTGAAAAGAATTGACATGTTAGCCTACAAACCTTATTTTCACCCCCGTGAAGGGGCTGTCACGTTTATACCTCGCCAACGTCGGCCACTCAATCAGTGGTGTCCTCCAAGGGATCGAGCTCCTCTATTCTACTGCCGATACGATGCCTACCACTGCAGCTTGCCAAGAGGCCCAGTATATGGCGGACCGGCTGCGCTCCGTTGCCGATTCCTTCGATCGAGCGGCGCGGCGTCTGGAACGGGCCAACGGGAACCATCGCGAAAAGAGCGGAGCCCAACCAAGTTCAACGAAGACGGGGAGAGCTGCACCGGCTCTCGTGCGGGGCCGGACTCCGGATCCAGTCGCCCGCTCTAAAAAGGGAAAAAGGGCGGCCCCCGCCGCAGAAGCCGGAAGTCGCAGTCCACATCCCTGATGCGCAGACGAAACAAGGTTTTGACAAGTATCCTGTACGCCGATCCGATCAGCGCCCGTCCGATCAAATCCGCCCGGCGGATCTTGTAACCGTTGACGAAATCCCGTTCGGGAGAGAGGTCGGCGAGCAGTGCCCGCAACTCTGCGACGTCGTACTGCCCGTCCCCATCCGTGTAGAACACCAGATCCTTGGTGGCGCTGCGAAAACCGCTCTGCAGAGCCGCCCCGTACCCCAGGTTGCGTGGATGAGAAATCACGCGCAAGCACGCGATCTCTTGTTGTAACGTCCTCAGCACCTCCGCCGTGTGGTCGGTGCTGCCGTCATCCACGACGATAATCTCGAAATCTTCGGCGAGGGTTTTCAGCGTTTGGAGGGTTCGGGGAATCAGCACGCGCAGGCTCTCGGCATCGTTGAACGCCGGAAAGAAGACAGAAATGCTTTGCGGGCCGCGGGGAGAAATGCCCATGGGTCGTTCGAAATCTTCAGTTTTCTAAACCGTTCCGGTGGGAAGCTTTGGACGCCGCCCCCACCCTACGCGTCGTGTGCTCGTCGCACGCAGGGCGGTATCTTATCATAGGGCTTGCGCGTCTGTCTTTGGCCGTGCGAACTCGGCCTTCCACCCTCAAGGCGGGCCCGCTCCCCCTGATGAGGGTCCTCTGGTCGGGGCGGCGCAAGAAACAGCAGCAAAGACGCACCACAGTTCTTGGGCATTTGGCTATAATCTAGCGAATCGGCCAATCGAAGGCGGTTGCGGATAATGAAATATCCCACCCCGCCCTGGTGGTGAAGAGGAGAGGCTGTTCGAACCGAATGAAAGGACGTCATGGGATTTCGTATCGAATCAGTACACATGGATGAGGTTGTGGTGATCGTTCCGGAGGCCTTCGAGGACGCGCGCGGCTACTTCATGGAGACGTTCCGGAGCGACAAATTTGAAGACCTCGGGCTCCCCAAGGAGTTTGTCCAGGACAACCAATCCCGTTCGAAGAAAGGTGTCATCCGCGGCCTGCATTTCCAGTGGGACTTGCCCATGGGAAAGCTGATGCGGGTCGTCATGGGCAGCGCATTTCTGGTCGCCGTGGATATTCGCAAGGGCTCTCCGACCTTGGGTGAGTGGTGCGGGGTCGAGGCTTCGGCGGAGAACCGGCGTCAGGTCTGGGCTCCGTCGGGTTTCGCCCGCGGCCTTTGTGTAACCTCGGACTTTGCGGAGATCGAGTACAGGTGTACGGCGCTTTACAACCGCCAAGGCGAGTCGGGGATTCGTTTCGATGATCCTCAGATCGGGATCCAATGGCCAAATGTCGGCAAGTTTATCCTCTCGGATAGGGACCGCAATGCTCAAAGCCTGGCCGAGTGGCTGGCTTCCCCTCAAGCGCGGTGCTTCACCTACGAAAACCGCCGCCGCTGATGCCCAGGTGGCGAGAATGAACTCGAGGGCCTCCAAGCAACAATCGGGAGAGCGGAATTCGTGCGGCCTGCGGCGAAATGCCTGGACGCCTCACACCGTCCCCGGCACGTCGGTCTTGTTCGCGCCGCCCTGAGCCACGAGGTTAGCGGCGCGATGCAAAGATTCGAATGTCCCGGCGTCCGTCCACCAACCGTTGAGGATGCTGTAGGTGAGCGTTCCGTCGGCAAGGTACTGGTTGTTGACGTCCGTAATCTCGAACTCTCCCCTGCCCGACGGCTTCAACTTGCGGATGCGGTCGAACACTGTCGCGTCGTACATGTAAATCCCGATCACCGCGTAGGGTGACTTCGGCACCTTAGGTTTCTCCTCGACCCTGGCAATCCGGTCGCCGTCGAAAACCGGCACGCCGAAGCGTTCCGGGTCCGGAACTTCCTTGAGGATAATGTGCGCTCCCTGCGATTCTTGCTTGAACTTCTCACAGGCCTGGACAATATTCGTCTCGATGATGTTGTCTCCGAGCACGACGCAGATCGGCTGGCCATCGGCAAAGTGCTCCGCCAAGCGCAGGGCGTCGGCGATCCCCTCTTCACCTTCCTGATAAGTATAGTTGATATGTTTCAGGCCGAAATCCCTGCCGTTCCCGAGCAGGCGAAGGAAATCGCCGGCGTTGTGGCCGCCCGTCACCAGCAGGATGTCCGTAATGCCGGCATTCACCAGGGTCTGGATGGGATAGAAAATCATCGGCCGGTCATAAACCGGCAGCAGGTGTTTGTTGGTCACGCGCGTCAGAGGCAACAGGCGCGTGCCGAGTCCACCCGCGAGAATCACACCTTTCATAGGATGAGTTCTACCTCTTTTCTCCAGGATTGGAACTTGCCAAACCGCCGCGGCGCCGACGGCACAGGTTTGTCTGCCGCCGGGTCATGCCTTCTGCAACCGGCGGTGCGGGCGACGAAGACATCAGGCTCCCTGGCTTGCCGCTCGAGAAGCGGGGCGACGAGCCGCCCCCGGTTCAAAACCGATATTGAATTCGCGAAGAATACGATAGATGTCCTCCGACGACTCGCCCTGCGCGGCGCGTTCCAGTTCCGCCAGTTTAGCGAAGAAGGCGACGGGCTCGAACGGGCAGCCGTTGACCATCCGAATCTTCTCAAAGCGCGTCGGAGTAAGCCGCTCGGTGGCCTCGTCAATCAGCTCTTCGCTGAGTTTTTCGCCCGGCCGCAACTCAGTCGTTTCAATCTGAATGTCCTGACCGGGCCGCAATCCGGAAAGCTCGACCAAATCCCGCGCCAAGTCCAGAATGGGCACCGGATCGCCCATGTCGAGGATGAAGATCTCGCCCAAAGTCCCCAGCGTTCCAGCTTGGATCACCAGCCGCACGGCCTCCAGAATCGTCATCAGGAAACGCTGCACGTCCGGATGCGTCACGGTAACAGGCCCGCCACGAGCGATCTGCTGTTGAAACAATGGAATGACACTTCCCCGGCTGCCCATCACGTTCCCAAACCGGACGCACGCGAAGCGCGTTTGCCCGTTCCCTTCCTGGGTCTGAACGATCATTTCACAGACCCGTTTGCTGGCCCCCATGATCGAAACGGGCTTGACGGCTTTGTCCGTCGAAATGAAGACGAAGCGCGCCACGCGGAAGGCTTGCGCGAGTTCCACCAGGTTCCGTGTGCCGACCACATTGTTGAAAATGGCTTCGCAGGGGTTGCTCTCCATGAGCGGGACGTGCTTGTGTGCCGCCGCATGGAAGACCACCTCGGGACGGAAACGGGAAAAGATGCCTCGGAGGCGGTCGGGAAAGCGAATGTCCGCGACGATCGGGTGGACCGCGGCTCCAACAGAACCGTTGCACAATCGTACGTAAACATCATTCAACCCGTTCTCATCCTTGTCGAGCAGCACCAGTTGTTCGAGGTTACACTCGATGAGTTGGGTGGCGAGTTCGGAGCCGATTGAACCCCCGGCGCCCGTAATGAGGATGCGCTTGCCTTGGTAGGCCTCAACCACACCGGGGTCGTGGGCGGGCAACTCCACAGTCTCCCGGCCAAGCAAGTCGGCCATTTGGACGTCGCGAAACGCTGCGATGTTGACTTTGCCCTGCAAAACCTCCTCGAGCGTCGGGACGATTTTCACATGCACGGCGGAGTGGTCGGCCAAGGCCCACAAGCGCTTGAGCGTCGCCCGCGGTGCGCGCGGGATGCAAATGATCACTTCCTCGACCTCGTGCCGGCTCACTGCGGAAGGCAACGTGTCGAGCGACCCCAGGACACGCACGCCGTTGATGACGGAACCGATCTTCTTGGGGTCATCGTCAAGGAATCCCGCCAACCTCACCTGGGGCCGGGCACGGAGGGATTTGCTCCTCCATACATCGTGTCTTCCTCATCGGCAAAACCCTCCTCAAAGGTACTGGATTCTGCCGGTAGTCTCACTCTTCTGCTGGATCGGTTTGGTGGGGGACGTCATTGGGGCCAGCCACATATCTACCGATCCCAGTTAAACCAGATTCGAAGCGAACGACCCGGCAGTGCAGTCAATGGTTTTCCGAAAAACGGCGAGCCAATGACCGAACCTAGGGTGCTGTAGTTCCGAGTATTAAGCACGTTTTCCATCCGCACTCCGACATCGAGGTAGATCTTCTCTTTCGACCTCACCAAGAACTTAGGAAGCGGTATCCGACGATGTCCATAAAGCGCCAGCGAGTTGAAGGTCGGGCCGTTGCCGCTATTTCGTGGTCTTCCCGCGCGGTCGTTGAAAAGACCGTTCTGCGCCAGGTCCCTCCCCGAAGTGATGTCGTAAGGCACGGAACCCCGGAAGGTTTCGACAACTTTCAGAGAAACCGCGCCCGGAAACTTGATGTTTCCGACTAGGGTGAGATTCTGAACCGGCACCCGTGTGCTCCTGCCCCACTCCCCGTGCAGTTCATCTTGGCGTTCGGGGAACGACGACGCACCATCGGTGTTGTCGCGTGAGTGGATCCATTCGTAATGGCCCACTATATTTTGGCCCTTCCAATCCCAACCTAACCGGGCGTGCAATCGGTGTCTTCGCAATCGCCGGTTAGACTCAAGGAGATCCTCCCATCCGCTTTCCGTTGCCAAGCGTCGAGATCCAAGCAGGTGGACTCCCTCGGTCCAAGTGTACTCGGCACCGGCAGTGAAGCTCCCCATTGAGCGTTCGAGTGAACCCCTAAATATTATATCGCGTGGCCGAACCAAGTCCGGTGAAATTCGCGAGAGAACGAAGGGACCACCGCTGTTCCCCGGGTCTTGAGCGTCGGCAAGAGACCTGTCCCTAAGAACATATCGATGAATGTGGATGCCATCGTATTCCATGGCCGTCACAAAGATTCTGTGGGACCAGTTGTCAACAAACATTCCGCCTCCAGCGCGCACAACGAAGCCGTGTAGTCGTCCTGCAGCTGAAAGTCGAGGCGAGAATAGCACGCCGCCCTTCGTTTGATAATCCGCTCGGATGCCACCGGTCACAACTGCGTTGTCCGAGCGCAGCAGTTCCCCTTGCACAAACGGAGAGACAGCGGAGCTCGCGTACGAAACCCTTGCATCACCCCGCTCGGGGAACCAGGTACCCGTTTTCGCCCCAGCAAGGGAGTCGGCATATGCTTGAAGATTCTCGAAGCGGATAACGCCGGCGGGATTGGGAACCAGATAATCGAAATCGTTGAAACGCGAGACCGTCACTCCTGTGTTAAAGAAGCGCCGGGTGGAGCTCGACTGAACAGCGTTCTTCCACGTCCACCCTGACCCGCGAGCACTGTCGCTCGCAAACGTGGCGCCGCCTCCATCGAAGCCCCCAAACACCCTTACACCTAAATCTCTGCTGTTCGCCCAAAGGTCAAAGTCCCTACTCCTAACGACTAAAAGGCTGTTGTAGGAATAGCGCTCTCCCGTTTTGGCCAACATCGCACGCGCCTCGCGGACGGTGGCGACGCCGTTTGCTCCTGTCTCGAGAAACGCCAGCCCTCCGGTACCTGTGTTCGTGGCTTTTGTCCGCGATTCAAGGAACGAAAAGTCTGCCTTAAGAGTGTCTGATTTCGAATAGTAGGCATCAACTAGAACAGAACGACCAGCATTCCTTACCGGTGCTACTGACGAAGACTTGTGGGACGCGCCTGCCGGGATCTGCAACGCAGCTGCTTGGATCGGTTGGTCACTGCTATCGTAGGTGAGGGCCGTGTGGATTGAAAACACCAACGGAGAACGAGGTACGGGAAAGGTCACGCCCCAACTTCCTGAGCGCGACGTTGAGCGAAGACCGGGGGCCAGGATGCTGTGGCCACCACCCCCTAAAGATGCGCCACCGAAGTGAAACCTCACCTTGCGGTCCGGGGTTTTCGTTGTGATGTCGATGTGGTTCTGGTCACTATCGGAATACTCGGCAGAGAAAGGATCCGCGTTCACCGTGATTCGCCCGATCATATCGGCGGGAGGCAAGGAACTGCTCGGTAGGCCATTGACGTAGACCCTGTCCTCGCCAAACGTCGTCCCCGCCACCTGCTTAGCATAGCTAACCAAGTCTGCACTGTCGTTCGAGATTGTTCTCAGCTCAGCCTCAGAAATGGACGAGGACGCGAGAGAGGCACGACCGATCGACGTCAAGTCTCTCGCCCGGGGAAACACATTCACGACCTCTCTCGTGAGAGCTAATTGCAGTCGAATTATTAAGGCCGGGGGGGCGTCGCTGACCGCCAGGTTATAAGGGGCAAAGCCGGGGTAGGTGACGGATAGTGAACAGCTTTTTGGGGGAAGTCGAAGCACGAACATGAACCCGCCCTGAACATCGGTTTTGGCCCTTTCGGAGTGCTCCTCGCAGGTCAGCACTACCGCCGCACCCTGGATAACGCGGTCCTGGGGATCCACGACGGTTCCAGTTACGGTCGTGGCAGAAGCATTTAGCGGAAGTATGATGCCTACGATCGCCGTCATGATTCCGCGAAGCATGCAGATCTCGCCAAATCTTGAACAACAGCGGCCTGACTGATGGGTATGTATGTAGAGAAGCTGCCTCGAAAGGGCGACATAGACCGTCGTGCCCGCCGGAGCGCTAGACCACCTCGCCACCCCCCCCGCCATGGCGAGCACTTCGATCAGGGTTCGCGGACGGGTAAGCTGGCAAACGACGAGAGTGCGCTGAAACCCGGAAGAGAGAACCCGCAATGCCTGCCTCACCTACTCCGTGGGTCGCGAGAAGTGTTTTGGAGGACCGGAGTCTCCGCGAGAACCGCTTCGGTCCTGTCGCGAAGTCCAACATTAAACGAGACTTTACCGCTATGTCAAGGAGACTTCTTCCCTAGAACTGGAAGGGTCCATCGTATCCCGCTGTGCGGTTGAAGTGCGTGAGATGCGGAGAGAACAGATGACTGCCTTGCTGGGGGAGAGCAAGGCAGTCGCCACGCGTCGCCCCGAACAACCCGCGCGTGCTTTGGGCCCGCAGGCGGGCTTGACATGAAGCGCCATCCGCACCATGCTGCGCGCCTGGAGTGCCGGCAGACGAGCCAGCCGGTTGCCACCCTC
>Ga0315282_10009274_pt1 | contig 15666 bp, 14 predicted proteins | sample YL17G07_20_MG_FD_203693 | JGI IMG/M metagenome (GOLD analysis project Ga0315282, IMG submission 203693) | Sediment microbial communities from Yellowstone Lake, YNP, Wyoming, USA - YL17G07_20 | ecosystem: Environmental > Aquatic > Freshwater > Lake > Sediment | place: USA: Wyoming | collected...
TACGCTTTTATGTCAACGCAACCTTTTAATAATATTTACTTTTTTTCCATCTCCCTATGTTCAATTTGATTGCCCAAAAATAAAAAGGCGGACCTTCCAAAGGTTCAAGCTTCGGCAGCTCGGCCACCCCGCCCTGGGCAGGACCCGCCGCTTTCCGCCCCCTTCTCACGAAGGGTTTGGCTTTTTCGAGTAAGCCATTGTCAGCAATTTCCTTATCAAGAAATGCTGCATTTGTCAAGGAAACAATGATTTAGTTTTACGAATATGGGTTTCTTAAATCAGCAAAAACTTTAATCTGTTGAGAACAAAAAAGGCAGAGCCATTTCTGACCCTGCCTTTAACCTGCTCTAATAAAATATAGATTTACTTTTTAAACTTCTTCCTCAATCCCCGAAGACCGATTAGACCGAAACCAACAAGGAGTATGGTTGTTGGTTCTGGAACTTTTCCTCCTGGACCTCCTGGTTGATTAGGCTCAATGCCATCAACGTTTATATTCAGTCTGCTAATTTCGGTGATCATAACATCACGAGTAGTTGTATACAGATTCGTATAATCATCAATATAAAAGTGGTCGCTAGCCGTATGAAAGGCTAAATCGCGAAGTGTCCCGACACCACCATCATCTGGATCTGTAAAGTATATTCTAGAGTTAGCAGTATCCCATCCCCAGATTGATAGTGAATGAGCGTACGAACCCGTACCATCTCCGGCTGGTACCTCTATTCTGGCAACGATCGCCCGGTGGGCATTTATATACGTGTTCAACCAAGTATAAATATCGTTTGGGGCGGGAGCGCCCACGTCTTGTACAAAGTTATCTACGCTGCCAGCAAGATGGGGGTCAGAAACAACACCAGGATAGAAGTTCTTTCCTTGACTGTCAAGAACCTCGCCGAAATTTGAATTAGCAGTAGTATGGTCGGTCATCCACCACTCATAGGCATAAATCGAATTTCCGGTCCGGTTTGTCCAACCAGCATCAAAAACACTATAAATAGCAGCCGCAGTACTAATATACGAGCTTGTGCCTGAATCCCAGCCTTTCCAGCCAGTCCATGCAAGTGAGTTTGATGCTGTCGCAGCCCAGCACATGAGGCTGTCAGGAGCACCAAAAACATTGGCCTTATTCACGTCACTCCAAATCCCCGTCCCAAAACCGCCATCATAAACATACGCTGGTACTGCACCTGCTATGCCAGTAATACTAAATACTAAGAACATCGCACATAAAAAAACCTTTAAATTTTTCATTGAATCCACCCCCTATTATATTTATTCTAAATCCCTTTATATATTTAGCAATCTTTATGCCAGCTAGTACAGTTTGTGTAACTTATTGATAACTATTAGTTTTTTATAATTCCACATGATTCTAACGAAAGCTAAAAACGTAAAGTTTTCCGACAGGAGTTCCATGATAATCTTCTAACCAGTTGAATGTATTTAAAAATATACCTATTTTTAAAATTGTAAACCTTTCCGACAATTTCATTAGTTTTAGGCTCGTTTGTTAATGTGAAAAATTTCTCCGCTTATTATTGATTTTTAATCTTCGATTTTCTTATACCACAATTATTCGCAGGAAGAAGCAGTAGATACTATGTGTGTACCTTTCTCCCGGCATGTGGTTGGATTGCTGAAGAGCATTTCGGCCAGTTACGTGTTTGAGGGGTTTCCTGAGGTGGAAAAGGAGTTGCGGGGAACGACGATATGATTTTTATTTCTTCTTTACGACCTCAAAAGAATCGAGGATTTTCTTCATATCCTGACGATCGTTTGCCCCTTCCTTTTCTATGATCATATAGAGAATAAAGATCTGATAAGGTTCTGTAAACCCATAAATCCATCCCTGCTCCCGCTTCAGCCCTTTGAGGGTATAGGTCACATACCTCTTCGCCGCATATGGAACTCCCTTTAAAGAAATAGGTTCTGTGGGGCTGATCTCCACTTTAACAACACCTTTCCCATGCTCTTTTTCTAATTCAGCTTTCATACTTTCAGTTGCCATAGTAGTGAGAAGTTCGATCTTTTTCTGGTTGAACGTGGCATACCGACCTGCCGGCGTGAAATCGAAATTAATATTTGATTTCGTTTCGGGATTATAAGCATATAATTCTGTCTGCTCCTTATCCGTCGAAAAAGGTTTGTCATAACCCAGCTCTTCCAAGAAATCAGGAAATTCAGTCGTCATCTTCCACTGGGGAGGACCCGAGACATTGAATGGATACCGAATCCCAGTGAATTGATTTCCTTCAATCTTGCCAGCAGGAACACTGATGTCTTCTTTAAGTGCTGGCCGGACAGGTATCCCTGCACAGCCGAAAAGAAAAACAAAAAGAACGATCATCATTAAAATTTTTTTCATAACCAATCCTCCCTCATGTAACTTCATTCAATTTCAATTATTCTGTTCAAATCAAATCGTTGGTGATATTTTCAGATGGCAATGGCACAAGAAAAACTGGTTTCCGGGTTCGAAGCAGTACTGAACTGGACACACTCCCCAGAAAGGTCTGTTCCAGAAATCCCTTCCCGTGGGTTCCAAGAACGATCACATCGCACCCCTCTTCATCTACCGCCTTCAAAATCTCTTCCACAGGATCACCCATCCGAACAAGGGTGTTGGATACAAATTCAACGGAGGAAGTGCCAATTCGAGCATCTACTTTTTGGGAAAATTTCTGTAGTCGCTCTTTAACTGTTTTAATGCGGTCCTTGGCAACCTTAAACACGAAATCCTCAAAGGTTATCAGCATAGGGGGAAGAGGTTCAATCGCATGCAATATGACAATCTTTGCCTCATCTCTTTTTGCCATATGGATAGCGTAATAGAAAGCGTAAGTAGAGTTTTCGCTGAGATCGGTAGCGAAAAGAATCTTTTTGATCTGTGGAATCATATTTTTCTTTCTCTCTGAAAGATACACCCATCGGAATCACAATGCTGTAAAGCGACAAAGGCGCACGGCCCGAAACAAAAATTCTCTTTCATAAGCCCCTTCTATGGTGTTTTAACGGAGAAAGAAAAGAAATACTCCCAAACCAATGAACAAGATCGCCGTTAAAAGCTTGACCGTCCCTGTATGATCTTTTGTTACAAGTGCCATCTTCTCAGAAGTTATTCCAAAAAAGACCGCCACAAAAATGGCCACCAAGGGTACGATGAACATGATGTTGTAGAGAAGAAGATTAAAAAAGGCATGGACCCTCAATTTGGGGATGGTCATTATATATCCGATCGTGGGGAGATACACCTGCCCGGTGCAGATCACCTCAGTGCCAGCAATGACGAATCCGAGGGCGAATGTACCGATGAAGCCCGCTCTTTTAGACTGGGTCCCCTCTCTGATAATTCTATGAACCCTTTTCTTGATGGACAGGGGGAGCTGAAGCTTCCATTTTGCCATCTGACCTCGACGAAATAGAACATAATCATACAAGCTGATTATCCCAAGTGCGAACGCAAAAATGGCGATGACGAGATAGATCCCTTTGGTGATCATAGGGAAACCGCTCAACTTGCGGAGACCAGCCATAAGCCCCATACCCGCTAAGAGATAAGCAATAAACACACCAGAAGTGAATGTGATACCGTATAGGAGGATCTCTCTACTTTTTTTGCCTAAAAAAGTGAGGTAGGATACCAGGAAGATAATTGTGGCAAAGGCACAGGGGTTGATACCATCGATAAGACCTGCGATCAACACGGCTGAGAGGCTAAATTTCTTGAACCGCTCAACAATTCTCTGTTCCCCATTCTTCAGAGCCTCTTGGGTCACTTTCTCCCAAGGCGGAGGAGCTTCCTTCCCCTGATATTTGGAGACCAACTTTTGGAAAGCTTCATAACGTAGATCATCTCCCGTAAGGTAGTCTCCACCGATATAGAATTTGGTAGTCGCCCGCTTGGACTCCGGAATATGATAGATTTGAAAAAGAGCCTCATCTATCGTTTTATTTTCCTCCTTTGTCAAGTCGAAGGTTCCTATTCTCAAATCAGGAAATTTAGAAACCCACCCTTCTAACTCAGCCTTCTTTCCCTCGCACTCAAGGCACCCTTGCAGATAGAAGAACGCACCATACACAATCTTCTGAGAATTCTTCTCCTCCTCTGTAGGGGCATGGGGGATCCACCGCTCCGACTTCGTTACCTGAAGGGAGGGCCAAGGAATTCCTCCTTTCTCAGCATAGGATTTGACCAATCCCTCCAGATCTTCTCGAATTTTAGCCTCTCCCCCTAAGATTTTATTCCCAATAATAACGACAGGAAGTTCGTTACCCTCTTCCTTCAATTCTTTTTCAAATCTGGCAAGAAGGTCGTAATTATTCAATTTGTTTAAGGAAAAAGATCGAATCTCAATGGGGTATTTCTTTGAAAGAGGCCTGATGAATTTCTCTTTGAGCTTCTGCCCTTGGTCATCTTCAGAATAGAAGAAGTAAAGCCTCACCACATCTTTTGAGAAGCTGACCCGAGTGGTGGCCTGGATCAGTAGAACCAGAATGATACAAAAAATCCAGATCCAATTCTTTTTCATGGCCACCTCATTTTTTGGGCAATTCATCCTCAAGCCCTTTTTTGACTTGATATGCCCACTCCGTTTTCACACTCTTTAGAGATTCGGCGAGATACTGCTGACCATTACCTCTCGCCTCAGCCACTTTATTATCATTTTTCATATTCTTGTATACGGTGACCAATTTCAGGTCATTGTCGGCTATCAAGAGGTTGGGCAAAAAAATCACCACTTGGTCACCATAGATATTGCGATAAGCCTCATCTTCGGGAAGATATTTAAGGACGACCCGCAAGAACCGATTTGATTTTTCAAGATGTATCCGTGCCTCCTCCCATCTGCTTTCTTTTATCAGACTTTCCCCTTCTTCTTTCTCTTGGACTCCTCCACGGTAGTAGTCATGGACCGCGGTGGCATTCTCCTCCATAACTTTTAAGCCCCGGTTCTCATTAAACACTTTCTCAAGATTAATCTCCGTTAAAGGATGAACATAATTCTTTGGATACGTCTTAAGTTCTTCTTTTGGGGTAGCACACCTCGTTCCCAAAAATCCAAAGATTAGGATAAAAATCAAATACGAGATCTTCTTTAAATCAAATCGATTCATTTTTTCTCCTTCAAAAGGTATTGAATAAGATTCCTCACGTTACTCGAAGTCCAATCAATTTCCTTCAGTACTCTGCCAACGATCCTCCCTTCACGATTGATGAAAAAAGTTTCAGGACGACTCCAGACTCCATAAGCATTGGAACCCGAGGCATTCTCATCAATGAGAATGGGGGAGGAGATATTAAATTCATTCTTATATTTTATAATATCCTGCTCTTTCTCTTTCGTCGCCACTTTGAGAAGGACCAAATCTGTGTTCTTAAACTCTTCATGAAGCTTAGCAAATGAAGGAGACTCCTTCCGGCAATACGGTCACCACGTTGCGAAAAAGTTTAACAAAATGATCTTCCCCCGCAGTTCTTTGAGAGAGATCTTTCCGCCACCCAGTTCCTTTAGCGTTAAATCAGGGGCATCTACGGCAACCCTCAGTTTTTCTACTCCTGCCTCTGAGAATTGGGCGATCACCGTAGGGGTGTTCCACAACAGGAAAGTGACTAAAAAAAAGACAACCATCAATAGACGTCGCATTGTCATCCCTCCATATGTTACGTTGTTTAAGCTGGCAAAATGTAACAGTGCAATAGATTACTCTCCCGTCATATTATGTCAAAATGGACTAAGGCTGGCATCTTTATTAAATTTTTTTCGCCTCCACTGTGGAATGATCTAAGAAATACCTTGGCAGGACTAACCTGACCATAAATTTCAATTTTTGTCAATATGGAAAATGATATTGTGAAAATTATCTTTTTTTATTCGATTTTATTATTGAATTTAAGGAAGAAGTATTGTAGCTGATTCACCCAGCATCTTTTAAATTTATATGCTCAAAAAATATTTTATGTTAAAAAGTTTTTGTTGACTTTATAATGGAAAAATAATATTTATGAGATAAATCTTTACCAGGAGGAAATGATATGAAAAAGATGATTTTATTGAGCTTCTTAGTCTTATCTATTCCAGTCATCATATATGCCCAGGATAGAATTGAAGCCCCCGTCTGGAATATAGGAGACAAGTGGACTTTAACAGAAGATGTCACGATCACGGTTGTGAATGCGGATGAAACTACTTATACGGTGAAATATTTAACTTCCGGTGGGGCATCTATTTTAATTTGCGCAAAATCCTCTCTTAACAGAGTCTACGCAATGGACAAAGATAGACGAACACCGTATGAGGGAAGGAACAAAAGGCTTTTAAATTTTCCATTAGATATCGGAAAGAGTTGGAAAGACAAATTTGAAGTTAAAACAGCGGCCTTAGCATCACAAGAATATACATATCTTGAGACCTTCACTGTTTTGGGATGGGAAGACATCGAGGTTCAAGCAGGAAAATTTAAAGCCGTTAAATTAGAGTATAAACAAGAAATGAGTGGACAAACAAAAGGTCGACCAAAGGAGGGTAAGGCATGGTATTGGTATTCCCCTGATGTCAAATATATGGTTAAATGCCAATATGAAAAAACAGATTATTGGGATGCATTGTATGATTGGGAATTAACCTCTTTTATATTAAAAAAATAAAGTTTCAGGATTATGTTGAACGGATCAGGTAAGAGATAAATTGTGTATGGTAAAGGAGGGTATGTCTTTCTTAAACAAAACCAGGGCGACAATAAGGAGGGTAGCATAGAGCTTGAGATTGAATTGCGGAAAAATAGGAAGACTAAAAGCGTGAAGACGAAGGAAAATGAAGATTTATTAAAAAGGAAGCTGCTTAGAGGAAGTTTTCCGTGAAAATGCTTTTGCTTATTTTTTCGGCACTTTGGCTTAGTATATTTTTTTTGTCCTCTGCTTCCATCGCAAAGGAAGGGGCATTGGAAGAATATGTTTATCTCCTCAAGTCGGAAGGGGGAAAGGTCTATAGAGTCATAGAAAAAGCCGCCGGAGGTAAAAAAGAAACAGTTAGGAAAGAAATCCGCAGGATGGAATTGATTTCCCCGGGTACGGTACTGGAGATTGAGAAAGGGGCCTCCGCGTCTTTGACATGTGGTGGGTGCAGGGTATTAAATTTAACTCACAAAGACAGTCCCTATGGAGTAAGGATGGAAGACTTCAAAAAAGAAGGGTCCACAGCAAGCAAAATAATGGAATACTTTACCATGGCCCTTAATAATTATATCCACCCCGATTCTAAACCAGGTTCAAAAATACGTTTGCAGACACGGGGATTTCAAAAAAAGGAGTTATGTAAAGACCTCTGGCCACCAGATAGTGAAGATATCATGCCCATAGAGCCGGTCACTTTTAAATGGGGGGTGAAGGGGACCCATTACTCTCTGGAGATAAAAGAATTTGGAAGCAACGCTACGGTCTATTCGGAAAAAACAATGTTGAAAAAGATCGATGTTCCTCTCGGGATCTTTAAACCGGGCAGGAGATATGAATGGATCCTGTTGGAAGAAGAAACAGGGGAAAAATGTGGAGCGACTTTCGCACTACTTTCAAAGGATGAGTCAAGCAGAATAATGGAGATCATCAATCATTTAGCGACTCTTTTACCTCCTGGAATAGATATGGAAACGAGGTGCCGCCTTCAGGCCGGATACTTCCTTTCTGAGGGTCTCAACTATGATGCCTGGAGATGGCTAGACCGGAATGGGATATCGCAGCAATTTTAAATAAAGAGGATAAAAAGTGATGCCTCTCGCATTTTAGTGGATCCGGCAGATGCTTCCCTTTTTTTCGAGATGGATTAGCCAAAAACCCTACAACCCGAAATAGGCCGACTTCACATCTGGGTTCTCCATTAGCTCCTGGGAATTTCCTTCCAAGACCGCTCCTCCGTTTTCAAGGACATATCCATGATGGATGATGGGTAAAATGGGACGGGCATACTGTTCCGAGATGAGGATAGTAATTCCTGTCTGGAGATTAATATCATGGACGGATCGGGCAAGCATGCCCTCCATCATCGGACTCAGTCCGAGCAATGGCTCATCGAGGAGAAGCAATTTCGGCTGTGCCATCAAAGCCCTTCCAATGGCAAGCATCTGTTGCTCCCCTCCGCTGAGAAAACCTCCTTCTCTCTTTTTCAAATTTTTTAAGGGCGGGAAAATGGTGAAGATATATTCCAAGGTTTTTTTAGCCTGAGCCTTTGTGGCTAAATAGCCTCCTATTTTCAGATTCTCCAATGTGCTGCTTTCGGCGAAGATCCGCCGCCTCTCGGGACAAAGGATGATTCCTCTTTTAGCCCTTTCGCTTGGCTTCATGTTCGTGATATCCGTTCCCTCAAAAGTGATATTGCCAAGGACAGTGATCCTCTCCCCTCCTTTCATCTCCTCCTTCTTCTTTATATCCAATATGATCCCTGAGATCGTATACATCAGCGTGGACTTGCCTGCGCTGTTGGCACCGAAGATGCCTGTCACTTTTCCACCTTGACATTTTATATTGATGTTATTGATGGCGATGGCATTCTCATAAAATACCATGAGGTTTTTGATCTCTAACATGGCACAGCCTCCGTTCCGAGGTAAGCTTCTCTGACCTCCTTGTTCTCCATTACCGCTTCAGGGGATCCTTCAGCCAACTTCTCCCCAAAATTCATGACCATCACCCGATTGACCAGCCGGAAGAGCTCTCTCAACCGGTGTTCGATCATCATAATGGTCATCCCTTCCATCTGAAGTTTTTCAATCAAGGGTACCATTGTAGAAATTTCACTCATACTGAGCCCCGAAAAAATTTCATCGCAAATAACGACCTCAGGCTTTAAAGCCAGGCACCTGGCAAGTTCAAGACGCTTCAGGTACCCAAGGGGAAGAGAAGAGGCAATTTTATATGGGACATAGGCATCCCGCTCAAACCCAATCTCCTCTAAAATATCGATCGCGACTCCATCCTTATCCCCGAGTTTACCTCCCCGCGTTCGGCGAATCCTTGGTGAATTCAAAGGCACAATCAGGTTTTTGAAAGCCGGCAAACTATGATAGGGCCTCATGACCTGAAATGTCCGGGTCACCCCGCGGTCAGCAATTTTATGGGGCTGCATGCCCGTGATCTTTTTATTCTTGAAAAAAACTTCTCCTGAATTAGGCTTTACAAAACCTGTGATCAGGTTGACCAGAGTAGTCTTTCCTGAGCCATTGGGCCCGATCACACCGAGGATCTCGCCTCGGCCTATTTCAAAGTTCATATCTTTGACGGCCATGACCCCGCCAAATGATTTAGTGATCCCCTGAACTTTAAGAAAAGCTTCCTCGCTCATCTTAGACTTCTTCCCAGTGCTCGAATTGATGATATTTTCGTTGAAGGACATTCATCAACCCTTCAGGTTTATAGACGATGAAGCCGATCAAAATAAGGCAATAAACCACAACCCTCATTTGGCCAAAGCCACGCAATGCCTCGGACAGAGGGGTTAAAATAAAAGCTCCTATCACAGGACCCACCAGAGTGCCCATCCCACCCATGACCGTAGCTGCGATGGGAAGGATTGAATAATCTAAAGCAAACTGTGAAATCCCAACCCATCCATAAAGGTGGCTGAGATAAGCTCCGCCGAAACACCCCATTAATCCAGCGATGAAAACTGCTTTGGTCTTATAGGAGGTAATGCTGATGCCAGAGGCCTTGACTGCCTGATCGTTGTCTTTGATGGAACGCAAAATCAACCCGATGTCTTCTGTCACCAATCTTCTCACTGCAAAGAGAGCAATGATCACGACCCCTAATATGAGGTACTGGTCAACCCAGATGTTGGGAAAGGTTGCCAGAGCCGTGATGCCTTCGGTCCCGCCGAAGATATTGAGGGCGATAATAGTATTAACGGTCAGCAATGGAAACATGAAGCTGATGATGGCAAAGTAGATACCCCTGAGACGAAGACAGGGTAAAAGAACCAATGTGCTAATGGCAGCACCGGCAACCGTGGCGATCGGAATGGTTAGAAAGGGTGCCCAACCCAAGTTCGCATTTAAGAGCCCTGAGATGTAGGCACCAGAACCAATGAAGAAAGCCCCGCCCAAGCACACCAGGCCGACATATTCAGCCAGGAAGTCAAAACCCAGGGCGAGCAGGGCATAGATGCCTGCTTGACAGAGAACTCTTTGCCAGTACATTTCTAAAAAGAAAGGGGACAGAAGGAGACCAAAGATCAGTACGATTCTTGGCACAAGAAGGTAGAACATCTCCCTCCACGAAGTGAGGGCATACAAACCTTCGGTTCGAACTTTGATGCCCCTGTCTAACCGTTCTTTGCGTCTCTCCATTGTGCTCAACTCTTTATCCTAAATCCGAAATTCCTGCCTGCGGTAGGCAGGCGAATATCGAAATAGGAAACAAATGTCAGAAGGTAAAGGTAAAGATGCCCGTTTCGTTAAAGGGTTAGGTCGTTGGGTTTTTAAAACGTAACCTCTTGACTCTATACCAAATGGGCTTCATAACCTTAACCCGAGAACCATTTTTAGACTCTTTCTTCCAATTCCTTCTGCTTCCCCAAAAGTCCTGAAGGCTTAAAAATCAATATCAAAATAATGGCACCCACCAATACCACCGACTCCCATACTGAACCGAACAAGGCAGTACTGATAATCATCGCAAAACCCAGAACAAAAGAAGCCAATACCGCACCTGCCCAGCTGCCAAGTCCTCCTATGATACATACGGCAAGGGCATTAATTAAAATTCTATACCCCGCCTCAGCCGTCACATTCCCTAAAGGAAGGATGATAACCGCTGCCAAGCCGGCTAAGGCTGATCCAATGGAGAGGGAGATGACGGCTGCCCGATCTGAATCGATCCCGAGCATCATGGCTGCCTGTTCATCCTGAGCGATCGCTCGAAGAGATAAACCCGCTTTGGTATAATGGGTGAAGAGCCATATGGAAGCCACCACCGCCAACCCTCCCAAAATCACAATGAGTCGTTGCGCATCGATGAGCACTCCTGAAATCCTCATCTTGCTATCAATAAAAGAAGGCAGGACATAAAACGGACCGATGAATCCCTTAAATCCCCCGATTCCCTGCAACCGTAGGCCTTCCAAGATAATCAATCCGACGGCAAAGGATGCGATAATTTCTGAGGTGGCCATTCCTCTTAGCCGTATAAGAACAAGACGGTATATCAATGCTCCCAAAAATGCTGAGATGCCCAGTGAGATAAGGATGGCCAATGGATAAAATAATTTGAAATCGTTGACCAGACTCCAGGTGAGAAAACCAACTAAAACATATAATGCGCCATGCGCAAAATTGGGTAATCGGCTTACCCCGTAAACAAGAGTAAATCCTACAGCAACAAGGGCAAATATAACACTGTTTACAGTTCCGTAGATAAGGATGTTCATGAAATTCTGTGGTAGGCTAACGGGTTGAGGTTAGAGGCATCTGCCTACCGGCAGAAAGGACTTTACCTCCAACCTCATACCTCAATCCTCTATCTGAACTATTACGCCTTCTTTAACCAGGGAGGCATCTTAATCGAACCCATGGAGGCTGCCTGTGGATGGATGGTTACCCTCTTCCCATCTTGCCACTGTACCCAATTACCCAATACACTTGTTTTTGGATCATAGCCATAAACGATCTGATGATTTTGATCAAATCTGATTGTTCCACGAACAGCAGGTAGGTTTGTTTTCTCGAGAACTGCAATGAGTGCATCCGTCTCGGTTGATCCAGCACGCTCAATCGCATCCTTTAATACATAAACCCCCTCATAGGCACTCACGCATCCTGTGCTTCGAGGTGGAACCTTCCACCTTTTCTGAAATGCATTATAGTATTTCGTTGTCCATGGTGTAACATTCGATGGAGTACAACCCGCTTCTGAAAGAGTAACGATCGTATAGGCGCCTTTTCCTTTGGTGGCTTCCCAGAATCCCGGATCCTCAGCCGCTCCAATGAAACCAATGGGTAGAGCAGGAATCTCCATATCCGCCCATTGCCTCAACATAATTGAAGTCTCAGGTGAATAGGCCCATATAAATAAAACTTGAGCTTTTGAGTTCTTACATTCTCCCAAGGCCATAGAGTAATCCGTAGAGGCAATGGGGTGCTTGTCAAAACCTACGACCTCCCAACCATCCTTCACGGCCAGATTCTTCACAATCTCAGCAGCCCCCCGGCACATCGCGCTATCATCAATGGAGATGAACATTTTATTAAACCCGAATTTTTCTTTTATATCGTGGAGCAGGTCAACCCCTTCTTTGATGTACCATGCCACACTGCCGCTCTCTCTGAAAGAATATTTATATTTGGTAAGATCCGATGCTACCTTTTTATCCCATCCAGGGGTATAACAACCGATGGAGACGATATCGAGAATTTTATATTTGGCATAAAGATCGATGGCTGCCAGACCACATTCCGACATACAGGGGCCGCCAACGATCATATCCGATTTCTTCTGGAGAATCAGTTTCTCTATGGCGAGAAGCACTTCGCTGGTGGGAACACCCGGCTCCTCATCGCGGGTGTCAATGATTTCGAGTTTTAAAGGTCTCTTGGTATTGCCTATTTTCACGCCACCCGCAGCATTGATCTCTTCGGCTGCTAAGATCATCCCTCTTTCACCATTCTGGCCATAGGCGCTTGCTCGAGGAACTGGACACCCCACCACAATTGGCTTGGCCTGGGAATGGACTACACCCATGCCTGACATCATCGCCCCTGCCCCTACCGCAGTGGCTCCCAAGGTCTTTAAGAACTCACGTCTCGTCTTTTTCATGGGTTTCTCCTCCTTTTTCCCCCCTAATCAATTTATTAAAATCATTGGGTTTATAACACAATCAAAAACCTTAAGTCAACCCTTCGACTTCCCGGGTTATGTCAAGCTCTCTGTGTAAAAAGGAGAGAGGGTACCTCCTGGCCTTTAGAATTGTAGTGAAAGAAGACCGCATAGAGAATTCGTTCCATACTACTTCTGTTACCAAAGACCCCCATGGGTCTGGTTCTTCTTTTGACTTCCACAAAAGCCCTTTCGATAAGGTTCGTGGTGCGAATCCTTCGCCACAAGGCCTCCTGAGCTTTCTCAAGTTCCTGGGCACCTCGACCCTTTCTCTCCTCTATAGAAAGTTTAACCTCATAGAAGGAAAGCAAATCGTTGATCTCTGACTCTAAGCTTTTCACTGCCTCTGGATACACCTTCCGATACTTCTGACAAAAAGCCCAATAGGCTTGAGTCGCTAACTGTCGATTCTTCGCATAGGAGATCCGATGAAGCCCTCTCTTCACCTTCTCCTGATCCCCCTTCTTCACCTTGTCCAACACATTGCGTGTCTTGTGAGCCCAACAGTGTTGCCGTAAAATCCGAGGATAAACCACTTCCAAAGCGTTCAAAAGCCCTTTTCCCCCATCGGTCGTGATCATCTCACAACCCCTTCCTTCTAACCCTCGTCCATATAGATCCCTTAGAAATCCTTCCCATGCATTCTGAGACTCCGAGGAGGCCAAAAGAAAGTCGATCATTTCTTTCTTCCCCTCCCACGTCTCCCCAAAAGCACACAGAATGATCCTCTTCTGAACTTTCGCCGCCCCCTTCTGCTTAAGAACAACTCCATCGAAGAAAAGAAATCGATACCCATCGCCCAATTTCCTCTCGTGATACCGCCTCACCTCTCCATCCAAGGCCTTCGCCACTTCACTGACGGTCGTGGCAGACACTCTCTCCCCTAATAATGAAACTAAGGCCGTCGAAACCTTCCGCGTACTCATCCCCAACACGAAACACGCCAAAATCAACTGATCCACCGTCCGCATCCGCCTCCGGTAAGCCTCCAATACCCTGGAAATAAATTTCTTCCGTGTCCGAGGCATCCGAACCACTAAATCCCCTATCTCTGTCAGCAGATGCCGAATACGAAAACCATTCCGATAATCCTCCCGACTCCCATCACCCCGCCGCTCATACCAGGCTCTCCCTAAATAAAGCTCCACCTCCTTATCAACTTCATCCTCCAATATCTTCTTAAGTGCCTCCCGAGCGGCCGGCCGATAGTCTCCCTCCCACTCAAATGCATTGACTTCCTTAAACGCTCGACTTACATTACGAACAGTTGCCTTCCACATAAATCCTGACATGGGGTGTGTCCTCCTTTTTCATTGGGATTGTATTTAGCCAAAAATCTTCCCAAGAGGATAACACCCCTCTCTCTTTTTACACCAAATATCTTATACTAGCGGACTCCCCGGCATAAATGCCGGGGCTTGCTCAGCCTGCCTGCCGCAGGCAGGGGTTAACCCTGCACTTCGATAAACTCAGTGTCCTGAGCCTGCCGAAGGAAGCGGCGCATTATACACCATCCTGAAGGGTGGAACGTTTGGCTGAGCTCACGCCGAAGTCTTGCCGCCGTCGAAGGGTCAAATTCCAATTCAATCATAAAGCTCTCTACTTTCCTTATGTCCACCCTGTAGCAACCCATTTTCAAACGTCAATGGATAGTTGAATACTGGAAAAAAATAATTTTCAGAGATCTGAATAGAGAGCTCTGAAAAACTACCTTATCCTCTCTTGATTAAACAGATTTTCCTAATTTATCAATGGATCCATATCTGTGTAATCGATCCCTAATCAATGTAATCAGAGAGTTCTGAATTTTTCAGAAATCTCAAAAAATACTTGACAAAAAATATTATGGTGTATCAAAATCACAAAGCAGCAAGGATCAGGTTCTATTGATTCGACTCGTAACAAGAAATCAGGATTAACGGAGGTGGCTTATGTCTATTGATGTATTGCTTTCTCAGGAGGAGATTTCTTTTCGAAATGAGTTCAGGACTTTTCTGGAGGGATTGGATCTTTCCTTTATCCTCAGAATGGACAAGGAGGATGAAAAGGAGTTCCCAAAAGATTTCGTCAGGGCCCTTGGACAGAACAACTATCTGGGCATTCCTCTACCAAAGAATGTAGGAGGAAGAGGTCTCAACACGGTTTGCGCCATCCTCGCCGAGGAGGAACTGGGTGCATTGGCTTTCCCGCTGGGCTGCGCCATGGGGATGTCCACCTATCTCTGCCGCGCCATTTATAAATATGGCAACCAAGAACTCTGGAAGAAATATATCATTCCCACAATGAAAGCAGATCTTATCTGTGCGGAAGGGATTACCGAACCCTTAAAAGGGTCTGATATTGCTCGCTTGCAGACCATCGCAAAAAGAGAAGGAAATCATTACATCATCACAGGGGAAAAACGCTTCCAGAAAGGAGGGATCGGTGCCGACTGGTTCCTCACCTTTGCCAGGACGAATCCTGACGTCGCCCCTCACAAAGGAATTACTGCCTTTGTCGCCGAAAGAAAACATGGTGTCCAGGTCGTGGAACAGTTCAACCTTTTGGGATGGCGAGGGATGGGAGCTTCTCATCTCCTCTTCCGAGAGGTGGCTGTCCCTGAAGAGAACCGGGTGGGCGAGGAAGGACAGGGATTTGAAATCCTCATGTATCTCCTCCAAACAGAACGTCTGATGGAGGCGGCCACAGCGCTGGGCTCTGCCCGCGAATGTTTGAAGATTGCTATACGATACTCAGATGCACGGGAACAGTTCGAGCAAAAAATCAGAGAATTTCAGGGGATCAACTTTAAGATTGCGGATATG
>Ga0315282_10009275_pt1 | contig 15666 bp, 12 predicted proteins | sample YL17G07_20_MG_FD_203693 | JGI IMG/M metagenome (GOLD analysis project Ga0315282, IMG submission 203693) | Sediment microbial communities from Yellowstone Lake, YNP, Wyoming, USA - YL17G07_20 | ecosystem: Environmental > Aquatic > Freshwater > Lake > Sediment | place: USA: Wyoming | collected...
CGCCGAACTTGTAGAGCTAGGCCTGGGGGTCGCGCCACGCCCCCGGCGGCAGCCCGGCCTTCCAGCAGGTCTGGTCGAGGAAGGTCTCGCGGTCCCAGCCCTGCTCGGTGGCCACCTGGGGCAGCAGCAGCCCCCGCCTGGCACCATAAACGATGTAGAGGCCGTGCTTGCCGATGACTATCTCGCGGGCATCGAGCACCGGTTCGAGCGGGGTGAGGACCGATATCTCGAGGCTCAGGCCCTTGAGCTCGGCGGCGGTGAGCGGCGGGAAGCGCGGGTCTTGCGTGGCGGCCGCGCGGGCCATGGCGGCGACTGTCTCGGAGAGCGGTGCGCTGCCGATGATGTTGCCGATGCAGCCGCGCAGCTCCCCGCCCCGCTTGAGCGTCACGAAGGCCCCCCAGGGCTGCTTGAGGGCGTCCATCAGGGCCGCCTCCGCCAGCAGTTTGCTCGCGCTGTCGGCCTGCGCCCCCCTGGCCGCGTACTCCACGTTGGCCAGGGCGATGCGGCGCAGCAGCTCCCGCTCGGCCGCGCTGAGCACGACGTGCTGGCCTGACGCCAGCTCTTTGGCGGCCTGCCCCGTTGGGCCCTGCTTCGGCGCTTCCGCCTTAGTCTGGCCGGGGTTGCCCCCCTCGCCGTAGAAGGCCGCCGCCGCGTAGCCCACCACGCGGGAGTGATCGCCGGTCACGTCGCCCGAGTCGGCATACTTGAGCAGGGCCGCCCTGGTGGCCCCGAGCTGCCTGGCCGCGAGCATCACGGCCGCAATGGGGCCGCCGCCGCAGGCCTCGGCCTTGCCTGCCTCGAGGTCGGCCAGCAGCCCTTCGGGGTCGAACTTCTCGAGGTGCGCGCAGACCACGGCGTCGAGCTTGCGGGCGGCCTCGCTTGAGTGGAAGTGAGACAGGTCGGAGCTGGCGGCGAGCACGAAGCGCCCCGGGTAGCCCTTGAGCGCCGCCACCAGGGCCTGCGCCAGCCCCCTGGCCGTGGCCGCGTCCTGGTCGCCCATCATGACCGGGACGATCCTGGCCTGCGGGCAGACGGCCTGCACGAAGGGGAGCTGTATCTCGAGCGAGTGCTCGGCGGCGTGGGCCTCGGCGGAGGGCTTGACGAGCGGGCCTTGGGCAACGATGGCAGCGGCGACCTTGGCCTCCACCGGCACCGTCCCCAGCGGCGTCTTCCAGACCCCGGCGGGGTAGACGGCGCACCCACTGACGTATGCGCGGTGGCTCGGCCCGACGAGCACGACGAGGTCCACGCTCTCGCCCTCGAGCTGGCGCCAGGCGTAGGCGGCCACCGGCCCGGAGTAGGCCAGGCCCGCGTGCGGCACGACGATGGCCAGCACCCGCCCGCCAGCCTTGGGGGCCGCGGCGCTGGTGAGATAGCCCCTGACCGACTGGCGCAGGGCCTCCGGCTCGCCGGGGTACCACTGCCCGGCCAAAATCGACTCCCTAATCAGCCCCGCTGACCTGTCCATTGTGGCCTCCTTGCCCGCCTTGGCCCCGCCCGGTGCGCTGCCAGGCATCCCGCTCGCCTTGAGGCCGGAACCCGCGGCACCGGCATGCCCTGCCTCCCCCGGCCCACAACTGAGGCCCGTGAGCACGGCCGCCAGGAGCACCGCCAAAAGCATCACTGGGACCGCCACGGAACGCTGTCTGGTCACGGGGCGCCTCCGTCCCCAAAAAGTGGGCCGAAAGTGGCTCGAAAAAAGGCTCGACGAAGTGGGCCGCAGAAGTGGCTTGCGGTGGGGCGATGGTATCAGGAAGGGGGGCCGGGGTTCAAGCCTGCGGGCTTGGGGGCTGTGCGGGTGCGGGCTCAGCGCCCTTGGGAGCCTGTTGAGTCCTACCCAGGCCGCTCTAAAAATGTCCAGATGCAAGACGCGGTGGCGAGCCGCCACGGGCAATAACCGCCGCCGCTAACGACGGGGCATCATCACCGGCAGCAAGGCGGCGGATCTCCTCATAAGAGGACACCACAGGGCGTTGGATAAGCGCAACGCCGCAGATGGGCGTTTGGTCTGCGGCCTGCTAGGTGAGCTGCGGCCAGTGGCGCCGCTGCACCTTCACCACCCCGTCCACCAGCCTTCTGGCCCGCTCGGTCGGCTCGGCCCGCAGCAGATCGTCCACCCCCGGCACCGGGTCACTCAGCATCTCGTGCAGGGTGTGGTGGGCGCACAGGGCGAGCCCCTTGAGGTGGTAGCCGCCCTCGAGGACAAGGAGGCAGCGGCCCTCGGCGTGGCGCCGCGCGACCCCCAGCACCACTCTAGTCATGGCTGCGAAGCCCTCGGGGCTGACCTTCATGCCCCCCAGGGGGTCGCCCGAGTAGGCGTCGAAGCCGGCCGAGACGATGACGAGCTGGGGGGCGTAGGCGTCGGCGATGGGCGCGAGCACGCCCCGGAAGACGGCCAGGTAATCGCCGTCGCCGTGGCCGGCCGCGGCTGGCACGTTGACCGTATACCCCTCGCCGGGGCCCGCCCCGCACTCGGTGAGCGCCCCCGTGCCGGGGTAGTGGGGCCACTGGTGGACGGAGAAGTAGAGGACCTCGGCGCGCTGGTAGAAGGCCTCCTGGGTGCCGTTGCCGTGGTGGAGGTCCCAGTCGATGATGAGCACGCGCGAGAGCCCGTGGTGCAGCAGGGCGTGGGCGGCGGCCACGGCGGCGTTGTTGAACAGGCAAAAACCCATCGGCCGGCGCGGGGTGGCGTGGTGGCCGGGCGGGCGGACGAAGGCGAAGGCGCACTCGAGCTCCCCGGCCAGGGCGGCGTCGACCAGGGTCAGGCAGCCCCCGGCGGCCAGTAGGGCGGCCTCGTAGGAGCCGCGCGAGGCCAGGGTGTCGGGGTCGAAGCTGGTGAAGTCGCGCGACGATGACGACGCGATGTTGGCGACGTGCTCGGGGGTATGGACCAGCTCCAGGTCGGCCCGCGTGGCCATGCGGGGCTGCAGGCGGGTGAGGCGCCGGTCGAGGCCTGTTTCTTGCAACATGGACTGGATCGACTCCAGCCGCGCCGGGGACTCAATGTGGTCGAACCCCGCGATATGCTCGAGGTATCTGGGGTCCAGGACGAAGCCGGGCCGCATCAATGGGCCTCCTCGAAGCCGCCCCGGCAGGGCTCGGCCTGACTGCACGGGGGCCACGCCGCGCCAGGCAGGCGGCTTGACCGGTGGCCGAAAAGGGAATAGACTTGGAGCGTTTTCGGTTTGCGTGGCAGCCGCCGCAGCCAGAGGGACGGGCCGCATCCGGCCCCTGGGACGGCACACGCTAGGGCGAGGGCGATGTTTGGCGTAGGCTTCAATGAGCTGCTACTGATCCTGGGCGTTGCTCTGCTTGTCCTGGGCCCCGATAAGCTCCCCGAGCTGGCCCACTTCCTGGGCAAGAGCCTGGCCGACATCAAGCGCGCCACCGACGACGTCACCAAGAGCTTCATGGCCGACACCGGCCTGAAGGAGACCGCCGACAGCCTGAAGAAGTCCATCCTGTCGGACCCCAGCATCAAGGAAACGGCGGAGAGCCTCAAGCGGGGCTTCACCCAGGCCGCCATGCCCAACACCGACCTGAAGAAGATGTTCGAGGATATCAAGCAGGGGATTCCGCAGACCATGGGCGGCCTGACCTCTCCGGTCAAGGAGGCCGCGCAGGCTGCCCAGGCGACTCTGGCCGCGGCATCCGGCGCCATCTCCACCACTAACCCTGAATCCGAACCCGTGACGGTCGCGGCGGCCCCCACTCCAGCCCCGGAGGCCAAGCCCGCCATCGCCAAGAGGCCCACCGCAAAGTTTGCCGATGACGACACTGAGTGATATGGCCAAGATCCCGTTGACGGGACACCTGGTCGAGCTGCGCAAACGGCTCGTCCGCTCCCTGCTCGCCGCCGGAATCGGCTTCGGGATCGCCTATAGCTTCTCCGACCGGCTGCTGCGGTTCTTCACCGCACCCCTCGTCCACGCCCTGCCCCCCGGGCAGCAGAAGCTCATGTACACCGGCCTGGCCGAGGCCTTCATGGTCCAGCTCAAGGTGTCGATGATGACGGGCGTCTTCCTGGCCATGCCCTTCATCTTCTACCAGGTATGGCTCTTCATCGCCCCCGGCCTCTACAAGACCGAGCAGAAGGCGGCCCTGCCCGTGGTGACGGCGGCCTGCCTGCTCTTCACCGCGGGCATCTCCTTCGCCTACTACGTCGTCTTTCCCTTCGGTTTCAGGTTCTTCGTCAGCTACTCGTCAGACTACCTGATGCTCCTGCCCTCCCTCAAGGAGTATCTCGAGTTCGCCTGGCGCTTCATGCTCATGTTCGGCATCGTCTTCCAGCTGCCGTTGGTGAGCTACATCCTGTCGCGCATCGGCATCGTCAACTACAAGATGCTCTCGCAGGCCCGGCGCTACGCCATCGTGGCCATCTTCATCGTGGCGGCCATCTTCACGCCCCCCGACGTCTTCAGCCAGATGATGATGGCTGCCCCCCTGCTGATCCTCTACGAGATCAGTATCTGGGTCGCCTACTTCTTCGGCAAGGCCCCGGCCAAGGACGTCGCCGAGGTCACGGAAGAGACGTAATCCGCCCGGCCTGCACCGTGAACACCTGAAGGGCCTTGGAAACCTCTCCCGAGGCCGCGAGACTCGTGCGCCCCGTGACCCCCTCGAAGCCCTTCGTGCCGGCCAGGGCGCGGATCATCTGCTCGCCGCCCGAGGCCCCCCTCTCTACCGCCTGCATCACGATCAGCGCGTCGTCGTAGCCCTGCGCGGCCAGGTAGCCCGGCTCCTCATTGTAGGCGCGATTGTAGCCGGCCACGAAGCCGCGCACGGCGGGCTCATTCGAGCCGGCGTCGAAGACATCGGCGAAGTAGACCTGGGCGTTCGTCTCACCCAGGCCGCGAGTGAGGCGGGCATCGTTCCAGAGGTTGGGCCCCAGGCAGGCCACGCCGCGCAGCCGGTCGGCCAGCTGCGCGATGATGGCGACCGCCTTCTGCGGCCCCTCGGGGATGAACACGGCCTGGAAGGCCTCGGGCTTCTTGCCCTTCTTCTTAGGGGTAGCGAGCTGCTTGAGGGCGGCGATGTAGTTGGGCTGCGCCGGGTCGTAGCTCGCCTCGGCCACCACCTTCAGCCCGGCCACGGGGGCCGCCGTGCGCATAACCGCGGCCATGTCCTGGCCGTAGCGGTCGCGCGGATAGAGGATGGCCAGCGAGGTCCATCCCCGCTCCCTGGCGTAGGCGGCCAGCCGCTCGACCTGCTGGCGCGGGGTGATGAAGTTGCGGAACACGCCCCCGCCCACCGGCAGCCGCGGGTCCTGGCAGAGGGCGAGCAGGGGGAGCTTGAGCCGCTGTGCGGCCCGCCCCGCCGCCTCGGCGTGGGCCGCGCCGAACAGCCCGACCACGGCCACGGCGTCGTCCTCGGCCAGGTCGGCCAGGGCCTGAGCGGCCTGCGCGCCGCCCTTGCCGCAGTCGCGGACGGCCAGGCGCACCAGCGGGGCACCTTTGGACGTATCTTTGAACGCATCTTGGGACGCATCCCCCGCCAGTTCCCCCCCAAATATCCCGACGGCCAGCGCCACCCCCTTCAAGACCTGCAGGCCCACGGCCTGGAAGGCGCCCTCCTGCGGGATGAGCACCCCGATGGTGTATCGCTTGGGGCTGGGAGAGGCGGCCGCGCCGCGGCCCTCGCCGGAGAGCTGCTTGGCGAGCTGCTGGGCCTCAGTGGCCAGGTCCGTCCCGGCCTGGTCGCGCTGCACGGCATCGAGGAGCTTCAAGGCGTCGGCATTCCGGCCGGCCTTGGCGGCGGCCCGCGCCTGGGTGAGGGCGAGCACGCCCGCGGCGTAGCCCTGGTAGTGGCTGGTCATTCCGGCGGCCTGCGCCTCGGTCAGATGCGCCGCGACGGCCTTGAGCCGCTGTTGGCAGGTCCTGGCCACCGGGCGCTCCCCGGCCCGGAGCAGGGCCTCCTGGGCGGCCCCGAAGGACTCCGGCAGCCGCCCCGCGCCTTCCTCGGCCTCGGAGAGCATGAGGAGCACCTCGACGCGTGAACGGCTCTCGGGGCTGGCCGCGCGCAGCAACTCGGCCGCTTCACCGTAGCGCGACAGCCTCATGTAGGCGTAGGCCAACTTCAGGCGGGCCAGCGGGGCAAAGAGCGAGCCCGGGCTGGCCTTGAGCAGCCCTTCGAGCCGGGGGGCCGCACCCGCGTAGTCCTGGCGGGCCAGAGACTGCTCGGCGGCGGCCATGGCGGTCCGGTCGGGGCTGTTGTCAGGGACGGGGGGAGGCAAGAACGTGCCCTGTGGTGTGCCCTGCGGCGTGCCCTGTGCTGCCGCGGGTGCCTTCGCGGCTGTTGAGGCGGGCGGCTGCCCCTGGGTGGCGGCGCAGGAGGTGATGAAGAGGAATGCCAGCAGGCAGGCCAAGGCTTGCCCGGCTCTCAAACGTAAAGGATGTCCCGTCATGGTCGGCCCCTCGCGGTAGAAAAGAAACAGGGCGCCCGGATGGTGTGTTCCGGCAGCGCCCCGTCTATCATGCCTGGCACCGTTTCGGCAACCGCCGCCCGCAGGCTGCCGACACGATTATTGATTAGCGTTTGGCGCAACTTACCGCAGCGCGGCAACGCCACGGGGGCACCTTGGTCGTGGTAGCGTCCGTTGTCGGCCTTCTTGTTAGACTTTCCCCAACTTCGTGAAGGCACAAACGCTGCACCGCCAAACCTTCACTTTCATGAGCTCAACTACAGGGTGGAGGGTTTGCTTGTTACAGTGATTGCACTTATTTCCCTTCCCTTTCTCTCCGGCCCACGGCTGATCGAACGGCCCCCACCAAACCGTATTGCACTCCACATTGGAGCATTGGAAATGCCCTCTTGTCTCCCGGCCTGTGAGCTTTCCACAAGTCGGGCACCTATGACCTCTACCGTTAGCCATTCTTGTATATCCTCCTCTACTCCGATATATTTGCTGCCTTTTCCGCTACTTCTCCTCGAACTCGGCGTCTACGACGTCGTCAGGCCCGCCCCCAGTTGCCGCCCGCTGCTGCTGGTCTTCGCCGCCGCCGCCCGGCTGGGCGCCCTCACCCTGCTGCTGCTGGCCGGCCTTGGCGTACATCTCCTCGGCCAGCTTGTGCGAGGCCCGGATGAGCTCCTCGGAGGCCCGCTTGACGGCCTCGATGTCGTCGCCGTCCAAGACCTTCTTCAGCTCGGCCACCTTGGCCTCGATGTTCGACCTGGTCCCCGGGTCGAGCTTGCCCTCCATCTCCTTGAGCGTGCGCTCGGTGGTGTAGAGGAGCGAGTCGGCGTGGTTGCGCGCCTCGGCCAGCTCGCGCCGGTTGTGGTCCTCGGCGGCGTGCTCCTCGGCGTCGCGGATGAGGCGCTGGATCTCCTCCTCACTCAGGCCGCTCGAGGCCGTGATCTTGATCGACTGCTCACGGCCCGTGCCCAGGTCCTTGGCCGACACGCCCACGATGCCGTTGGCGTCGATGTCGAAGGTGACCTCGACCTGCGGGATGCCCCGGGGGGCAGGCGGGACGCCGGTCAGCTCGAAGCGCCCGAGCGTCTTGTTGCCCGCGGCCATCTCGCGCTCGCCCTGGAGGACGTGGATGGAGACGGCCGGCTGGTTGTCGGCGGCGGTCGAGAAAGTCTGGCTCTTGCGTGTCGGGATGGTCGTGTTCTTCTCGATGAGCTTGGTGAATACCCCGCCCAGGGTCTCGATGCCGAGAGAGAGCGGGGTGACGTCGAGGAGCAGGACGTCCTTGACCTCGCCCTTGAGCACGCCGCCCTGGATGGCCGCGCCAATGGCCACGACCTCGTCGGGGTTGACGCCCTTGGAGGGCTCGCGCTGGAAGATCTCCTTCACCTTCTGCTGGACCTTGGGCATGCGCGTCATGCCGCCCACGAGGATGACCTCCTCGACGTCGGCGGCCGACAGCCCCGCGTCCTTGAGCGCGGTGCGGCACGGGCCCTCGACCTTGTTGATCAGCTCCTCGACCAGGGATTCGAGCTTGGCCCGCGAGAGCTTGATCGTCAGGTGCTTCGGCCCGGTGGCGTTGGCGGTGATGAAGGGCAGGTTGATCTCGGTCTCCATCGAGGAGGACAGCTCACACTTGGCCTTCTCGGCGGCCTCCTTGAGGCGCTGAAGGGCCATCTTGTCGTTCTTCAGGTCGATGCCCTGCTCGCGCTTGAACTCGGCGGCCAGCCAGTCGATGATGTGCTGGTCGAAGTCCTCGCCGCCCAGGAAGGTGTCGCCGTTGGTCGACTTGACCTCGAAGACGCCCTCGCCGATCTCCAGGATCGAGATGTCGAAGGTGCCCCCGCCGAGGTCGAACACGGCGATGCGGCCTTCCTTGCGCCGCTCGAGGCCGTAGGCCAGGGCCGCAGCGGTCGGCTCGTTGATGATGCGCAGGACGTTGAGGCCGGAGATGCGCCCGGCGTCCTTGGTGGCCTGCCGCTGGGAGTCGTTGAAGTAGGCCGGGACCGTGACCACGGCGTCGGTGACGGTCTCGCCGAGGAAGGCCTCGGCCGTCTGCTTCATCTTCTGCAGGATCATGGCCGAGATCTCGGCCGGGCTATACTGCTTGCCCGCCACCTCGACGCCGGCGTCGCCGTTGGCCTGCTGGATGATCTTGTAGGAGGACAGCTCCTGCTGCCGCTTCACCTCGGCCGAGCCGTACTTGCGGCCGATGAGCCGCTTGATGGCGAAGACGGTGTTGGTGGGGTTGGTGATGGACTGGCGCTTGGCGATCTGGCCGACCAGGCGCTCCCCGCTATCCGTGAAGGCGACCATCGACGGCGTGGTCCGCCCGCCCTCGGCGTTGGCGATGACCTTGGGGTCCTTGCCATCCATGACCGCCACGCACGAGTTGGTCGTGCCGAGGTCGATCCCGATAACCTTGCTCATCTACATTCCTCCTAGCCCTAAGGGGACTAAGTTACATGGCTGAATTTTTTAGGTTTGGCCTAGCTTTCTTCCGGGGCGCCCGCAGCAGTCTGGCCGCCCTTGGCCACCACGACGAGGGCGGGGCGCAGCAGCCTGTCCTTGAGCAGGTAGCCGCGCTGGAGCTGGCCCACCACCTCGTTGTCGGTGGCCCCTTCGCGCTCCTCGACACTCACGGCCTCGTGCAGGTTGGGGTCGAAGGGCCTGCCCAGGGCCTCGACGGCCGCGACCCCCTGGCCCTCGAGCGCCCCCTTGAGCGCCTTGAGGGTCAGCTCCACACCCTGGTGGAGGCTCGCGCACCCGGCCTCGTCCTGCGACTGCTGCTCGGCGTGGCCCAAGGCCCGCTCGAGGTTATCGACCACGGGCAGGAGCTCCCGGATGAGCTTTTCGGTGGCGAACTTGAGGTAGTCGCTCTTCTCGCGCTCGCAGCGGCGCCGGACGTTCTCGGCCTCGGCCATCGAGCGCAGCCACCGGTCGTAGTTCAGGGCCGCCTCTTCCTTCAGCCGGGCCAGCTCGGCCAGGGCCTCCTCGAGGCTCTCAGGCGTCTTCTGCGGGGGCCGCGAGCCCCCATCCCCGCTCTTGCTCAGGCTGACCTTGTCCTGCTCGTCGCTCACACGCTCACCTTAGTTGTCTAGCAACTGGCTCACCTGCCGGGCCGTGTAGGCCACGATGGGCACCACCCGGGCGTAGTCCATGCGCATGGGGCCGACCACCCCCAGGCTGCCGACACAATCGCCGGCCGCGCAGTAGGACGCGCCGACCACCGAGAGCCCCGCCAGGGACTGGCGCCCCGCCCCGCCGATGAAGATGCACACCCCGTCGGCCGCTGCCGTGCGGTCGAGCAGCTTGATGATGAGCCGCTTCTCCTCCAGGGCCTGGAGGGCCGCCTTGAGCAGCCTCAGGTCGGTAAACTCGGGGTGGTTGAGCACGTTGGCCCGCCCCCCGACGAAGACCGTCTCGGCCTCTTTCTCCAGAGCCGCCCTGGCCATGGAGAGCAGCCGCACCAGCACCCGGCCCGTGCGGCCCGCCTCCTCCTCGGCCTCGCGGGCCACGTACTCGCGCAGCTCGGTGAGGCTGCGGCCCCGCAGCCGCGCGTTCAGGTAGTCGCCAAATTTATCCAGGTCGCCCTGGTCGATGTCCTCTTCGAGCGAGACGATGCGGCTGTGGACGAAGCCCGCCTCGTCAATGAGCACCGCCACGACGGTCCCCGGCTGGACGCGCACGAAGCGGGCACTCTTGAGCGGCGTCTCCGACACCTTGGGGGCGAGCACCACGCCGGCGTGCTCCGAGACCTCGGAGAGTATCCGGGAGGCCTCGCGCAGGGCCCGCTCCGGGTCGCCGGTGAGGCCGCGGAAGGCGCGCCTGATGCGCCCCTTCTCGCCCGAGGAGAGCTGCTCCACCTCGAGGATGGAGTCAACGTAGACCCGCAGGCCCGCCTCCGAGGGCAGCCGTCCGGCCGAGCGGTGCGCCTGCATGAGCAGCCCCCGCTCCTCGAGGTCGGCCATGACGGAGCGGATGGTGGCCGGGCTCAGCCCCAGGCCGCAGGCGGCGGCCACGCACCGGGAGGCCACCGGCCCCGCCTGCTCGACGGAGGCCCTCACCACGGCCCTCAAAACCGCACTCTCTCTGGTCGATAGCCTCATTACCGGTCTCCCCCCGGCACCGGAGCCGAAAGTCACCCCTCAACGTAAGGCCCCCCATAGCCCTTGTCAAGGCGCGGTGCGGCCAGAAAGGCGGCTGGGGCCGTGCCCCAAGAAAATTAATCGCTACCGGTGCTTCGCCCCCAACCCCTCCTGGTTGACACCCGGCCTTGACCGCGGCGCCCCGCTTAGCCATAGTGCATAGGGTGGAGGTGGCCCGTGGTCTGGCTGCGCGACGACGCTCACTGTTTTGTCTGCGGCAAGGACAACCCGCAGGGGTTGCGCCTCGATATCGCCTATGAGGAGGGCGTGGCGCGGCTGCGCACCCGCCTGGGCAAGGGCTGCCAGGGCTGGGAGGGGATCGTCCACGGCGGTTTCGTCTCCATGCTGCTCGATGAGGCCATGGCCCACGCCGTGGGGCGCACCCTGGGGCCGGCGGTCACGGCCAGGCTGGCGGTCACCTTCAAGAGTGCGCTCAAGGTGGACGAGGAGGTCGAGGTGGTCGGCCGGCTGGTCGAGCGCAAATCGCGCGCCGGGGTGGCCGAGGCCGAGATGCGGGCACAGGACGGCCGCCTCATCGCCACCGGCCGCAGCGAGTTCATCCTGCGCCGGGGGGAGTGGGACAAGGCTCCCGCCGCGCCATCATCGGGGACCGCGCCCGCGCCGGGGCAGGAGGGCTGAGGCGTGGCCGAGGCTGACCAGCAGGCACTGATCGATGTCCTCGACCTCTCCCCCGAGGGGCTCGAAGACCTGGCCGAGCGGCTGGGCGAGCCGCGCTACCGGGGCCGCCAGCTCCTCCACGACCTCCACGGCCGCAGATCGAAGTCCTTCGCCGAGATGTCCGACCTGCCCGCCCCCTTCCGCGAGCGCCTGGGCGAGTCCGCCCGCCTGGAGTGGCCGAGCATCGTTCAGCTTTTGCGCTCAGCCGACGGCTCCCGCAAGTTCCTCTTTGGCCTCACGGACGGCCACCGAATCGAGAGTGTGCTCATGCCGATGGAGCGCGGCCACCTGACGCTGTGCGTCTCCAGCCAGGTCGGCTGCGCCATGGGCTGCCACTTCTGCCTCACGGGCAAGGGGGGCCTGTCGCGCAACCTGACCGCGGGCGAGATCGTCGGGCAGGTGGCAGGCGTTCAGGACTACCTGGCAGCCGAGAGCGGGCTCTCCGGCTGGCGGCTGGCCAACCTGGTCTTCATGGGCATGGGCGAGCCCCTGGCCAACTTCGACGCCCTGGCGCGGGCCCTCGCGCTGCTGTGCCACCCCCAGGGCTACAACTTCTCGCGCCGGCGCATCACCGTCTCCACCTGCGGCCACCTCCCCGGCCTGGCCAGGCTGGCCGAGATGTTCGCCTCTGGCGAGCAGGTGGGCCTGGCCGTCTCACTCAACGCCGCCGACGACGCCACCCGTAGCAGCCTCATGCCCGTCAACCGGCACTGGCCGCTAGCCAACCTCATCGCCGCACTCAAGAAGCTGCCGCTGGCCCCCCGGCGCCGCATCACCTTCGAGTACATCCTCATTGCCGGCGTCAACGACGCGGACGACGACGCCCGCAGGCTGGCCAAGCTCCTGCGCGGCCTCAAGGCCAAGGTCAACCTCATCCCCTTCAACGAGCACCCCGGCTCGGACTTCCGGCAGCCCTCCGAGGAGCGGATCCTGAGCTTCCAGAATATGTTGATCGAGGCCCATTACACCGCCCTCATCCGCCGCTCCAAGGGCGCCGACATCCTGGCCGCCTGCGGGCAGCTCTCGGGCCGCACTACCCCCTTAGAGCCCCCTGAGGCCGGCGAGAGCGCCTGAACCTGCCCTCGTGGTGTGCAGGTGCCCCCCGCAAGCCCCTCTTTCCCTTTGACAAGAGCCGCCCCGTGGGCTATACTGGCTAAGTTTTCGCCTGGTCTTGGGAGGGACCCGGGCACTTCCGGGCTCGTTCCCTGGGGCTAGGCGCTTTTTTTGCATTTTTCAGCCAACATGACTCCTGCGTCGGAAGGGGGATGATACCAATGAACTGCACGACGATCAAGCCGGGGCTCAACTGCGTCTTCGCGACGAAGTCGGGCTGCAACTTCAACGGCGGCAAGTGCCATCCCATCGTGGACAGCTGCGAGGGGTGCGGCCGCGCCGTTGAAGTCGAGAACGGCAAATACTGCGCCTCCTATCCGGACCCCGGCCTGAAGTGGAAGACCGGCCGCTGCAACTTCGCCACCCACATCAAGGACGAGGTCAAAGCGAAGGCCTTCATCAATCCGCTTAAGGCCTCCAAGAGGGGGGTAAAGTGAGAGCTAACCTACGCGGCACCGGTGGGCTCTAGGGGGAAGACTCCAAGCCCGCCGGTGCTCTGTTTTCTCAAGCCCGCCGCCGTCCTTTTTCCGAGCCCGCAGCCTTCCAATTCCTGAGCCGGCAGCCTTGCTTGCCCCGCCTCCCGCGGCCGTGCTAGTCTGGCCACGGGGGGAGCCACGATATGAGCACCGCTAGCCGCCTGGAGAAGCTGCGCGCCAGCTTCGAGGGCCTGGGCATCGACTGCCTGCTCGTCTACCAGCCGCACAACCGCCGGTATCTCTCGGGCTTCAAGCCCGCCGACACCCAGATCGACGAGTCCTCGGGCGCACTCCTCATCGGCGGCGAGCGCGCCGTCCTGGCCACCGACGCCCGCTACCAGCTCCAGGCCAAGGCGCAGGCCAAGGGCTTCGAGGTCTTCATCTACCCCTACGGCCTGTATCGCTCCATCGGCGAGTTGGCCGCCTCGCTCGGCTGCCGCCGCCTGGGCTACGAGCCCCACGCCATGTCGTGCGCCCTGCGCGACAAGCTGGCCGCGGAGCTGCCCGCGGGTGTCGAGATGGTGCCGCTCAAGGACGCCGTGGAGCGGCTGCGCGCCGTCAAGGACGAGGGCGAGGTGCGCGCCATCCGCGACTCGCTGCGCATGAGTGAGAAGGCCCTCGGCATGGTCCGCTCCCGCCTCAAGCTCGGCCTGCGCGAGATCGACGTCGCCTGGGACATCGAGCGGCTCATCCGCGAGCAGGGGGCCGAGGCCGTCGCCTTCGCGCCCATCGCCGCCTCGGGCGAGCACGCCGCCGAACCGCACGCCGAGCCCACCAACCGCGCGCTCGACAAGGCCGATCCCCTGATCCTCGACCTGGGGGCGAGGCTGGCCGGCTACTGCTCCGACATGACGCGCACCTTCTGCATGGGCCGCCCCAGCGACCGCTTCAAGGAGATCTACACGCTGGTGCGCCAGGCCCAGCTCAAGGCCATCGCCGCCTGCCGCGCCGGGATGAAGGCGGCCGAGCTAGATGCCGTCGCCCGCGACTTCTTCACCGAGCGCGGCGTGGCCGAGCACTTCGCCCACTCCCTGGGGCATGGTGTGGGCCTGGCCACCCACGAGCGCCCCTCGGTCAGCCCCCGCTCGGAGGACACCCTCGAGCCCGGTATGGTTATCACCATCGAGCCCGGCCTCTACCTCCCCGGCTGGGGCGGGGTGCGCCTCGAGAACATGGTCGTGGTGCGCGAGAACGGCTGCGACATGCTCAGCCAAAACGAGCACTTCTACGAGTGGTGAGCCACCACGGGCACTGCCGCCCCCTTGAAGCTCGACGGCTGTTGAACGGTTGGCGTGGGGGCGGAATCCCGCTGCCGTTGGCAGCGGGTCGGCAGCGCCGACGGGGTGGCGAGCCGCCACGGGCAATAACCGGGGCCTTGTAAGTTTGCTGGCTGCTTGAAAGGCAGTGTGGCCCCGGAGTCCCGCTGCCGTTGGCAGCGGGTCGGCAGCGCTGATGGGGGACTCTTCTCTTCAACCATCCGTGCTCTGCCTGGCAGGCGCCATTTGGGATAGCCCTTGCGGGCACCCGCCGGTCGGGAGCCCCGACGGGCGATAACCAGGCCCAGGTGGCTCAGTGGCTACTGCGTTGTCAGTGTGGGCCTGGAATCCCGCTGTCGTTGCCAGCGGGGCGTTGGTGGCGCGAATCCGACCCCTCGGCAACGCCGAGGGGACCCCGCCGCATTGCTGCCGCCGACAATGCCCCATCGCCAGAAGCGGCGGTTATTGCCCGTGGCGGCTCGCCACCGGGTGCAAGGGCATCCCTGGCGCCAGAGGCAGAGCACGAGCCCGCCCGGCGAACGAGGGCATCTTGCCGTCTCTTGCTGTGTCTTGCTGACTTTTGCTGTGGCCTCAGAAGGCAAACCGCCAGCGCGGGGACTGAGCGCCTCTTGCCGTTTCTTGCCTCTCTTGCTTCCGCTCAGGCGGGAGCGCCAACCTCGGCCAGGAACCCCTCCACCTCTGCCACGAACCTCTCCGGCTGCTCCACCTGCGGCACGTGGCCGCAATCCTCGAACACGACTAGCCTGCCCTGCGGCAGCCCCCTCGCCATCGCCTCAGCCTCGGAGAGCGAGACGACCGGATCATGGCGCCCGGCGACGACCAGGGCCGGCTGGCTTATCTCGCGCAACCTTCCGGCTAGGCCGCTGGCCAGGTGGCTGCGCGCGGCGCGGAACCCGGCGCGGGCAAAGAGGGGGTACTCGGGGGAGCGCAGGTAGTGCTGGTAGAAGGCAACCGTCTCCTGGCACTCGGGGCCGCACTCATGGAAGAGGCGGCGCACGAACCAGGGCAGCACGGCGGGGCCGAAGCGGGCGGCCAGGCGGCCGCGCCCCAGCAGCCCGAAGACGGAGAGCAGGGCGAGCTTGGCGGTGCGGGGTGAGTGGTGGGCCCCGGCGGGGGCGGCCAGGATCAGGGCGAGGACGTCGTGCGGGTAGGTGCGGGCCAGCTCTAGGGCGATGTGGGCGCCCAGGGAGTTCCCGGCCAGGACCGCGGGCAGGGCCCCGGCGCGCGCGAGCATGTCGCGGACGGTTTCGGCGTACCAGGCCACGCTGTAGGGGGCGTCGGGCTTGGGGGAGCGGCCGAAACCGGGCAGGTCGGGCACCAGGCAGCGGCGCCGCCCCGAGAGCGGTTTAATAACCGGCCACCAGTTGTCCCACGAGCCCCCCAGGCCGTGGAGCATGACGAGTTGTGGGGCACCCTCACCGGCCACTATAGCGTGGAGATAGAGCCCGTTGGCCTGAAGGGTGCGGCTCCCTCCCGCGGGTGGCTCGCGCCAGAAGCCGTGCTCGCGCAGCCGGTAGCCATCGTGTGCCGCCATGTGCCCTCGGGTGGCGCTGGGGAGGATTGCG
>Ga0315282_10009276_pt1 | contig 15665 bp, 13 predicted proteins | sample YL17G07_20_MG_FD_203693 | JGI IMG/M metagenome (GOLD analysis project Ga0315282, IMG submission 203693) | Sediment microbial communities from Yellowstone Lake, YNP, Wyoming, USA - YL17G07_20 | ecosystem: Environmental > Aquatic > Freshwater > Lake > Sediment | place: USA: Wyoming | collected...
CCCATTTTTTAGGCTGCGAAGCCGCTAGGTACTTTTCAAACCAATCGGACACATGCTTGATTGGATTCCCTATGCGTCGGCTGGGTTCAAATTGTGACTTAGCCAACTGGAAGCGTAAGGGGGGAATGTCTAGTGCCAAGTCGGGTCAAGAGGAAAATGGTTTCAGATTGCGTGTGATTATGCGGAAACGGTCGTTTTCCCAGCTGATGTGGTATTCTAGTATTTGCCCGCGGCCGCGGTTAGTGAGTTTCTCAACCATTTTTTGTTTGATATTCAATGGCGTTCGCAGGTTGCCTACGCTCACGTAGAAGACTTTGTTGGGCTTCTAATCCTCCTAATCCTCGTTTCATTCTCAGCCCTCTACACCACTGCGTTTGCTCCAGTTCGCGTCAACGCTGGTTCAGTGAACGCTACTGGTCTTGGCGGATTCAGGCTTGGAACATTGCCTTCCCCATATAGCGTTCAAACTTTGATCGCAAATAACGCTCCGAACATGACCCCAACAGGATTCCTGACCACAACCCCAGCAGTTCCAAGCAGTGGAACCAGCTATAGAAATAACTTCGGGTACAGGATTCGAATATACATACTCACCGCCTCAAGTGCGACCTTTACGCTCACTGATCGCTTTGGAAACACAAGTTCAAGCATAACATTAGCGGTAGGGCAAGAAATCACGCTTGATCCTGGTGTAACGATAACTCCCACATACAGCACTTTGACTTGGCAGTTTTACGGATGCTAAGATCCTTCTGGCTAGAAGTGGAATCGGTACTTCGTCATGCTGGCTGATCGCTACTTCCAATCATACCCCTGATTTTTCTACTGAACTGATATCAAACAAGGTGAACTCTTGGCTAATCTTGACAGGCAACAATTCGTTCAGTTAGCCATCGACTTGTGGAAAAAACATCTAAGCAAAAAGACTTGGCGGGATGCTCAAACCGTCTTTCGCTGCTTCAAGCAGGAGACGAACCTAGACCTCGTGGAGCTGCTCTTTCAGGCTAGGCGAACCCAAAACACTCAAGCAATTGAAAACGCTTTGAACGCCTTCTATATGAGCCTCGTTGCCAGAGGTCTGACACCGGACTCTGCGTGGCAGTATTGCATAGTTCTGCGTGGGTTCTTTAAGGCGAACAGGCTGCCGCTACCTGTTCAAATGAAAGCTAAGGCAATGTCAGCTGTTCCAATTCAAACACTCTTCCCGAACCCTCCAGAACTCCAGTAAGCGTTTCCTGAGTTCTAGGTCTGCGCCTCAGCTAAATGCAGTTATTCATCAAAGTTATCCTGATCTGAAGGTTGCTGCTCGGCAATTCGCAACTTTGCGAGGTCAATCAACATCAGAAATCGCGATGAACGCTCAGAAGTAAGCCTCAACCATTTTTTGTTTGATGCTGAATGGTTGCCAGCCAGCAATTAACGAAGTCGCGGCACCTTTTCACTAAGGTTACACCCCTAATCGATGCTGCTCTAACCAAATACTGCGATAGCATAAGTCAAACACCATCAGAATACCTCCGCAACCTCATAACCAATGACCTTGAGAGTCGCGGAATCATAGGAATCAAGAGCTCTGAGCCATTAGAATCACGATCAGTGAGATCAAACACTGGCGTGCAAGCATTGCCAGAAAGCAACTCTACGGCTGCTGTAGAGCTAAGTCTGCGTGGTAGCAGACCGAGAAAGCTTGGCCTATTCCTGAAAAGCCGAGTTCAACTGCGAGGCTCTAGGACTAGGCATGAGGGAACAGTAACCTACTCAAGCTACGAATGGTTCCCGAAGGCCACTCATGGATGAACAAAGATCTCCAAGTCTGAATAGATCGCCAACAAATGGAACGCAACAACCGAATTGAATGTAAATCACTGCTTTGTATCCGTTGCTTGAACTACTTCGAACCGCCACCCAATCCCAGAAGCAATGAGGACGGCCTACTATGCGCTAGATGCCTTGGTTCGGAAGAAGCAAAAATCAAAGTGCCTTCTGGAAGCGCCCCAGATGTTAAGAGGGGCTGAATTCTCGGCGGGGAATTGGCATGTTACGATGTTAACATTAACTAGCCCATTATTGACCCTGAAAGGCTAGATCCCGCTGGAATATTCCCATTCAGGCAACCAACTTGGAGCTAGCGAAGATCTGGTGCTTGGAAATGTAAAGTCGCGATCATGAAAAACATGCTTCTAGTAGGGTAAGTAATAAATTAAAAAGGGAAAAGTGAAATGTGAAAAGTGAATTCTTCTTATTTGTATTATGAGGACAGCGTAGACTCTAATCAGTCAAAGCTCAGTCGAAAGGATCTGGTATCCAGTTAGGCTTGTTTGGCACCGCAACGATTACAGAATTCGGATCCCGCAGGTAACTTGACACCGCATTGCATGCAGAATACGCCCTCTGTGGGTACTTTCTTTGGTTGAGGTTCGCTGCGACGATAATAGAGAACAAGTGCCGCCACACTGACTACTCCTACGACCGCAATAATTACGAGGTTTAGTGCCGTGTTACCAGTCAAGTCCAGTGGGTTCTGAGGTGTCAAAGGCATCTGCTGAGTCTGTAGACTGCTGGTTGTCATTAGAGAGGATGAAGAACTGTAAGTAGTGATGCTGGAAGATTGAGTATAAGTGGTGGATGTGAAAGACCTCGCAAGCGTACTGGTATAGCAACCGTATGGCGTGGTCGTGATATTGCATACAACATTTACTCCGTTGCCTCCACCAGCGGAAACCGGCGAAGTGGAAGCGGATACTCTTTCCGTTGAAAAGCTACTTGCTTGTGGTCCAGTAGGGATAAGGAAAGCCTCGATAGTCGCATAGTACATGGCGAGTGTCGAGCCGCCTACAAAATAGCAAGCAAAGTTGTGATTCTTATTCGGGAATACGCTGGTGCTCGCCTCTGGTGTAATTCCCCCACCAGACTGAACTTGTTGACCGGACGCAGTATAAATTGTACAGAAACTCGTGATAAACACCTGACCTGCCTCCACACCATTGATGGCGATTACACCCATTATCCAGTTCGCATTGCCCGATGCAGATGCGATTGATGCAGACGCACGTGCACCTACGAGAGGAATGTGGCCACAGATGATCAACACAAGAATTACCGTGAGGAGAGGGCGCTTCAAGATGGCAGCCCGCAAGCTCTTATGGGCATCGTGAAAGGATTTCACGTTTTGCATTACATACGGCATCTTGCAGTTACTGCACAACGATCGATAATCTTGGAGTCTGCGCTCTAGGGCCAGAGATACAATTTGACAGAATGACTGGGAATCGAAGATGCTACTCAAAGAAGAATTCCTATGCAACCAGCCTATCCACACACCAAACAGGAGGGCTAATGGATTTCGTCATGTTGTCTTGAGCGGCCGCGTCAACGTGAGCGTTAACACGCTTAGCACAAGGAGAATCAGTCCGCTGCCAATGAACATTACCTGCATCCCCGTGAGGATTAAGGCGTTAGGCGCAAAGTTGGAGGCAACGAGTAGGCTTGGATCTGCAAGGATGAGAGCTACGCCAACAAACAGCATGACTATGCTAGGCAATACCATTGCCACAAACAGGCTTCTTCTGGGGATCTGTTCCTTCAACTTCGAATAGTTTAGTTCTTGAGAGGCCAAGCCGGTGATTACTGGTGCGACCGCTCGAATCAAGATAGGGCCCAGCACAAGAACGAAGGGAAGCATCGTAACATACCACCAGGCAACCAATCCGAGCGACACGTAAACCCATGCATCCCTGAACGCAACAGGATAGGAAACATCAACAAATGTGCGATAGTACACGTAGAGAAACGCAACCATCGCATTTGCAACAATAAGGGTGATTTGAGAGGCCTTGATGTAATTCGCCCAGTTGAATCTCTTCCTCATGAACCAACCGAACAAATAGAATCCAACAAAATTGCCCGGAACCGCGGACACTAGGCTTCGAACGTAGATCTGGCCGTGTGCTATTGAGTCCGCGATCAACGTTCCAACAGCAGCACCAAGGCCGCCAGCTACCGGCCCGAACAGGGACGCGAACACAGCTGGAATCACAACTGCTGGCCTAAATTGGCCTGCCCCCCACGGAGACACAATGTAAGCTGTAAGATACGCTCCCATCGCATATAGAACCGCACACATCGCAGACATTGCCACAGTAAGCGACTTTGGTTGAGTTCTGGTCGACGTTCCAATCACCGGAAATTAAATTTACGTTGCAAGTAAGTTGAGAAGCATGTGTGACAGACCCCGATCTCATAAACTCTGCTCCGCAATTACTAGATTGACAGGCAGGGTTTTTCGAGTGTCTCCTAATTGTGCGAGCATTGCAATTTGAACGGTTAGTTACGTGTGGTGGTATCAACGATGCACCAAAAGCGCTTTGCTGAACTCGAAGCAAATGCCCTTAGATCTAAGAGATATCGAAGTGGCTTGGAAAAGCTCTTGAGAAAGAACGCACGAAACGTATGTTGGGTTCAGTCCCGGAAACCGCTAGGATGATTCTGGGCGAGTACCTAGCGAAGACTCAAGATTGAAGTCTTTCCTACACGGACACGGAATTGTGGCCGATACGAAGCCTTTGCAATGTCCGTATTGCGGAAGCACTGAAGTCCGAAACAAGTTTCCACAATCCATGATATGGATTCTCGTGCGACATGAAGGCGGCCTGAAATGGCGTTGCAAAGAATGCGGAGCCAATTTCTAGGCAGTTTTCGTGAGGCTATACGAAGATGGTTCCTGACTAGCATTTGGTTGTTGTTCGCGACCGAAGCATTTCTTGTTATGATATATTTCCTCGCGAACCCTAGAGAGTTTCTACAGCCTCAAAATCTTGTTTACTCACTCAGTGGAATCGTTCTAGTTCTTTTGCTGGCGATTCTCCACGAAAAGAAAGTACCTTTCCAATATACCGTAAAACTATCTTCGTCTGAGCACATAGTATGGACTTCCGTACCGTTTCTCGGCATGGTTGTAATAGTCTCTATTGTCCGAACGATTTTCAACCTACCGAATCTACTGCCGAGCGCTGGAGACCTCTTTGGGGCTGCTCTAGCCTCCATTACTGAAGAATCGCTTAAAGTGGTGATGATTAACGGGTTCGCGATCGCGGTGAGTAAGATGTGGACACACGGAATCATTCGACCTTATGTGATATGGATCGTAGGAATCATGTCTGTAGTGTTCTGGACTCTGGGTCATATTCCGTACGTGCATTACGGTTTAGTCAAGTTGAGTTACCTCTTTCTCGGAGGAATGATTATGTTCTACGTGACCTACAGAAAACAAAGCTTCTTTCCAGCGATCTACATACACACCCTGTGGAACACATTTTTCTCTTGACGGAGTATGGCCGAAGCCAGTAAGGCTCAGCGTTATGCAATCAGCATCGCTCTGCTGTCTTATTGGCTGGTGAGTTCAGCGATCAGTTATCGTTGGGTATTCTTTGTAGAGCACAATACCATGATGGATAGACATGTCGCTTCTGGTTTGGCAATGTTCATTATTGGCGGCTGGACGCTCTCTATCTTCGCATTCTACGGACTCGCAAGTCCTAACCGAATTGAGCCACCAGCTAACATACAGAATCCTGTAAGCGCATATGCAATCAAGTTAACGTTACCCGTAATACAGTACTCCCGCAAAGTCAACATTGGTTCTATCTGTACGCAGATCAATCCTGAAGCGACATGCGAGGCTGAAGAACCCTAAGTCTCTTCTACTTTCGCTTAAGTCTGACATAACGTAGTCTGCCACATTCACTCAACTCAGAGATCCACTAGGATTCAACTCTTGCCCCATCTACTGCTTGCAATCAGGGTAGGCCAGGTTGGTGATTGGGTTGCGCTGTCCACGCTGTGGATCCCGGTTATGCTTTGAAGTAATCATGCAAGTCAAACAGGCTGACGGCTCATCTCGAGATGAGCGATATCAGACATGTGACGCCTGCAACTTCAAGCGAACGGAACCATTCGATTCCAGTTCAGGAATCGTGCTAAAGTAAGATGCTTCAGAACGGGAAACCAAACACAAGCAGCATGAAGGTTAACCATGCGAGGAATCCTAGGAACATGAATACCGTGCCAGCTCTTTGCTTCCTCGACATGGTTCCAAGGAACATGAACATCGAACCCACTCCGAATAGAAACGCGAGGTTAACTGAGTCAAATGATGACTTGCCAACTATTGATTGGAGAACCCAAATCGCTAGCAGGAACATGACAAGAAAGATGAGTATAGGTAGCAAAACAACTATGGGTTTCGGACGAGGTTTTGAGACGGTGCCATTCGCCATAACAACCATTCCTCCATGAGATAGGTTCATCTAGCGAACTAAAGTCGAACCTAACCAGCCCATTAGTTTCGTGAGATCACGGAATTTCAAACCCCAGCCTTCTCTCTTAAACGAGGCTGTCAGGAAATTGAAGTTTCAGCCTTAGCTTACGATTGCATGAACTTATGTTCATAATTTCAGTGTTCTATGAACATAAATTCTACTACAATTTTGCTCCGTCATGTCGAAACTCTCACAATCGACGATTTCAATCGGAAAAAGTTGACAGGAGAACGAAAAGCCCTTGCCTAAAGCTCTGGCTCAAAGAGGATCATAAAGCATTCAAACATGTTGTGGAGCATGGCGAATAATCGGTGACGATTTAAGGCCTAAAACCGACATCGAGTTAAGCGAATCCCAAGATTGAATTCGCTCACTTTTTGCCAAGATAATATCGTGCCCTGAGCTTGCTGCCTTACTCCATTCTCACTGTGACACAGTTTGCTGAACCTTATGTGGTTGGAGATGGGGAGTTTACTTCGATTGTTACAGTGTAACTGCCGGAGAGGGAGACTAGTGCTGTCCAGGTCTGCGTAGTTGTTGGTGCTGGGCTAAGGGTGAAGGTGACTCTGTGAATGTATGAGGGTGACGTGGTGCCAGTAACGTACACAGTCCTATCATAGACGATGGCTCCGGACTCTGTTAGTGTAGGTGAACCTCCTGGACCGGTCAGGTAGATGGCTGCTTGGCCAGAGCTGCTCCAGGAAACCGTAACAATGACATGTGACGAGCCAGCGTACACGTAAACCGGATAGGATCCTGGGCCGTTGACCGTCAATTGAACTGTGGCGGTATGCGATAATATTGGTGATGTGCTAGACGCGGTGACAGTAATCGTTGTTGTCCCGCTGGGAGTAGTGATGAGGGTCGGCACCGAAAGAGTCACCGAGCCCGAACCCGTAACGGAGTTCGGAGAAAACGTACAGGTTACCCCTGATGGGCAACCGGACGTAACAGCTAGGTTGACTGTTGTGGTAAGCGTTGGTGAGAATTGGATACTAAGTGAATAGGTAGCAGTTGCGCCCGCGCCCACAGTCTGAGAAGTTGGTGGTGACGCGGTGATCGTAAAGTCGCTTGGAGGGGGCCCAGTTTGATACGTGACTCGCATGTTCACTTGATAGAGTTGATCAGCCCCGGTTCCCGCCCACGTTGAGTCAAAGGCTCCGAAAGATTTCACATAGTAGGCACGTGAACCGCCACTGAAGAATACGGATCTCCCGGCACTGAGGGCTAATGCAACCCAATATGATCCTGGAGTCACCGAGTAAGATGATGAGACTGGGACATCCTGCCAGCCAGTTGTCGTACTCATTGCAGTGCTGCTACTTTGAGTCAAAAGATTAGCTGGTTTACCAGACCCAGCGCTGTAGAGTGCTACAGCAACATTCCCCGCTTGCACGTCTGCCCAGTTGACGCCTATACTCTGAACGGTACCGCTCGCAGTAATCGTAATGAGGAAAGCATAAACGAACTGGGGACCATGGGTGATAGCTCCGACGGTTCCTCCTGTAGTGTCTGTCACCGTTGCAGCGCTAACCGTGCTGAGGCTGATAATGATTGTTGATGTGAGGAGTATGAATATGAGCGGCAAAACCTTAGAATGCGACATAAGGTGGAAACAAGTGCGGCAGCTTATACGCGATCTAACATTCTACGCAGCATAACATAGGGCATAGTGGCGATTGGTTAACTATCGTCAATCAATTATTTACAAGCAACTCACTTCTGATTGGAAATCATGCAACGCGGACTTTTGTTGATCGCTAGATAGTCACTCGACCTATGTCACTTGAATTGTTCCTGTAACGGGTTGAATTGTTCCAGTGTCGATACCTCCTTTCGCTGACAGCAGTCCCACGGTGACCGTGTAGGTTCCGGACTGGTTCGGCACTGTCCAGTCATAGTATGTGGTTGATTGTGATGACGCGGCAACTTGAACTTGAACCACATTAAATGACGCGTAGTTGTTTGGGCCAGTGATTTGAACCGTAACGTTCCCGTTCAAAGGCGAACTAGTTGGATTGAATACGGTAATGACTAGGGTAACTAATTGACCTCGGGACGCTGATGACGGAACCGAGAGCAGCAGCGTTGAAATTGGCGCTACAGCCCCAGTAACCGTCAAAGACGCTGGAGAGCTTGTAGACCCTGCAAATTGATTCTTGCCGCTCCAACTCGACTTGAGTAGATAATTTCCGGGATAGGGTGGGGTCCATGAGGTCGAGTAGCTTCCAGAACCCTCAGTCATAATGAGCATGAGTATCGTCCATGTTGATCCAGAATCTTGACTCATGCTAATCGTCACCTGAACAATGCCCGGATTCTGAGCGATCGAACCAGATAGGATTACAGGCGAACCGAGACTAATCGAGCTTGGAGTCGCCGTTAGAGAAATTGTCGTAGCGCTCATAGTAGATATGCTCGTGCTTGTAGTAGTCACAATAATCACTGGCATTGAGGTTGTTGTTGACGTAATGCTGGTGGAGGTTGTAGTTGTGGGCGTGGTCACCGTGGTGGATAAGGTTGTGGAGCTTTGAGTCCAGAAGGTACTTGTAGTCGCAGAAGTGAAGATGCTTGTCCAAGTTGTCAAGGTAGTGGTCCATGAGGTGCTAGTTGAAGTGATGGTCTGAGTGAAAGTGGCCATGATACTCCCAGGCCCAGTGAATGTCACAGTCGTAGGATTAGCTGAACTGCTACCAACCGACAACCCACCAGTTGTACTCCACCCACCAAACGTCCGACCAGACGGCACATTAGCGCAGACAGTGATCGAATTGCCAAATTCAGGTGAAAGACTAGGATCGAAAATAGTCTGCCCATCCGTCTGACCCGTATTCGAACAGGAGCCCCAACTAATCGACCCTTGGTTAGACGGATTCGTATGGAAAGTAACCTTGGCTGCAAAAACGGCCTTCACCCAGCCGTTGCCACGAACCTGAACAGTCGTCGGATTAATTCCTGTGTTCGGCACATAAACACTGCTGCCAGAAGAACCACTGTACTCCCAGTGATGCCACTGATAATCTGTGGGCGCATTCGCAGTAGCGGAATAGTCTGCGCTTGAATAACTTCCTGTCTGACCATTCGAATATGTGGTTCCAGAAAACGTGATCGTCCCAGCAGAAGCAATGAAGCTCGTTGGATTTGTGTTAAACGTGACAGAATAACCGGATAGCTGCTGTACCGTGAATTGGATGTGTGCAACTGGACCATACCAGTAGTTACTGCCACCGTTGTAGTAGTAGTCCAAGTAGAAGTACAGATCCCAAGTACCGAGTTTCGAGACGTCGATGCTCATGTAGTCAAGGTTGTCATAAATCAAACCCCAGTAATTATAATTGATATTCTGATTCTTGTAGTCGCCCCAGTAAGCTGACTTATCGTGATCAAACGCTCCTCCATGATACCACATGACGTATAGATCGTGAACATGACCGTTCGTATCCCTGCATTCCGCGAAACCCGACTCAGAGCAGTAAGCTGCATCATTGATTCCGACGTACGCGTAAACAGTCGAATCTTGGCCAACAGTAAATGTTGCCTTGCCTGGATTTATCGGGTTACCATTCGAATCCACACCAGTTGCTGTTTCGAAGGCAGAGTTCGTGAAGTTATGGTCGGTTACATCAATGAATTCATCGAAAGCCGCGCTTCCATCCAAGTATACCCTGACCATAAATGCTCGTGGAGAGAGATTGGCTGCCTGATAGCCGCTTATGTTGATAAACCAGTAGAAGCAATACGTCCCGGAATAGGATTGTACCCCGCTGTCGAAGTACAATATCCAATCGCGAGAATTGTCCGATCTGTATGCGAATTGTACTTGGACGGATGACGACACGGTTGCATAAAAGTCGACTTCGGCCTTGTAATCGCTTGTAAGGAAGGATGTTTTCGGATTAATCGCCGTGCAACCGGAATGGTCCTCTGCCATGGTGTGAAAAGAGTAGGAACCAGTTGGTGGACTTGTTTTGATACTACTATCCGGCTTGAGCGCGCTGCCTCCTCCTTCGCCTGTAACATTTCCTAATCCTTGGTTTCCCCTTCGCGGGTTCACTGCCGATGCCTGACTCTGAATAAGAGCTGTGCGAACTGGGATCCCTGCTTGACTTGGTGCCACTGTCGTCACGGTGCGGCTGGACGAAATGCTCTGTGCTATGTTCGGGCTGATTCTAACTGAGAAAACAGTCGACAAGAGTAGTAACGAGATCACGTAAGATACGAACTTCCTACGGACGATTGTCACTTTACCCCTTCACGCTCCTTTCGATGATTACGCGCGCGCGACAGACGGCTGAATATGACAAAGAGCAACGGCGATACCAACTCCGCCCAACCGACGCTTGCAGCAGAGTTAGTAGTGGTCGTAGTAGTGGACACCATCGTAGTGGTTGATGAGGCCGGTAGTGTAGATGTTGATGTGCTCGTTGTTCTTGATGTGAGGGTTGGGTAGTAAGATGTTGCAGTTGAGTACGTCGTCAATGTCGTGAGAGAAGTGATCGTCGTTATTCCAGTCGTAGATGTGGTGGTTGTCCGAGTTGAATAAACAGTCCCCGTTGTAGTAGTGGTGGTCGTAGTTATTGTAACTGGTCCACCAGAGAATTGCACCACTAAAGTTTGAAAATACAGCATGTTACCAAGATTTATGAGGTTATCGTCATAGTTAATGTTCATTTTCATACGAAAGAGTCCATTCGGTCTGCTACTTGTTGTCCCCCAACTGTTCAAAATTACCCAATATCTATTGTTAGCATCAGAGTCATCATATCCAACGATCAGGACGGCGTGACCCCATCCCGTGGTGGAATTGTAAGTATGACCGCTGTAGACATCCGGATCCCACACAGCTGTCTCGGGCTGAGTGTTCCAGAAGTTGAAGAAGGCATTCCCATCTTGCGAGTTGGCGGCGAAAAATGCCATCCAGATCGCTTTGTTCTGATTTAAGACATCCTTCATGTTATTGATCGCCGTTGTTTGACCTACGCCCTGTGTTGGCACGACCTGATCAGTGATGGAAGTGATGCCATAGTGTGGATTCGTCGAAATACTTCCGCCTGAGACACTAGTCCCTGAGGCGCAGGTTCGGCCACCGTCTGCAAACGCGGCATTTGTGTTAGACCAAGGAACAGCAAGGCCCTGACTTGAATAGAAGCCTGAGAAACCTGACAGCCACCCACCGCAACAAGCCCAATTTGGACCCGAACCTCCATTATACAGAGAGTTCAAGTACTGTACGGACAGTCGATCTTTCGTTACGCCTTGAACATCGAGCGCAATTTCTAGGACTCCTGTGCCTGCCCAAGCCCAACAATCACCACATGATCCTTGATTTCGCTCCGACGGAGTGTACTGTAGGTAGTTGAGAAGGCTCAGAGATGCTGGGTACGTTTGGGGGCTAACCGCAACAAGAGCTCCTCGGGCAACATTGTATCTCCCTAACCATTCCTGAAGTTGCGCCGGAGTAGGCGTCATGACACCGTGCTGTGTATAATCCGTGCCTCCTGCCACTTGGATTATGGAAAGCGCATTAGGTGGGTTAGCTGAAACTACCAACAGGCAAAAGCATACGCTAAGGACAAAAGTCCTGATCAGCAATTAGGCTCAGTACGGCATTCCACCTTAGCTATAGAAATGCGTTGTACATATGAAATTGTACATAAGAAACCTATTTTTGTATTAACCGACAGCGATTGGTGTCTTTCATGAATCCGATTTCGTTCCTGAAGTACCAACTAAGTTGTCTTGCGCCGCAGCACGCCATTAAGTCTGCATTTTGGAACACGAAATCCTTTCATCATTCATATGCGTTCATTTAGAGGTGTGAAGTTGCCCTCAAACATTATCAAACTTACGACGGGGAAAATCGTAGTATTGTTGCTTGCTGCGCTAGCTGTTGCTTACGCTTTGGGGGGCGGGGGAGCTGGACCTTATAGTGGTGGACCATTAGTTACGAGTGGTGGATCATCTATTACGGGAACTCAAATTCAAGTAACTAGCATTCCCAGCAATACGGGGGGCGTGATTTCTCCAGTTTCGGTGACCAGCTCTTCGGGCAAGATCACCGTTGTAGGTCTTGTTCAGGTCAAGGATTGTCCGACTGCATTGCCTCCACCTCCGGGCGCGATGTGCGCCTACTATCTGACAACATCGAACGGAGCTGTCTACGGGCTTGTATTTACTTGGAATCAAATTCGACCATTATCTTCTAGAGCGGTTCAAGTGACTGGAACTTGGCAGAAATCGCTGGCCGGATATCCTAACGGTGACATCGTAGTAGAATCTTGGCAGTACGCCTAAGACGTAAGACGGGTACTTGACAGACCTCGCTCGCCCCACTGCGTCCCTCGAGCCTATTGATTTAAATGGGCTTGCAAATTTCTCTGAATTGACAGTAGTTGCATAGATAACTGTGTTCCTTAGGTGGAGGTTCTCCTCTACCAATGGATCGGTGAAGGCCCTTGACGCGGTCTTCGGCCCAGCCGCGTACGTCTTGCAAGGGAACCTCGAAGGGAGTTGGCGGAATCTTCATGTCCATATAGTAAAGCATGAGTTTCTTGATAGGTATCGTGTCGCCAAAGAGGAAGAGGTAGATCTGTAGTTGTTTCACATGATGCGCATGGGGAAGTTTCCCCGTTTTCAGCTGCCATTCCAACATATGCGTGCTCTTGAAGTCCATTACCGTAGCTGTGTCCGGATCGTAGCAGTCCAGATGACCCACCAGCGTGATAGTTTCGCCATCGCAGTCAATCCGTAGTTCTCGCGATAATTCGCGCCAGTTATAGGCGTAGGTTATGCTGTGAAAGAGAGAACCCCGCATCTTGGACCAGGCTGATTGCAATGTTTCGTGCCAGTCAGATGTGGCTTCATAGTACGACTTGCGTAGACACCCACAAATTGAGGTAATATGGTACCTGCCCGGCTCGTTTTCGAATCTGCGCTTACTCAACCAATGGATGATTTGCCGTTAGGTTGAAAATTCAAGAGAAAGAACAGCCTATGCAAGAAGCTGATTCTGGGACGTTGTCGGCACCCTCCTTGAGAAACTGAGACGGTGTAGATTTGTCATCTACGGGACTCTCCAGAGCAACTATGAGGAGGCGTCACCCGTAGAGTTACCAGCACCAAATCCGAATTATTTGCCAAGCTCATAGGTGTAAGACAGTCGAAATATGGCAGACAAGACCAGTCGATGTCACGCTTGATTTAATTCTGCGCATGCTAATTGTCTGCTGAGAGATGAATGCCTTATCTTTGAATGTCGGCCACGAACTTATGGTTTGGTGTCGGCTCCCTAGAACGAGCTCATGCAACATTGGACAGGTAAATCCCACCCCAGCCGTCTGAGCAGTGGAATCACGAAGTTTGTGAATTCCAAACAGTGTTGTCAAGAAATACCATTGAGAATGGTTAGAGACATCATGTAGGATCAAGATAGCAATCGATGAAGTTATGTTCATAAGAAGTGTGAATTATGTACATAAGTCGGATTTTCTGACAGCCTCTTAAACTTGAAGCCTAGAACAAATATGAGACCATACAAGACACCAATTAAATGAAGGAAAGTTTCACTATCCTTCCATAGATTCCCAGTCGAAACATCCACAATGAGCGAGAACAGAATTACCGAAAGAATGTAACCAATGCCGATTGGTGCAAGATGCACTAGGCCCTTGAAGTTGATTTTTGAAGCGAAGATCACGTAGTATGCCCAGGTGATTGGAAGTAACTCGAATACCATGAATGACGCGCCAGCCCAAGAACTCACCGTCCACGCGTACAAGAGTTCCCACACGACGCTTACGCCATAAGCGAACAGCAATATGAGGTAGCGTCCTCTGCGTGGAATCAATGTCATCCAAGACTCCACAAGGGTCATAGCAATTGCCACTCCGACAAGATTAGCTCCAAGATGCACGTTGTCAATGTGAATGATTACGTGCAGTAAAGGCCAAGCAATAGCCCCAGTGAGCCCAGTATTCAACCAGCTTGTGACGCATTTCTCTGAGATCTCATTTGGGAAGCAAAGCGTGCTTGTCTTTTCAACATAGTAGAATGTTACCATCAAAGCCATGAAGAGAAACGTGAACCACGGCCACTTACCCAGAACCTTCAACCTCAACTCACTCAACAAGAAAATCTGGTGACTCAAAGAACTTTGTGATTTTTCGTTTGTATGATGACTCTTGCCTTCACTTGACAGATTGAATGTTGGAACAGTTCTGATTCTATGCGTAGTTGTCATCTTGATTCTTCAAGCTTCTCAACCCGCTGTACCGCGTCGAGTTTCCGTTATGATGTTCGTGGATGAAGGAAGCAGTGCGAGTTCGAATGATGTTCATGTCGCGGATGCTTGGCAGGAATGGGCAGTCACTTTCAAGAATGGTCATACGGCCACATTTCAAAGCGATCAAGCCACGCCCATAGGAGTTAACCCCTTAGATGTTGCGCAAGGTAACGGAGAACCCTCAGTTCTTCATATCACATTCAAACAGCAATTGACCGTACAACTTCCTTGGGTTTCCTCTGGCATAGCAGGGGTAACTCTGGGCAGTGAGATTGCAATCCTCAAGGTTGATCCAATCATGACGGTTATGCTGGATGGCCGCGCGGCTGATGCTAAGTCAACATTCCAATCGATCACATTCGATTCTCGCGATTCAATTGGAACCGTAAGGAGTTGGGATGCATGGATTATCTTTCAGGGAGGATCTGGGGCGGCACCTAGCGGGGCGATTGTCTCCGACCTCTCAGGTGCGACAGTTGGGAAAAGCAAGGTCTTGGTTCAGGTGGTTATGAGTCAGCTTTGGCAGGAGTATACGGCGGTTTGGGCGGTTGGTGGCTATCCGCTCACAGAAACGATGAAGCAAATTGACCGGAGAACCTACGCTTCCCCTTACGGCTTGAACTTTGATTGGACTCCCTCCGCAACTGGAACCGCTCAATACACTTGGCCGACAGCCGCGATCACAACGGACACTAAAGGGAACATCATTCAGGTTTGGAGTCAAACAGGCACACAGGTCATAACCCTATGGAAGTCTGTGACAGCAACAGTGGCCGGACCAACAAAACCCGTAACCCAAACCATCGGCATCAACCCGAATAGTGGAAGCAACTATCAGCCTGGATCAACAGGTGCATGTAAACTCGCGGGCTTCACAGTACCCGACTGGCTTTGCGGAACCACGTTTGGCCTACAGAACTGGTTACTCCTACTCCTCTTGGCAGCCCTAGTTCTGATTGTCATTGGTGCAAGTTCAAGACGCAACGACTAGCTCCGCAATCGACTTCCGATTTTTCTTCTAGGCTATTGGGCTTGGATGCTAAGCGACTATTCTACTTCATCTTGTT
>Ga0315282_10009277_pt1 | contig 15664 bp, 13 predicted proteins | sample YL17G07_20_MG_FD_203693 | JGI IMG/M metagenome (GOLD analysis project Ga0315282, IMG submission 203693) | Sediment microbial communities from Yellowstone Lake, YNP, Wyoming, USA - YL17G07_20 | ecosystem: Environmental > Aquatic > Freshwater > Lake > Sediment | place: USA: Wyoming | collected...
GCCAACCTTTTAGCTTTGCTTAGATCAACTTTAAAACCGCAGTATGGGCACGTTCTTGTTTTCTGTTCAGCCCTAGCCAGTAAAAGCCCACCACACTTCCTACAGACAACTATCAGGAAAGACATAAAGCTTTGTTCACCATCCGAAAACCTTTTCCACGCTCTACTAAATAACGCTTAATGCAAGAGGAGAATAAATGAGCAGCGAAGAAAAGGCACAGACAAAACCACCATCAGAATTGGTAGAGTTGGCTATACGATATTTTAAGAAAGAAGGCTACAAAGTAGAGCGAGAAACGACAACCCTTGAAGGTTTTACTGGAATTTCAAGGAAATTCGATTTAAGAGTTCAGAAGGGACGCTTGGTGCAAGGGGTTTGGATAAGGGACTGGAATAGGACCATAGGCGTGAACGTTGTAATAGGTCTTGACAAGGCTTCTGAGGATGTAGGCCTATCAAATCCTATATTGATTGGTGAAAAGTTCAGTGACCATGCGAAGGCTTATGCAAACAGAAGGAAAGTAATGTTGCTAACGAAACGGCAAACGGCTCTCAGTCTAAGGTGAAGAGATTAAATTTTTAGAAACTCCCCTAGCAAGCCTTCACTTTCTAATTTGCCCAACCAGTCCACGATACCGACATGGCATTCTTTATGTCCGCCTAGAACATCCAAAATTTCGCTAATAACTTCTTCCACGCTTTTACTAGTAACGTTTAACTCGCAGACTTTTTCCTTTCCATGAACGTTTAAGGCGTCAACCAAGCAAACGTCCAAAATCTCAGAAGCTAAATTCTCCCATAACTTGCGACCGGAAAAACCGCGTTGTTCCATAAGTTTCCGCAGTTCAACAGGGTCACGTCTTAAAACAAAAACGTATGTTACGAATTTTTTGGGGACAACGCTAACAGCGTAATGGCCGTCAATGACAATGTCATTTTGATCGCAACCTTCAATGATTTCTCGGATTTTTTGCCGCATTCGATTTTCATCAACAATTGTAGAGTCTCGCTCCTCGTCTTTACCAGAAATGAGATTTTCACGCACAGCCAACTCGGTCAAATTCACATATAAAGCGTCTAGTTTGGAAGCAAGCAAGCGAGCAACCGAAGTTTTTCCAACGCAAGGTGTTCCAGTCACTAAAAAAACACGCCTAGACATAACTCAACCATCCATCCTAATACACAGGTAAACATGCACCAAAATTCTTATTGCACACCTCTACGCATTAAATTTTGGGCTGGCGAGTTGGTGTGTGGCTTTCGAGCCTCACAAAAGAGGCTTGAGGAAACTCCGCCCACATGTAGAATTGCAACGTCCGCAAGGGCGTAAGGCGAGAGCCTTGGCTCCGGAGCAGAAACGAAACATCCATCCGGCAAGTGCCTATGATACATACTAAGTTGTTGAGAATGCTGGATGCGAAACGGTGAAACGGCCGTCCTGCAAGTGGAAAGGGCAAACAGACGCTGATGAAGAATCTACCCAAGGCGCGGGTAGCCCGATTAGTCGAATGCCACATTTGAACAGAAGGCGGGTTACAACCAACACACCAGCCCTTTTCAACTGTACCCCGCCAGTTTTTGAACGTATTAACCCAAATGAAAAACCAAGCAAGAAGCAACGACACAATAAAAGCCACTTCCAAAGCTTTAGCAACCCTAAACAAACACACAGACCTAAACAATCCCGAACAAGTAAAACAATACATCGCACAGCTCAACGCTTCAACAAGCTACAAAAGAAACCTATGCATAGCCTACAACAAGTATGCTCAATATTACCAAATAAAATGGGAAATGCCACGCTACAAACAACAATCAAAACAGATAAAGATTCCAACAAAAGAAAAACTTGAAATGCTAATCTCAGCCTCAGGAAAAACCTTAGCCACCAGATTAACTATAAGCATGGAAACAGGACTAAGACCTGTAGAACTATGCAACCTCAAAGTCAAAGACATAGACTTAGAACAAAGAACAATTTATCCAACAACAGCCAAACACGGCACAGCAAGAGCATTAAAAATAAGCAACAAATTACAAATGATGCTACAAAACCACATCATAAGAAACAACCTAAACCCAAATGACAAACTATTCAAAGGCAATACAGAAAATTATGGCAAATTCTACCGAATAGTAAGAAACAGATTAGCCAAAAAACTACAAGACCCAACAATACAAACTATTAGGCTATACGACTTCAGACACTACTTCGCAACCATGACATACCACAAAACAAGAGATTTACTCTACACAAAACAACAAATGGAACACAGCCAAATCAAAACAACACTCATCTACACACAACTACTAAACCTAAATGATGATGAATGGACTTGCAAAGTAGCACACAACTCAACAGAAGATACACAACTAATCGAAGCAGGATTTGAATACGTAACAGACCGTGACGGACTTAAATTCTACCGCAAACGCAAATAACCCTCTTTCTTTCTTCTATTAACTCATTTCCGTGAACGCTTAACATTGTTTTGACATATTATTAAGCTCTTTAGCTAAGTAAAAGAAAATCTTATCTATTGACTAGATAATTATATTTTTGGAGACTGCTTAAATGTCATCTTCAGAGACAACTCAAACCAAACAAAGTATTAATTTTGTAGAGTTAGAAAAACCAATTCAAGAAATTATTACCTTAACAAATAAGATTGATGAAAGATATAGGGAAAAATGTTTTGAAATCCTGCTGAACTTTTACTTAATGGAAAAAACAGGAAAACCAATTGCTGCTTCAGTTAAAGAAGAACTTAAAAAGAAAGAAGAAGAAGTAAAAGAAAGCTTTGAAGTTCCTATAGATGTGCAGGCATTCTTGATTCAGCAATCCATACCTAAAGATGTAATCTCAAAGTTGTTCTTTATAGCTAAAGGTGAGATTAGACCCATATACAATATTGCTACAAGTAAGAAATCTGAAGGTCAGATTCAAGTAGCTCTCTTAACTGCTTTGGAAAATGCAATAAAGGCAGCAGGCAACAAGTTTGAATTTTCAGTAGAAACTGTAAGAACTAGGTGTCAAAAGCTGAATGTCTATGATATAGCCAATTTTACAGCCAACTTCAAAAGCAATGCAAAACTGTTCATGGGGCTTAATGATAAAGAACATGTGGAATTATCTCCAGATGGTCAGACTGAGTTAGCAGAGACTATCATACTTGTGGCTAAATAATGAGCAAAGAAGAAGTAATTGAATCCATAAATGAACTTAACAAATCACTAAATAGTCTGGGTGCATATTTTGATGAATGTAAAATTGATTTTATAACAAAAAAAGAAACAACAGGTCAAGCACAATTAATTGCCAAAAAATGGTTTGAAGATATAGAACCAATACTAGAGCAATTTGGTATATCTGAACCAATTAAGAATAAATATCATGACTATTTCTCTCAACTATTACAGCTTTCATTGAAAACCTCATGGAAAAAGACATACCAGAAAATAATCAAAGAAATTCTTACAGATTTCAAAGATGATGTCCTTATAGTAGTTATGAAATCTGCAGGGAAAATTACCTCGATTGCTGGTTTAATAAAGATTCTAGAGAATGCAACAGAAGAAGAAAAAGAATACTTGAATGAAGCTTTAGGCTGTGCTAAATATGGTTTCTATAGAGCTTCAATGGTCTTAGTATGGAGTGCAGCTGTTCATAGGATGCAGAAGGTAGTAGAGAAATTAGGCTTTTCTGAATTTAATAAGAAATCCAAAGAAATGAAAAGTATCTGTGAAGGCAGATTTAAAAGATTTCAAAAATCATTTAGTGTGAATTCTCTGAGTGAATTGAGAGCTACTGTTTTTGATACAGACCTTCTCTGGGTCTTAGAGTACTGGGGATTAATTGATGCTAACCAGCATGAAAGATTATCAATTTGTTTTACAATGAGGAATAATGCAGCCCATCCTGGAGAAGCTCCAATTACTGATATAAACCTAGCATCTGCTTTTTCTGACTTAAAGAATATAGTCTTTGATAATCCAAAATTCAAACTCTAGAACGTGAGGCTTTCGCTTCACAATGCCCACGTTCCGCACAAGCCGATACCCTCAGACCGCACAACAGAACAACAAAAAAGGGAGAAAAGGCTGAAAAACAGCCTCTGGACATCTTGACAGACCCATCACTGAAGATGTTATAAGACGGCTGAGAGCAATACTAAAATTGTATAAACTAGAACGCAAAGAGTAAATGAAGGGAGAAAATTGCAGAGGAAAAGAATCGATATTCACCATTATTCATCGAAAGAGAATGATGAATATGGGATTGAAGATTGTCCATTGTGCGAGGGAACTGGTGTTCTCAAGCTCCCTATCTATGGTCGCAAGGATTGTCCCGCCTGCAAAGCAGTGGGCAAAAATAAATTGAAGAAGCCATACGTGGAATGTCGCAAGTGTGGTGGCAAAGGTTACACTGATAGAAATTTGATGGGCGAGAAAAACGTATGTCCAAAGTGTAATGGAAAGGGTTACATAGAAATGTAGCACTCGCTCGCTACGACAACCCACGTTCCACACAATGCCGAATCCACACAACCGCAACCAAGGAGACAACATCACTCACAAATTGGAGAACTCTCAATCAACTCCTCGAGGTTATGCCAATCAACCTCATGCCCGCGCGCACTAAGCTGCTCATGACCTTTTTAATGACAGGCTTAAAGCTAAAAAAATGAAGAAGTCATTCTCCTCATTTTTCACCAAGTTTATATTTTCAGTTTCCCTAGTAGTATTAACGAGAAAACTATAGGGTTTGTTATTTGCACTCATCTGAATCTGAAGAACATAAGAAAATAAAAACTTTGATCTGTAATCGACTTAAGGAATGGACAGGAGCAACTTTACAAGAATATCCATCTTCAGGGCATGAACTTGATGTTCTTGCAATGACACCAGATGGAGTCAGCATTTACGTTGAGATCATATGGTCTGAATCACTTCAGAATTTCTACAGAGACATGAGTATGATCCAAAGTTCTGATGCAAATATTAAGATGGTTATAGCTAGCCCAAGGATTTTGGCTAATGAAAAATTTCAACGAGAATTTCAAAAAGTGGCTATCTCACAACGAAAACTTGGCTTTGCTATGCATGGTGAGTTAATTGATGGCAGTAGGATAATTAGCAATGACTCCTACTTGGAAAGTGAATTCAAAGCAGTTGTTCTTGAACTAATAACTCATATTCAGAAGTATGGCAAAGTCGTTGGAAAGCAAGTAGAGTCTAAACTACCAGAACCAAAATCAGTAGATAGGGTAGAAGAGCATTTGTTATCGAATCTTTTCACTGTCACAAAATTCCCATCTACAATTTTCTCCAGTCCAACTGGCATCAGGTGGGTTAGAGATGTTTTTGCGAAGCTGCGATCTGATGTTGCTGACCATCCTTTTCTGTTAAAGAATAAGAGAATCTACACTTTTGATAATCTTGGAGATGCTTCTTCAGTTTTTGCCCCTATCATTAACAGAAATTACATTTTGGAAGAGCGAACTTCTGATTGGTTGCATGATGATGTCAAGAAGAATGATTTGATATACCTGTTCAACCTCGCTCTTGAGAAATACTGTAAAAAGAGGGAAATGTACCATGACTGGGATCATGACAGATTTGTATGTCTTTTGAAGGATGGCAAAGATAATATCTTCAAATGGCGAGCAGGATCAAAATATACTGAAAGAAAGGTAGCAAGAAGGGTCTGTGGAAAAGATGGACTACTTCTTTTCTGTGTTCATTATGCCTCAAGCTTAAACTTTATGTTGATTGATAATACACTGTTCCTAAAAATCGAACCAACCAAGACTTTTACATCTGATGGTCTTAATCCGATTCGTATAGAAAAACTTGCTTCTTTGATGAGTCGCTACTTATCTAAGGAATACAATAGCGCATACTTGAGTTCAGTTAGGTTCTGGGCAAAATACCTATCTAGACTTGACGTAAAGATATCAATCCCTGCTGGGAACCAACTCATCGAAATCAGCACAGTTCCTATTGGATCAAAAATGCCAGTCGGAATAGCGAACGAAAAGGTGACGTTAAGATTATGATGCGAAGTTTCAATACCATATTTATTGACGAACCCTGGCTAGCATTTGGAGATGGCAAACGATATATTGACCCTAAAAAGGGATTGCTTGCATATGGTCCATGTTTGTATGATAATAGACGAGCAATATCCTCCTCGATAAGACTAGGAATTGTTGGTTCAGGAGAAACAATAAGCCTGGTTCAACAATGGATCGAAAGATGCCAAGGTGAAATTCCTGCCAAGAAGGAGAATTCTCTGCTTTTCCAATCATTTCCAGGTTTTACTAGGATATTTGGCTGTAAGTTGTATATCTTAAATGAATGCATAGAGATGGTAACAAAAGAAGAGATCAAACAAGTCTTAGAAGCAAGAGGTTTTCAACAGAGAGTAAAGGAAGCTGCAAAACTTTTCATTGAAAAGCTATCCAATTTTCAAGGACGAGAACCCAGACCCCACGTTGTAATTTGTGCATTGCCTCAGGAAATCGTAGATAAGTGTGCCACAAGAACAAGAGGATATGTTACAGTAAGAATCAGACTCACTAAAAAAGAAAAGGAGATAATAGAGAAAATCGAGGAGCATCGCAGAACTGGTCAAACAACTTTATTTCCAATACATGAAGAGGATATTGAAAGGACATCTGAAGCAAGCGATTTAAGACGTTTAATAAAAGTTGGAGCAATGGAACTGGATATTCCAACACAACTGGTGAAGCCAAGAACGCTTCGAATAGACTCTTCAGACCAGACTCTTCAAGATGAAGCAACACGTGCATGGAATTTCTCCGTTGCTATTTACTACAAGGCAGAAGGATATCCTTGGAAGTTGGCAAATATGGAAAGTGGTACATGCTATGTTGGTGTATCTTTCTACAAAGACCCGCCTAATTCGAGAGGAAATATGAAGTCGAGCATTGCTCAAGTTTTTACTCATACTGGAGAAGGTTTAGTTCTTAGAGGAAGCCGTGCAGTAATAGATGAGGTCACAGGTTCTCCTCATCTTACAGAAAAAGGCGCGTGTCAATTAGTCATTGATGTGCTTAAGGAATATGAAAAGCAAATGCGGCAACTCCCGAGACGACTCGTAGTTCATAAAAGCTCCAAGTACAAACCAGATGAACTTGCTGGTTTTGAGAAAGGAGCTAAGAATATAAAACTGAGAGATTTTGTCACAATTGAAACGCGTGGAATAAGATTCATGCGAAGAAAGGGAATTTACCCACCTCTCAGAGGAACTGTGATTCAGATAGGAACCAGCGACTATCTTCTCTATACAAAAGGATATTCACCTTATCTTGAAACATATCCAGGACTAAGAGTCCCAACGCCAATAGAGATTGTGGAACACCATGGTGATTCATCACTGGAAGTTATTTGTCAAGAAATATTTTCCTTAACAAAGATGAACTGGAACAGCGCAGATTTCTGTATCAGAAAGCCAATAACCCTCGAATATGCTGGCGAAGTTGGAAAAATCCTTGCGTATGTTCCAGAGGAGGTTATTCCGAGACCTGAGTATCGATTCTATATGTAGGCTAACCTACAGAGAGAATTTGGTGAAATGGAAAAGAAAAACTAATCCTAGAGAGAGCGCGCAAACCCATACTATCTAACGGTGAATCCATCTACGACACTCCCGACAAACAGTAACAACAATCAGAGGATAATCATAATCAGGATGAAACCGCATCAAATCATCAGTGGCGCGCGCGTAAAACAGAAAAACTTTATCGAGTGCCAAACTCCAATTGTTGTTTTAGCATCTTTTTGATAGCAACACTAGTTTTCTTGGTAAATCGGGTATTTTTGGGAATGTGCACAAAGTAATGCGGATTGAAGATTGAAGCGTATGGATTTTTGTCTTCATCATATATTTTGTTGAGTATTACTTTGGCATTCGTCTTTATTTTTTCAAGATATTTGGAGTCTGAACAGACTATGCAAAAATTGGCTATGCGTGGAGTCAATGCAGATAAAACTATGTCCCCTATTGCTTCCCCTTCACTTTCGGTATCAATGACTTCAAAAACATCAATTGTCTCCTCTTTTTTGTGGACTGCATAAAGGTCTGGTTGATACCAAGCGACTTGTTTCATGTAACTTATAGGAGAGTCTATCGCCTTGTTATTGTACACTTTGCTATAGATTCCATTTTTAAAATCTTCTTGACACAGTTCATAAAGAATTTGAACTATCTTATTATGCCAAGTGCCAGCCAAGCCAACACCAAGTTTTGTTATTATGCTCTATGATATTTATTTTTTGCAAATCTCAAAGACAGAAATCTTATATTTGTACAACAACCAATAAGAAAACTAAAGGTTCAAAAATGAGTGAAAAGAAGACTTTTCAACAATGGCTTGAGGACTTCAAGAAAGATATAGGAAAAGGATACGAAGAAACAACAATGGTCACAGCACTATGTGAACACATTCATAAAGACTGCAAAGAAGCACCTACGACATTGCTGAAAGTTGAACGAGAGTATAAGAACCACCAAATTGTTCTCGTAAAAGGAACACTAAGAAATGTGAAACCGTTAGATGCTGGCTTTGTTCAAAGCCTCGGAGATTGGCATAGAAATCCTGAAGGATGGGGCATGGACATGTTTATGCACGAATTAGGCAGAGATGTAGCTGAAAACGAATATGCAATAATAATCAAAGGAATGGAAAGTTGTGCTGAAACAACTGTGAATGTCAAGCAAAAAGGACAATTGTCCGTAGATGATATAAGAGAGGCTCAGAATCGTGCAAAAGAATATGCTGATTCTGTAATTATGAACCTTCAACAAATGACAGCGTTCTTGATAAAAGAGCAAATATCCACTTTAAGTTTTCTGCCAGAGGAAAAACGTGGATACCATTACTCTGGCACGATAGGTGGATTAAACGTTTTTTGGACCAATTCCGTAAAAGACTTTGCCTTAGTCTTTAGCAGAAAGGAAATGAATTTCGCAAGCACTCCTCTTGAAATAACATTTGACGACATGAATAGTCCGAAACAATTGATTTTGCGCAAGATGTGTGTTGCCGCTCCTATGTTTGACCAAACCGTTGTGAGAATAGAGTTAGTTTAGAATTAGGATTCTGTGAACACCATACCTGGAACGCTTCAAGAATCAACCAACCATCCTCATAACTCCACCGATGCTTACGAAAACTAGACAACTCAACTTGACGCTTAAGTGCGTGCTATCACAAGTTGAAGTGCCAAAGCTCCAAACAGCTTTAGGTACACCGTTAACATTTTTCTTATGTTACTCTACTTGATGTTTAAACCGAAAATTAGGGTCGTTGGTATTGATTCTGTCGCAATTACCTACGCGCACGAGCCACCGCAAAAATACGCTATCCGCGACCCCTATCCTTGCGACCTACCCCCTATTTTTTAGCGCGCGCTATTTGGGAAGACCCGATGGAGAAATGGATTTTACATACTCATTTGACAGCAATACACCATTCTCTCTGGTCTTCACTAGATAGTGGTCTGAGCCCTTCGCTACAATGAAGCCTTCAACAATTCCATCAACAGTCGTTATTTTTGCATATACGCATGAACAAGCATTACCAAGAATGCTTTGTCCCAATGCGGCTTGAAGAAAAGCAGCAGCTAAGGAATAGAGAATGACTGCCCATCCTACCAGTGGAATTGTTGGGTCACAGTAAGAGAACGCTAATAATTCGGCTAGCATTACGACCCAACTCAAAGCAATTCCACTATATTTCCATATCATCGACATAAAACCACCACTCCTGAATTTCAAATATTCATCGAACGTGAAATCTCGACCAAGAACATGCGTGTTAACAAGCATCGGAACAATGATAATGCCATATAAAAGTAATACTAGAAAAAAAGAACCCCACCCAGATATGAAAGGCGTCAAAAAGATGATAAATGAGAAGACATAGAATGCTTGTTGAAAAAAGCCAACCACGTTGCTTCGAGGAAAATCTGTCGAAAAGCGACCTTTAGACGGTAAGGCAGAAAAGTAGACAATTGCAGCGAAGTGCGCACCAAATAAGACAATCAATGCGCTGAAACCGAGTTTGTTGATTACTAGGTCTACCAATTCTTTGAAGCTATAGGAACGAAACAACTCATCGAGAAGCGTCAATTTTGTCACTCTCCAGTAGTGGCAGACGCCTATTTTAAATCTACTGACAACCCACCCGCCTGCAAATAGACGACTTATAGCACGCGCTCCAACCCATCGAAAACTCAAAACAACAACTTGCGCAAGCTAAGCTGTTTTAATAGTACCATTTGACATATTCGGTGTCGGGGTCTAGAATCAATGTGGAAAGAGATAGTTATTGTTGGTCTAATATTGCTAACAGGCTTGCAATGGGCTTATTATCAAACGCAAGGAAACCCAGTGACCGCAACAGACGCAGCTTTCAAAATATTCATGACGACTTTGGGAACTGGACTTACCGTGCTAGTGTTGGATAAAATATGGACGTATGAAGATAGAAAACGATGGAAAGTAGTCAAGGATGAAGTGCACAGTCTATTGTCTGATGAAGTTCATGAAATCTTTGCCGACTTTGCAGTCGTGCTAATTCCCATGGAAGTAATGTCTGGGAACAGTGCAGATATCATAAAGAAAACAATAGAATTCCAATTTGAGGAGTTGTCGAAGCTCGCATCTGCAAAAGTGGATGAGATAAAGAAAAGGCTACTTGAAGAAGAGCACCTGCTTAGCGGAGACTATGGTGAGCTGTTTGACAAGAGATACTCATACTTGAACGACATCGACATGAAGTATGGAAAATTCCTTGAACCTAAGATCTTGAAGCCTTTGATTAATCTCCAAAGACATCTAAAGAGCCTTTCTGGTAACATCAGGGTACGGAAAAAAATGAAAGGTACGCTTGGGGAGATACTTGTTTCATCATTTGATGAAAGCATTTCGTATAGAGTTCATGAAATAGTAAAGACACTCGAAGAGTTCAAAACCATTGGCGTTCTCAAATCTGAGAGTTAGAGAGAATTCACGCGCCACAACAGAAAATCATTGCTCATAGCTACCACTACCAAAACCATCATGACAAATAGGACACAAATCCTTACGCTTCTAAACAGTAACCTTCAACCTAGCTCGTGTGCCGTTCGGCTCACTCGCCCGTTCCAGACGATTCGCCGCGCGCTTGAGTCTCTGATGCTTCACTTCCCATTATTCAAACGGTTGACAAGGCTTTCTACGCTACGTTTTTCTTCATCATTAAGCCCATACAGTCGGTATATCATCTCGTCTATCCTTTCCTTCAATACCAATATCTCACGCTCTACAACCTCAGATTTTCTATTAGGTGCAATCATGTTTATGCGAGTAACCGACTGAATGATTTGCGCGTAGGTTTCTTTTTCTTCTTCAGTTGAAAACTCTGCTTTTAGCGGAAAGCGGTCTACATACGCAGGCTTCATAGAAAAGTACCCTCCTCTAAGGTTTGAGGAGGTTTTCATCAGGAAATAGGTGAGCAAATTGCTATTCAGTAAGGCGAGAATGTATTCATCCGCTATCCTGCTCTGCTTAATTCTTTTCACGAAATAAACCGAGTCTATGACATGCAAGCCTACAGAATCCCACGCTGCTTTTGCCCGATTAACAACCACAGGCACTAATATCTTCTTTAGTGGCAACATATCATGGTTTTGGGGTCTACCGTAACAATAGAAACTATTTCCTTTCCATCGACCTTTTTCCCGTTTCTCAAGCGGTTCTCTGCATTCTTCTAAATATTTCCATAGATTTGGACTTAGGGTTTGAATGTCTTTCTTGTCAATCAGATTTTTGCCCCTGTAAGGAAAGATCAAAAGACGGTCATTACTTCTTATCTCGTATGAGTCAACATCCTTTCCTTTGGCAGATGGCTTAAGGAAGATTTTTTCCAAATCATATTCTTTTTGAGTCTGTTTGGAAAAGACTCTAAAATGATTCTTTTCTTCTGATATTCTTTGAACAAAGAATATTAAATCAGCTCTAGTGCCAGTTCCTTGTGCAAGTGAGAAATATTTTCCAAACTTCGGTAACACCATCAACTTGTCTAGGATGCCTTGTGCTTCACCTGTTACCAAGTTCCACGGCTGTTCACTCAAAGAACTGTATTTTACTGAACCCTTTTGCCAGTTTGCTTCATCTCTGAAATTAAGGCTAAGACTCTTAGCGTCCGCTGAACCGATATAATTGAAAACTTGAATAGACTCGTTGCTTCTGTTGCGGAGAAAAACTAGCATTGTGTAAGTAGTTACTTCATTAAATACTTGGAATGAACCGAAATTCACGAGTGCCATAATTGCTTTATTCTGTTTGAAAAATTCCCTCGCCGCTTGACCCATCCCTGCGTGAAGCCATTTGTTGGGCATAATGAATCCTAGAAGACCATCAGGTGCAAGTAAAGAGTAAGCCTTCTCTAAGAAGCACATGTAAATATCAAATTCCTTAAAAGCTGTTTTGTAATGTGTTCGATAATATTCCCATGTTTTTGGTTCCTCACGTAGAAGGATTGATCGAACATATGGTGGGTTTCCAATAATGGCATCGAATCCTTTACTTTCAGCTAAGATTCGTCCAAATCCAGTCGCTTTCGAGAACCAATCAAAAGGATTTACCTTTTCCCTGTCGGCGTCCTCCCCCAATGTCTTTTGTTCAAAAAAATCGAATCCAATCAAAGAATTTCCACAACGGATGTTGCTTGAAAGTGAAGGTAAGAGCTCCTTGTTATGCGGAAGGGCTCGTTCTCCTTCGAGAATTTTGATGTACAGACTCATCATGGTTACTTCTACAGCTTGCGGGTCTAGATCAACGCCGAATATGTTGTTTTTCAATATCTCTCCTTTCTTGTAGATACTTAAACGAGAAATCGGATTTCCATCTTCATCGTAAGACACGACAACATTAGGGAACAACTCACCGCGTTTCGCTTCCCTCGGATATGATTCATAAAACTTCAAGTGATATTCAAATAGACGGTTAACAGCTTCAATAAGAAAACTACCACTTCCGCACGCAGGGTCAAGTATGTGAATGCTTTTGATTTTGTCAGGGGATTTGCCTTCAATTAGTCTGCCAACGGTGTTTTCAACAATGTTATTGACAACCCATTTTGGCGTGTAAAAAACCCCACCAGCCTTGCGCACTTCGGGTTTCTCTTCTACCTTGACTCTTTTCTCTGTTAACCGAATTGTCTTGCCCAAATATTTCTCATAAATTGTTCCGAGAAGTTCTACGCCCATTACTGCGAAGTTATATGGGCTCTTAGGCGGATATAATGCATCAATAATCTCAGCCAGTATGCGAGAGTCATAGGAGATTTTCTCACAAGAATGGGGTTTAAAAATCTCACCATTAAAGTCATTGTTAAGTTGTTTAAATAGCAAATTTAATTGCGCCTGAATATCTCTGTGCCTACCCTCTTTCCATGTATCAGAGATTTCCTTCAAGGTCTTGGAATCAATAATTTTCCTGTCTTCAAGAAGACGTACGAAGACAAGCCTGTCCAACAATCGCTGAACAACATCGTTGAGTTCTCTGACCGTTAAATCGGGATTATGCTTGTAGACGTCTTTCGCCAAATCCTCACGCCATAGGGTCATCTGGTCAATTAGTGCTACGTCAACAGGTATGCGTAGACGTCTTGCTGAGGGATCTTTAGAGCTCAATTGGTCGAGAGAACCAATCACTACTTTTTCTTTAGACAAGAGCCAAAGCTGGTCGAAGTCAGAGCCAAAATTCTCAAATCTTAATTCGAAAATTAAGCCTAGCTGTGGTTTCTGTAGCTCTGGTTTTATCGTTGTGTCAAAAATCTTAAGCGATTTGAAATCAGTCAAGACCACGATATTCACATTGGCTGTGTTCCAGCCGTAGCTCTTAGCTTGTAGGATATCTTCTGGTTTATCAGTGCCTTTGGATGGTGCTTTTGTTTCCACGAAAAACCTGTCTTGACCATTTATGCGAAATGCGTAGTCTGGTCGACCTGTTGTATCGCCTTTCTCAACGAGAACTTCACGTTGAAGCCTTGATAGTTTGTTTTTGTTAACAATGTCCCATCCAAGTGCTTTGAATAATTCGTCAACAAAATCGGTACGAAGCTGACTCTCTAAATATCCGCTAGATTCGTATTCGGATTGATTGGATGCAAATCGATCGACGAGTTCCTGAATCGTCATTCTTGCATGTTCTTTTGTCAAGTTAACCTGTTTAGTATATGTCTAAGTGAATCTTATGCTTTATTGTTCCTGAAGTAAATCCTATATGTTTCCTTCATGTTAGCGTGCGCTAAGAAAATCATTCTTCATAGCTACCGCCACCGTAATTGTGATAGCTACCGCTAGACGCTTCACACCAATTAGGCGAACCATCACCGTCAACCAAATCATCAACAAAAGAACCAATATAATCAGGCGAATCCCTGTCCTTGACAATACGCCTAACACCTAGATAACGCAGTTTAACTAATTCCTCACCGCAAATAGGACACAAAGCCTTCTTCTTCTCAACCTTAACCTTCAACCTGCGATAACTGCAAACACCAAACCACGTACATGCATGAGGACGCTAAACATTAATCCTAATAGTCGAATGATTCAACTGATACCAAGCAGTACCAAAAATCGTCTTACGCTCATCCATAACCTTAACAATATACCCATCCTTCTCAAATCCTCTCACTTCCCTACCATTGAAACCACTACAACTACGGCAATCCCCAAGCTCATGATTACAACTCCGACAACCATACCCACCTTTGATAACGCCCAAAACGTGAAAATGAGGACTCCAATACCAAAGACGCACATTGTTAAAACGAAAAGCGTGAAAAATCAAACATCCACCAATTGCATCACTCTTAGGTGAGATGAATGTTGTTTCGGCGCCGTCCAACATTTTTGCGTCACTAAGCACACGGCAAAAGTGCGCACTATACTACAGACAGAAAGCAAAGCCAATACATTAAAACAGAGACATGAACGGCAAACCAGGCCCCTTTCACAATCCACACTCACTCCAGCACCCTCTGCTTCAGCTGCTCTCACGAAGCCCAGAGTCAACAAGCCTAACACAAGCATCAGCCCTACCCAACACAAACCAACAAAAACATATCCGAGGCGATGAAGGAAGAAGCAGAAGCAGAAGTGATAATAATTACTCTCTACACGATCTTGAGAATCCCATTGGCAGTGAGCTTGTGGGCAACCCTGCTTACACGATTCATGACTTTCTGGTTCAAATCACTCTTAGCGTATGGTGCTTTCCAATATGCTGAGTTAAAACTTCTCCTTAATCAAGGCGAAAACAAGATTGAACAGAAAACAGTTGTTTCAAATGCAACATAGACGAAGGAAGCATAAAAAAGAAAGGGACTTGCAGGATGTCGCCATCTCTGAATGTATAATAATCAACACATCAGCTTGAACTGCTTACACCAATGTCAACCATTCTTTGTGTTTCTCCACATTTCCAGCTACGACATCCGCATAATATTCAGCTATACGCTTCGTTACAACTCCAGGATACTCTTTGCCCAGAGGTAAGCCATCTATGCTAGTTATTGGCGTGATCTCCCAACCAGTTCCACACAAGAAAGCCTCATCAGAAGCATAAAGCTCAACACGAGTAA
>Ga0315282_10009278_pt1 | contig 15664 bp, 5 predicted proteins | sample YL17G07_20_MG_FD_203693 | JGI IMG/M metagenome (GOLD analysis project Ga0315282, IMG submission 203693) | Sediment microbial communities from Yellowstone Lake, YNP, Wyoming, USA - YL17G07_20 | ecosystem: Environmental > Aquatic > Freshwater > Lake > Sediment | place: USA: Wyoming | collected...
GGAGTTCATCGAAAGGTGCGAGAAACAGGCAAATTCCGAGAAGCCGGAAGTTCTCTTTGTCACCGCCCACGCGGCCTCGACGCCGAAGTCCTTGATGGCTGCCCTATGCCTGCAAGCAGGAATACCTCACAGTGGAACGGCTCCGACGCTGGCTGAGAGTCTGGTGAGGAAGCTCGAAACGGGCCACTACCTGATCATCGTCGATGAGGCAAATCATCTTGATATCGAAGCGATGGAACTGCTGCGGTACGTTTACGACCGGGGGCGCCTCGGGGTGGTTCTGATCGGCACGCTGAGGTTGTACGAAATCTTCACGAATGGCAGCCGCCCGGCGTCGGAGTTGGAGCAATTGTGGAGCCGAGTGGGGATCTGTGAGTTGCTGCCGGGCCTGACGGAATACGAGGCCCGGCAAATCATCCAGCAGGCCCTGGGGCGAATCCCTGAAACCACCACCAAGCAGATCCTGAGGCAGACGGGGAACTCGATCCGGCGGCTCGCCAGGCTGCTCGAGCACTTGGCGGAGCTGAAGGAACTCAACGGCGACCGAGACCTTGCGGATTTGATTCCGGCAGCTGGGGAGAGCTTTCTGGCGCCAGCCCGCTAGTCGGTTCGAACTCGCGTAGATTGCGAAAAGGCAGGCCAAAGAGGCTGTTTCAAAAGGCTGCGCTCAATCTCCCGCAAGTTGTTGAATCCCCAAGTTCTGAATTTGCCACTTTGGGGCGTTTCAAAAGGTGTGGTTTGGTGCAGACGCAGGTTGTATCCCGAAGCGTTGCCTTGTAGAATATCCTCAGTTCTGAGCTCTCAGGTCTTCTGGAAAATGAGTTCGACGAAAGTCCCGACCATTCTCGACAACCGCAGTGAAAACACAATCCTCGCTGCTCTCAAGAGGCTACTGCTGCAAGCGCGGCGACTCGATATAGCAACCGGGGCTTTCGAGATTGGCGCCTTGGCCGCTCTCGCGCCTGACTGGAAGCCGTTAGAGGGCCTTCGGGTGCTGATGGGCGACGAGACTACTCGGAGGACCAAGCAGGAGCTGCTCCAGGCTCTCATGCGGGTCAACAACGAGAATATTGAGACTGAGAAGGAACGCGACGATACCCTCACGGGAATCGCCGCCGTCCGAGAAGCCATCACCCGGCGGCAGATACAAGTCAGGGTTTACTCCCAGAGTCGGTTCCACGCGAAGGCTTACCTGGTTCAGACTGGGGCGGCTCTTCCTGTCAATTTCGCAATCGTGGGCAGCAGCAACTGCACGACCCCCGGGCTCACTCAGAACCTGGAGCTCAACCTCCTTACTTCAGACCAGATTCACGTTGATGAACTCCGCCGCTGGTATGAGGGCCTCTGGGAAGAGGCGGAAGAGGTCAACGCTGAGCTGCTTAAAGTCATTGAGCCACACCTTAGGCAGTACTCACCCTTTGAGGTCTATGTGAAAGCGCTCTACGAGTTCTTCCTGGGCCGCGAGAAAACGCAAGAGTCCTGGGAACGTACCGAGGCAGCCGTCTACGAGGTGCTAAGCCGCTACCAACGGGACGGGTACCACCGTGCCTTGCAGATCGCGGAGGAATGGGGTGGAGCTTTAATCTGCGACGGTGTTGGTCTCGGCAAGACATTCATCGGCCTGATGCTGATCGAGCGCTATCTGCACGAAGGCAAGCGGGTTTTGCTGCTGGTCCCCAAGTCGGCCCTGGAGAGTGTCTGGCTGCGGTGGATCAAACGGTACCTGCGGCCGCGTTACGGGCGTGCTGTTCGCGAGCAGCTCTACATTCACACCCACACCGAGCTAGAGCGCGAGGGGACAATCTCCGCCGAGGATTACGACTATTTCAAGCGATACGTCGATGCGGTGATCGTTGACGAGGCCCACCATTTCCGGCACGCCTTCCGCAAGAGGGCCCAGTGCCTATACAGCCTGACCGGCGGCAAGAAGATCTATTTGCTCACTGCCACCCCCATCAACAACAGCTTGGATGATCTGTACTTCCTCATCTGCTACCTGATCCCACGAGTCACCCAGTGGGAATGCGGGCGCTTCGTCCCGCGACAGGACTACTTTTCACGTATCGGCATCCGTGACCTCCGTGCGCACTTTAATGAGGCAGAGGCCAAGCTTGATCAAATCACCGACATGACGGTGGACGAAGCTGCTCTGGCCGGAGACTTCCTTCGCACAGACGCTCTGTTGCGGGCCATCCTGATTCAGCGGAGCCGCCGCTATGTTCGGGAAAGCGAGAACCTGGAGGAGGGCGCGCCCCTTTTTCCGGAACGCAAGCCACCCCAGATAATCGAGTACTCCCTGAAGAAGGTGTATGCCGGCATTTACGACGACATCGTGACGGCCTTCAGCCGCAAGCAGCCCCTCGTGACCTTGGCGGCTTACAACTCCGAGGCTTACCGAAAGGCAGCACCCGATGAAAAGCAAGCGGGTTACCAGCGGCTTGTCGTTGGGCTGATCCGCACCCTGCTGCTGAAGCGTTTGGAAAGCAGCTATAAGGCTTTCGAGGCCAGCTTGGAAGAACTCCTCAAGAAGATGGCTGGTTTCTTAAATGCCCACGACCCTGAAAGATTCGAGGGTTGGAAGGCTCGTCACAGGGATCAGTGGGAGACCGTACTCGAACACCAGCGCGCCCGGTTTATCGACGAATCTGCTGAGGATCTCGAAGAAACCGACCTGCTGGAAGAACCGGAGGAGAAGCTTTCGCCCGAAGAATTCGACCTAAGGCGCCTACTCGATGATGTAGTCGAGGACATGGTTCAGTTGGTGACAATCCTGGCCAAGGTTTACGATCGCCTCAGCCCCCAGACTGACGACAAGCTCCAACAGATCGTTCATGTCCTCGGTACGAACCCAAGATTGAGCAGCGAGAAAGTTGTAATCTTCACCGAGTTCCGCGATACGGCCCGCTACGTATATACGCAGCTGAAGCAGAGGGGATTCAAACAGGTCGAGGAAATCGACAGCACGCGCAAACTGAACCGCGAGCGAGTCATCAAGCGTTTTTCACCCTATTACAACGAGCCGGACCCGGGCGAGCTAGAAGAACTCCTTCACGAACCGATCCGCGTTTTGATTTCGACGGATGTCCTCTCCGAGGGCCTGAACCTACAAGATGCCCAACTCCTGGTCAACTACGATCTCCACTGGAACCCTGTCCGCTTGATGCAGCGGATTGGACGGGTTGACCGCCGACTTGACCGTGACCTTGAGGCCAAGCTCGCCCGCAAGAACCAAACCATTGAGTTCTGGAACTTCTTGCCTCCCGGCGAATTGGAGGAGGTCCTGGGTCTTTTCCAGAGGCTCACAGGCAAGGTGGTGCGGATCAACCGCACGCTTGGGATCGAAGGCGCGCTGCTCAGACCCGACGACCCTGAGGCGACTCAAAAGGACTTCAACGAGAAGTACGAAGGCCAGGAGTCCGTCGAGGAGCGACTGAAGCTGGAGCTGGAGCGCATCGCTCGTGAGTATCCTGACCTGTACTCACGACTCGGCGATTTCCCACGGCGCATCCTTTCCGGGAAGAAAACGGAGAGGGCCGACCGGCGCCGCGGCCTGTTCTGCGCCTACCGCTTTCCTCCGCTTGAACCTCCGGGGGAAGGCGAGGCCGGACGTCCAGGCGAAGTCCGATGGTACTTCAGAACGTTGGAAGGGAAGGTTATCGAGGGCCTCGATGAGATCGACAAGGCCATTCGATGCCTGCCGGAAACACCGCGCCACCTTTCCTCGGATGCCCCGACGTTGGCGGAGTCCCGCCGCGCCATCGAACGGCACATCAAGGACACCTACCTGAGGTCGCTCCAAGCGCCTCTTGGTTATAAGCCCGTTCTGGTTTGTTGGATGGAGGTCTCCTGAGTAATGCCCGCAAAGCTCCAGTCGGTCCCCGAAAGCGTCATCCGCGCAGTCCGCGACTTCAAATCCTTGTGCGCATTCCTGCAGACTCACCTCCAGTGGCCGATCCCTGCCGAAGTAAGTCTCACGGTCGAGGATTTGACCTACCAGTTTCTGGCCGAAGAACTCCGACTCAAGCCTGAGGTGGGTGACCGGTTGAGGGTGCGCGAGGTCGTGCCGCTCGAATCCGGTCAACCGTGGGGAATCTTCCTCCTGGAATTCAATACTCCGAAATTCTACCGCACCTGGGTTCGCCAGGTAATGCGAGGACTGGCCCCGCGCCGACAGCGGAACTCGCAGTTTCCCACCTGGAATCACGAGCATCTGTTGTTCATTTGCACGCATGACTACAAGCAATTCACCTTCGCCCACTTCTCAGGTGAAAAGCCAACCGGCTCACGGCTTACGACGTTCACGCTCGACCCCGAAGCCCCCAAGTGGCGGACGCTTTGCGAGTACAACCTGCCGTATCTCCGCTGGCCGGTCGAAGACGGTCAGCCGCCCGACCGCGACGCATGGCTCAAGCAATGGAAGCAGGCCTTTGACAAGGAAGCGCTCACCAACCGCTTCTTCAAGGTTTTCCGGGATCAGTTTGTGAAGCTTGCCGCTGACCTCAAGACGAACAACCCTGGGATAGGCGACGATGCAAACACTGAGGCGCAGACCATTCTGGAGCGGATGCTTTTCCTTTACTTCCTCCAGCGCAAGGGCTGGCTAAATCGCGAGAGAGAATACCTGCACAACCATTTCCGTGACTTCTACGAAACAAAACCTGACGGCGGAGGGTACTTCTCAAAGTTCCTTGTGCCTGTCTTTCAGCGGCTAAGTACTGAAAGCGAACAGTTCGCGGAGACGGTCGGGGCGCTGCCGTTCTTGAACGGTGGCCTCTTCGAGGACGAGCCGTTTACCTACTCCCAGGAAACATTGAAAAGGCAGAGCCTGAAGGTCTCTAACGCCGCCTTCAAGGAAATCTTCGACGAGCTACTTGAGCCTTTCAACTTCACTGTCCGCGAGGATACTCCACTCAACCAAGATGTTGCCGTTGACCCTGAGATGCTGGGCAAGATTCTCGAATCGCTGGTCCTGGAGATGGAGGAAGCGGGTGACGTCTACGCCCCCGACCGCCGCAAGGCGACAGGGAGCTATTACACTCCCCGTATCGTCGTTCACTTCATCTGCCGCGAAGTACTCCGACAGTACCTTCTGGCGCGGATTGATGGCCCCGACTGGCGCGAGCGTTTGGAGAGGCTGCTCAATATTGACGCCACCGACGGCCTTGATGAAGGCGAATTTCAAACGCTCCGGGACAGCCTGACCCAGGAAGAAGCCGAACGTATCCGCGCCCTGCTCAGTGACCTCAAGGCTTGTGACCCGGCCGTGGGGTCGGGCGCCTTCGCCGTGGGCTTACTGCACGAGCTGGTCAACCTCTGGACGCTCTGCGAGGCACGCGAACGCAACAAGGACCCCCGCGAGGACCGCAACTACCTTTTCCAGGTCAAGAAGCGGTTCATCGAAAACTCCATCTATGGCGTGGATGTTCTTGAACGCGCCGTCGAAATCTGCAAGCTCCGGCTCTGGCTCTCGCTCATTGTGGACTACGAGCTTCCTGTTGACCCCTTCGAGTGCACCCAGGCGCAATTCGCCCAGGCAATCAAGAAGCTGCCACCTCTGCCAAACCTCGCGTTCAAAATCCGGCGTGGGGATTCTCTGCTTGACCAGGTCCGAGGTCACGAGATCATTCTCGAAGAATTCGTTCGGCGCGAGGGGAAGGGTTCCAGCGAGGGTCAACGGCTCGTGGGTGAGATCGTCAAGCTCAAGACGCGCTTCTTCGAAGAAAGGGGACTTCAGGAGAAACGCCGGCTTCAGATTGAGATTCTCGAAAAGCAGTGGGAGCTAGCCGGGCGTTTCATCCGGCAACAGATTGAAGACGTACCCGCCGTCCAAATGCAGGGGTTCTTTGGGGAGACGGAGAAGGAAGCCGAGAAGCGCCGCTGGCGTGAGGAACAGGAGCGAAAGCTCAAGGAGGCTCTCGGAGAAATCGAGCAGCTCAGTGAACGCCTGGAGAAGATTGAGGGACGCAAGACCATCGGTGACTTGGAAGCGCGACGGCTGGCTGAACTGGAAGGGCAGGTAGGGAAGGATGTCTCCTTCGTCTGGCACCTGGACTTTGCTGAGGTCTTCAACCGCAAGCCCAAGACCGTTGCGACGCTCAGGGGCGAGTTTCCCTTCATGGAGCAAGGTCCGGGCCAGATGGGACTGGCCGAGAAGCGCCCTACACCCAGCGGCTTCGACATCATTGTGGGAAACCCACCGTTCGTAACCGCGCGTAACCCCGTTCTTCGCGAGAAGTACCGCAAGCGCTGGCCGCGCGTCTGTTACAAAGAATACCAGCTCGTGGCACCCTTCATAGACAGGGGGTTTGGCTTACTTGGGAACCGCGGCGAGTTGGGATTCATCGTATCCAACGCCTTTGCAAAGCGTGAGTTCGGGAAGCCGCTAGTTGAGGAATTCTTTCCCAATGTTAGGCTTTCGAAAATCGTGGACTGTTCGGGGCTTATGTTTCCAGGGCATGGAACGCCAACGTGTATCCTGTTCGGATCGAATCAACAGCCCAGCCCTGGTGTTCCGATTAGAAACGTCGTGACGTTGCCCGGCGGCGGTGACTTGAGGACGCCGCCCGAGGAAAGCCCCCTATGGCACTCCATCGCCGTCCACCACTCGGTTCAATTGCTCCGGGAAGAGGCCTTGTCGCAGTGGACGCTCGCGGAAACCGTGATCGGCTTCAAGAAAGTCCATGAGGATTTCCGGATTGCGGTTAGTGACTGTAGCCGAGAGCGGATGCTGACGCACCCCTGCCGGTGGTGCTTTGTCGAGTGGCCCACATTCGACCACATCTCGGCTCTCATAGCCTTACCGATCTATCAGCTTATTTCGAAAGGGATAGGCAGAATCTTAGCGACCAGCGCAAACGACATCTACATCATACCTTCCCACACTGCACGGTTATTTGGGCTGGAACAGGAATCCCTACTGGGCATTACCGAGGGCGAGGAGATCCGCAACTGGTCGGCGCTCGAACCACAGCTGTTGCTGAAGCCTTACAACAAGGAATGGAACCTTCGTCAATTGAAGGAGCTTCCATGCCTGAAAGCGTGGCTCACTCGCTTCCGTCAAACCCTTGGGGGACGAACAGATTTCAACGGAGGAACCTACGACGAGGCAGGAAGGCCTTGGTTCGAGTATCACCAACTGGACCGCGACAAGGCACGCTCGCGGGTCACAGTTTCATTCCCTGACATTGCGACGCACACGCATTTCACAGTTTTCCAGGACGGCCGATTATTCAAGGATCACAGTCCAACAATCGTCTTTGGAGAATCGGCTTTGAATGCCCATCTTGCTGCGGGGGTTCTCAACTCCAGCGCGGCGCTGTTCTGGCTCAAGCAAGTCTGCTTCAGCAAGCGCGAGGCCGAGGAGGCAGAGAAGGACACTTACTACGAGTTTGCGGCAGGCAAAGTTGAGCAATTGCCGGTGCCGCAGCCCATTGCGGAAGCCTTACAAGGCAAGAGCAATCCGTTGGCAGAAAAGCTGACGGGCCTTTCCCGCGCCTGCTGGGAGCGCGGGCAGCAGATGCCCAGCCTGGCGTTGAAGAAGCTCTTCGAGAAGCCCGGCGAGGCGTATCACGACTGGAACAGCTCGTTGCCCGGCCACGTTGCGCCGAACGTGGCGCTTGGCAAGCCGTTCTCGGGGGCCAACGAGCTGCGAGAGTCCTACCAGAATGCCCAAACCGTCCGCGAGCGGCTGCGCGCGGAGATGATCGCGCTCCAGGAAGAGATGGACTGGTTGATCTATGCGGCTTATGGGCTCCTGCCCGTTGACCATCCCGCAGTTCGTAGCACGGCCGTCCCGGCCGTGGGCACCGGCGAGACGCCGGTGCTACCCCTTGACCGCGACCAGCGCCCGTTTCGCCTCTGGGCTGCGGCGGAAGGCGATTACAACCGCGCCGTGAAAGTCATCCCCAGTGATTGGCCCGACTGGCGCAAAAAGCTCTGGGAAACGCGCCTGGCCGCCATGCGCGACAACGAGCACATCCGCCGCATCGAACAGCCGGTTTATAAGCGTCGCTGGGACGAGCAGTGGAAGTGGGGCAACCAATGGCGCTGCGGACCAGTCGCCTACGCCGCCGAATTCATCGACGCCTTCGAGTGGTGGCTGCGCGAAAAAGCTGAATGGTGGCTGGAACACAAGAAGTCCGGCGGCCCGGTCGAACTCGACGATTGGGCCGCGGCCATGTGGAAAGACCCGCGCGTGCTCGCCGCCTGGCCCCTCGCCGCCGAAAACTACGCCTTCCTGGAGAACGAGAAAGAGCGCGAAAAGGCAGAAGAGTCAGGCGAACCACTGCCCCCACCGGCTGCCTTCGGTACTGACTTTGTGAGCTTCAAGAAGGCATTCAAAGGAATCATCGACGAGGAGACTATCCCCGAGGGCATCCCGTGGGCCGTTCCTTACGAGGATTTGGACAAGAAGAAGGTGAAAATCCCGGCTAAGGTCCGCAACGTTCGCGGCAAGCTCAACGTCCCCCGCGAGCGCTTCCACCTTCGCGATAAGAAGCTCTACCTCTGGGCCGGTCTGCAATTTCAGTAATCCCGGGATTTGGCGATCAGAAACGTATGCGTTCTGAACTTTCTGAATTCTCGTACGGGTTCGCGGTCACTGCGGAGCTGCGAGACCGCCTTCGCCCTTTTATCGTGACCGCTCCGATTTTCCCAACCCTTGTTCAAGAGGCAGAGCTCGGTTGGGATGCCAAGGTCCCGCTCCGCGGGCTTGCCCTCTTCCTACAGTTCAAGCTGGCTGAAGCCTTGGTCCGGGAAAATGCCCGAGAATGGTCGTATTTTGGAGGCCCCTACTACAGATTCCCCTTGCACAGGCGTTTGAGGTCAAACCAGCACAACAGGCTCAAGGCTCTTGCAGCAACTGAACCCTCAGTGTTCTATATTGCGCCTCGTTTTCATAGTCTTCTTGAGTTTCACTCGAATTACATCCGCGAAAGCGTGGCGACTGACAGTGCTTGGATACCGGTATCAAACCTCCCTGCCATCCGCGACAACGATCAGCACTGCATCGCTTTTCGGACCGGCGTCGATGCTCAGTTCTTCTCACCGGAGAGAAAGCCTGTTGAGGGCTCTATTGGTGGGGAGGAGTGGCTCAAGAGGTTCCCTCATCTGTGGGAATCGAGGGGACAACCCATTACATCCGAGTGGCTGTTTACTCTCCGCAGCAGCTTGATGCGGGTGCTCCACGAGACCGACCTGTTCTACGAGTTACAGTTCCCAGCAGGAAGAGAGGGCCTGAAACCACTGTTGGCCGATGTTGCGTACCTCGCCCGCACGTTTTTCGCGGCTGAGTTCATTCTGGTGAGAGAGCCTTCGGGCTAGCGAGGGAGAGGGGAGGCGGCGGAGCGCTTACATTCCTCGAAACAACTCACCTAGAGAGACCTTCAATCCCGTGGCGATTTTTTCGATGTTCATTAGGAAGACGTTCCGCTCGCCGCGCTCGACGCCGCCCATGTAGGTTCGGTCCACTCCCCACGACCCGTAAGCTCTTCCTACAACACCCCAGCTTCTGTCTACTCTTCCCAACGGCTTTGCCTGTGCGTCTTCGGCACATTCGAGACTGCCGAGCACACTCAGATAGGGTGCAATTCACGGCCTGGCCTACCCCGTGGTTGTTTGTCGGATCCGGGTCGCACCGGAACCACGAGCGTATGGTCGTCTGTCTGTGCCGTCCCCTTCGTTGTACGCCCTCCGCGCGCCGCTCGAACCGAACATCGCTCGGCGGCAGGATGCGGACACACCTCTGGTCGCGGTTGTAGTCATAGCAGTGGGTGAGTCCTACTCTAACCGACCTCGTAGCAAAGGAAATGTTTTGATACGAACAAGCCTCAGTCAGGGCAGGCCTAAATAGATCCAGAGACTGCGTCCGTCTCGGATCCTTTTGATGCGGGTCTTGAGCTGGGGCGTGGTACATTCCAGTCGCTCCCACAACATCATCTCCGTACGCCTTCACGTCCGTGTCTGCCAGGAGCCCTTGACACGATCCAAAGCCGCCGCCAACTAGGCGTGACTAGTTGCTTCGTTCCACTACAATTTCACTACAGTCGGTTTCCCTGGGGCTTGCCTGCCGATACTCCACTTTGGTCTATCCAATTGAAACCAAAAGGAAAGGAGTGGTAGGGCTGGAGGGATTCGAACCCCCGACCCACGGTTTAGGAAACCGCCGCCCATGTAGCTCTTGCCAACGAAGGCAGGGGTTTCGTCACAGCTCTGGCACAAGCAGCCCTTGGGACTGTGCTTAAGTAGGTTACTAAATGACCAGGGGACAGCTGCCGTTAAGTCCCGTACGCGCAAACCCAACAGGGACCGAACTGTCTCGCGACGTTCTGAACCCAGCTCACGTACCGCTTTAATGGGCGAACAGCCCAACCCTTGGAACCTTCTACAGCTCCAGGATGCGGTGAGCCGACATCGAGGTGCCAAACCGGAGCGTCGATGTGAACTCTTGGCCCCGATCAGCCTGTTATCCCCGGCGTACCTTTTATCCGTTGAGCGATGGCCCTTCCATGCAGAACCACCGGATCACTAGGCCCCACTTTCGTGCCTGCTGGACTTGTAGGTCTCGCAGTCAGGCTGGCTTATGCCCTTGCACTCGACAGCGGGTTTCCAATCCGCCTGAGCCAAGCTTGGGGCGCCTCCGTTACCTTTTGGGAGGCGACCGTCCCAGACAGATTGTGAGGGAAGGACCTGTACGACCCGACAACTTGGCTTGGTGCTATAATTCTTGGCAGCGTTTTACCCCTTGGTTCGACAGGATGGAGTGTCAGTGTCAGAAGGCAACTCTCCCCACTCCGCTGGTGCATCGCTGGAAAAGCTGCTCTACCAGTGGCGCGCGCAGCATCGGCCATCCGCCGAGGGTGGCTGGTGGGCGCTGGCAGGGTTTTCCTTCCAAATGGGCATCTTCCTGCTCCGCTTCTTCAGGAACCTGCAAGAAGGTGATTCAGAGCCGGGCGTGTATGCCGAGGTGGAATGTTTGTCAGATATCCTCGCCCCGCAAGATGGGAAGTTGATCCTAATTCAAGTCAAACGAGCCCTAACGAAAGAGAAGCTCATAGATTCGGTCCGCGAAGCCTATATCATTACGAGCCTTTGCTATCAGGAGACCCCCCAGTTGTTGGCCAGGCTCCGTTTCCAAATCGCCTGCCACAGCAGAAAGGCACTTCATCAGCTCGGCGATTTATCGATGTCTGAGGTCGTCCCAGAAGGCAACCCAGAGCGTTGGAACGACATGCTCAAGATGTTCGACCCGGTGAAACCAATCTCTGAAGAACCGGACCCTCTCGATCACTTACACCTCTATCTTTGGAATTGTGGAATTCAAAACACGACCGAACTTATCGAGGCGTGTTTGGGACATTTGCTGCGGTACTTTGGGATTGAAGATCCAAGCACGTCCCGAAACGTGGGCAGAGAACTTGCAAATCTTTTTTTCCAGGCCAAGCGGCGTGCACCGTGGGAACCATTCGGCCAGGTTCTGACACCGGATGACATTGCTCCCGACGCAAAAGCCGCCGATTACAAGGGTGTCCTGACAGGTCAGCGTCCAACGCTTGAGCATCTCAGAAAGGGATATTTCCGCGAGCGTCAGGAGATTTTTCAGCGACTCTGGAAAGAGTTTCGCCAATGGCTCCACACCTGCCATATGGCCGACTGCTTCGTGCCAGACAAGACGCCGGTTTTTTGGCTGAGCGGACGATCAGGTGACGGGAAATCGGTACTGCTACTTCAGCTCGTAGCCCAATTGCTGGGATCGAGCGAGTCTTGCGCCTTGCTGCGCATTAAGAGAGAAGATCTTCCTCGCTTGCTTGAAAAAGCGACGCAGGAAGCAGGCGTCCCAGCCGGGGTTCTTGCCGTCATCGACGACTTATACGATTTGAGTGATCGTGAACGGTGGGAGGAAGACGTCCGTCAGGCATACTCGCTCGGACTGCCGTGCCTAGCGGTCGTTACATGTGGGGTGACCGAACAGCTCGAGCAGTTCCAGCGCCAATTGGGCGATCTGTTTGCCGTATCGTCTTTTCAGGTTCCCAAATTGGATGTGAGAGAGTGCCTGGCCTTCAAGGATTGGTACGTACAACGGACTGGTCGATCGGTTAATCTGAGCCGGGTCACGAAGGCAAACCCTCTCCTTGTGCAGTTTATGTTTGAAATGGCACAATGCCTAAACATGCGCGACTTTGCCGTGCGATTCAAGAAACGTGTTACCCTTCTCGGCATTTTCGAACGGGTGCGCACAATCTTGGCTGCCAACGCGCTCTATTTGGATGCCCCGCTGAGCTTGCTTCCCCATGACAATGACCGCGACGTGCTGGAACGCCTGTGTGCGGAGGACCAGCTTCACTTCCGGATCAAACTTCCCAGTGACAGCTTGAGGACAGGCGGTGTTCGATTGGCTCACCCACACCTTGCCTGGCGTCTCTTCGTAGAGTGGGCCGATGTGGGACCGGGCACAACGCTCTCCAAAGCCTGGGCCCGGGAGCTGGCTGCTATCCACGCACTCTTGGAGCGTGAAAACTCGCCCTTGGCTGTCTCTAACCTCCTGCGCCAATTGCTGAATAGTTCGCGATTGTCTGATGAGCCCGAGGACGTGCCCTCGAAGACTACGGCCCATCGGCGAGAACTCATTCGTGAACTTTACAGGTTATACGCCCTTGCCCACGATGGGTATCCTTCACTAGAGAGTCTGCCAACGTGGTTAGATCTGGAGCTTAACATTCCGGGATTGCATCTTGATCCAAATCCAACGATGCATGCCGTAACGGCAATGTTGGACGACTCCCGTGCTAATGTCTTGCACGGATCTGTGTCGGCAAAGGTCTGGCTATTGTCCGAATCCGAGCCTCCGAGCAAGGCGGCTCACTACCGCGACGCGGTTCGACGGTTCGTACAGCGTTTTCCGGAGAACCCCGGTGTCTGTTCTTCTATCTCCTGCATTCTGGGCCAAAGTCACAACGATGCGGAGGCACGACGTCTAGCGAGAGATTGGCTAGTAGCGAACGCTCGCCACCCGCATGCCCACTATCTTTTGAAGGAGCTAGTAGCTGCGAATCGGGGGGACGTGGAGATGCAAGAACTGGCTGTCAACTGGCTAATGGCAAACCCCAACCACCAGCAGACAGGTCAGGTTCTTTGTGCGTTGCTGGCTGCCAGTGCAGGGAGTACGAAAGCACAAGAGCTAGCCACCAGCTGGTTGGCAGCTAATTCTAACCATCCGGAAGCACAGAACATACTGGCGGCATTACTGAGGGCGAGTGCTGGGCAGCCGGCGGTACGCAAGCTCACTATTGACTGGTTAGCGGATAACCCCAGTCACCCGCATGCGTACTCGCTAATCAAGACACTCGTAGCGACGGCACCAGGGGAGGCTGAAGCGCGTAGAATAGCCACCGAGTGGCTGGAGGCCGACCCCCGCCATCCACAGGCGTACGAGCTCATCAGGACATTCGTGGCAGCCAACGTGCGCGACACAGAGGTGCGCAAGCTAGCCATAGATTGGCTAGCGACACATGAAGGTCACCGGCGTGCGTCGCTTGTCATGACGCCATTGGTGGCGGCGAATCCCGGAGATGCGGGGGTACGCCAGATAGCCCTTAGCTGGCTCACGTCGAAGCGACGCCGACGCCCGTACCGTATCCTCATGACATTAGTAGCGGCGAATCCCGAAGATGCGGGGGTGCGCAAGCTGGCCATGCGCTGGGTGGCGGCCAATCGGCGTCGTCCACTGGCTTGCCAAGTTGTCTCAGCATTAGTGGCAGCGAACGCCGGAGACGCAGAGGTGCGCAAATTCGCCATGGATTGGTTGACAGCGAACCCTCGCCATCCTCGACTAGATGACGTCTTAAGGACATTAGTCGCTGGGAATGCAGAAGACGCGGAGGTACGCAAGCTGGCCATGGACTGGGTGGCGGCCAATCGGCTCCGTCCGCTGGCTTATCAAGTTATCTCAGCGCTAGTGGCAGCAAACGCAGGAGACGCAGAGGTGCGCAAACTCGCCATGGAGTGGCTGACAGCGAATCCTTGCCACCCTCGCGTAGATGACGTCTTAAGGACATTAGTCGCACGGAATGCAGAAGATGCGGAGGTGCGCAAACTTGCCACGGAGTGGCTGACAGCGAACCCCCGCCACCCTCGGGTATATGAGGTCTTAAAGACTTTAGTCGCAACGGGCGGAGCCGATGCAGAATTACGAAAACTAGCCACCGACTGGCTGGAGTCAAACGCGGGGCATCCTCAGTATTTCGAGCTGCTGAGAGTCATGATCGCGCGAAGCGAAGATTCTGATAAGTGGTTTGATCTGGGTGAGCAGTACGTGAAGAATCCCGCAAACAGGCATCCCGAACAGATCATTGCCGTTCTTCTCGGGCGGGGCAGAACCGCCCTCCGATTTGTCGAATTGGCGGTCGACCATATGGCAGGGCCGATAACACCAGGGTCTCGTGACTTCTTGATGCTAGAGCTCGGTTGCGGACTAGTGTACAACCTTGACAGTGCAGTGCAGTATCTGAACGGACCGTACGATGAGCAGAAAAAGAGCATGCTTTGCAAAGCAATGGCTTGGGGGATGAAGCGCTATCCAATGCAAGTTGCAGCGTTCGCGCGCGACGCTGGTAACCGCGTTGACGGCCAGTACGTCTACTGCATTCTTTCGGAATTACTCTGTGGCCAAATCCAATCACCGGATCTCGATACGCTTGTCACGCAGTGGCTCATTGACAATTTTCGACGACCCACGTATTGGGCCCTGCTTAATATGCTTCGAGTCGATAAGGAATGGCAGAGGCGCTTGGAAACAACCGGACGCCTGCCGGAAGCTATATTGACAGATGTCGGGAGAGAAGGTCAGGGAAGCGGGTGACACAGGTTGACCCCGCGCAGCGAATCGCCGAGACTCCTCCTGCCGAGCGGGATCGCGAGCATAGGGTAAGCGCTCGTGCACGAGATGAAAATGAAAAAGCCGGGGCTGACGCCTGGCCCAACAGAGCAAAAGGGCGGGTGAGAGACCCGCCCCTACGAATTAATCCCGGCGATCCCGATGAAAGACATCGGGACTCGCAGAAAGCGCTCGCGGCTTGTGGCGAGTGTCCGTCCACGAAACCAAAATGAAAAACCCCGCCACGATGGGCGGGGTTTTTCTATTTTAATCCCGGCGACAAGCGACTCTCCCACAAGGTTTCCCTTGCAGTACCATGGGCCCTGGAGGGCTTAACTACCGTGTTCGGGATGGGAACGGGTGTGTCCCCTCCGGTATGGTCGCCGGAAGGCTAGTGGCGGATTCTCACTTCAATCTTCAAGAGAGGATTCAGGAAACCGGAGTTTCGCATTTATTCTGCATATTTCTCACAAACTGTGCACGGTCACACAGGATGTGGGTGCGCGCAGTTTATGCGTAAGGTGGGGGTGAGCGGTGGTGAGTGGTGGTGGACGGTAACTTGTTGAAAAGTCAACTGGTTAGGCAACAAAGAGGCGACAGCGAGCTATGCATAGTATTTGCTATAAGTTACGAGGATTTTGCAGAGTTTATGAGAAAATCGACCCCCCCTCAAATACCACCTTGTGCCGTTCCATAGCTGACAAAGTGTCCAAACCCAAGCGTCCTAGCGTGATGGCTGGAGTAAATCCCAGCCGATTCCTAAGATTGCTTGCCGAGCCTCGCCCTCAATACCCA
>Ga0315282_10009279_pt1 | contig 15663 bp, 16 predicted proteins | sample YL17G07_20_MG_FD_203693 | JGI IMG/M metagenome (GOLD analysis project Ga0315282, IMG submission 203693) | Sediment microbial communities from Yellowstone Lake, YNP, Wyoming, USA - YL17G07_20 | ecosystem: Environmental > Aquatic > Freshwater > Lake > Sediment | place: USA: Wyoming | collected...
GAAAAATCCTGTAAGACAAACAAATAATAAAGCTGAGGAATTACAAAAGAACAAAATTAATACTTCAGCAAATAGCATTGGCAATTTAAATATGGAAAAATTACAGAATTTAAAAAAATCAATGCTTGAAAGTAAAGAAGTTCTAAAAGATATAACATATAGAAATCATGAAAATGATGCTGAGAATATCATAAATAAAGATGATATTGGTAATGTTGAAGATATAAAAAATAAAGAGGATAAAAAAGATAAAGAAGATGTAAAAGATGAAGAAAATGTAAAAGATAAAGAAAATGGAAAAAACAGTGGCCTATCATTAGAAATTGATAAAAATAATAAAGAATTAAAACAAAAAAAGTTGGAAGATACTGGTTACGAACAACCTCAACTGATTTAATGATTTATTTATATTATTAAATATAATTTAAATTTAATGAATTTTCAGCTAATTAATATATGTTTTTATTTAGAATAAATTATATTTTTTATTATAAAATTTTAAATTTAATTCATTGGGTTTAATTAATTTAAAATTTGTTTTTAATTTTTTATAAGCATCATTAATTGTTGGGAAAATACCAGCTCCCCATCCTGCTATGATGGCAGCACCTTTTGTTGCTAAATCCTGATTAATATCTTGAGGTATTAATACGTCAAGATTATTTATATCTGCAATAATAGATGGCCAAACTTTATCTTTTGTACACCCTCCAACTATTTTTATTTTTTTTGTAAGTATTCCCTTTTCATTATAAACTGTTAATATCTTTCTTAGTTGAAACCCTATGCCTTCCATTATAGATTTTAAAAGATCCAAATAATTATGACCTATTTCTATATTTAGAAAGTTAGCTTTTTTAAGAATGTCAAAATCAGGCCCAAAATTTCCAGTTAAATATGGGTGGAATATAATATTGTTTTTAATGCTTGCTAATTTATCAGGATCGGAATCAATTAAATTAAAAAAATTTTTTTCATTTTTAAATTTCATAATATTTAGTGCAAACCATTTAACTGAAGCACCTGCTGCTGGAATTGAATACATTAATCCGAATTTATCTTTAATTACACTTCTTCCTGGAGCAAAGAAACTTTTTGAATCAAAAATTGGCTCATCGGTCATTTTAAAAACTATCCAAGCCGTTCCAGTAGCAAGCAGTATTTCACTTGTATCTAATATGCCAGCGCCAACAGAAGAGCAGTATTGATCATGGCCGCCATTAATTAAAATTACTTCATTTTTTAATCCTAATTTAGATAAAATTGAATTATTTAAATAACCAATAAATTCTCCAGAATCTTTTACTTCAGAAAAATTTTCTTCATTTAAATTAATTAAATCAAGTATTTCTTTATCCCAACAATTTTTTGTAATATTATAAAATAGGGTAATCGAAGAGTTTGACGGGTCCTGATAATATTGACCTGTTAACCTCATTAATAAATAATCATTAACGAAAAAAATTTTATAGATTTTTTTAAAAATTTCTGGTTTACTTCCCTTTAGCCAAAATAACGGCATGAAAGACATATTTGTATCTAATCTCCAGCCTGTTTTATAATAAAATTCTATATTTTTAGATAAAAGTTTTTTATTTGTTTCTAAAATCTCAGATCCTCTACGGTCTAACCATGTAATAGCGTTATAAAGTGGGTTAAAGTTTTTATCAACCAGCACTATAGTACCACCTTGAGTAGATAATGAAATTGCCTTCAGGTTTGTTTTAACTGATTTATTTACACATAATTTTGATAAAACTTTTATTACTCCTTCATACCAATCATTTGGATTCTGTTCATGGTAATTATTTTTAGGAGAAAAACTATTATAAGATATTCTTGCTGTATTTATCAAATTTCCATCAGCTGAATAAACGGATCCCTTAATATTCGAAGTACCTACATCAATGCCCGCAAAATATTCCACTTATTTCACCTTTAATACTTATATTAAATTTATTAATAAAACTATTTATACAAAATTAAAATTTCTTTAAAAATAATTGGCAATTTTTATAAATATTATGTGTAATTAAAGAAAAATTGCACTAATTTACTTCAAAATTAAATAATTATGGAAAAAATAAATTTATATTATTAAATTCCTCATACATTTAAATTAAATCATATTTTTTTATTGCATCTTCAGGTTTAAGATTTGAATTAATAACATCATTAAGTGCAGCAATTATTTTACCAGGGTTATTAGCCATAAAGATATTTCTCCCGAATACAATACCTTTTGCTCCAGCATTGATAGTATTATATGCCTTTTTTAAAACATCCAGATCTGTATTTAATTTTTCTGCACCAATTGAAAAAACAGGCACCGGAGTATTATTAACTATTTCTGTAAAATTATCTGTATAAAATATTTTAACCATATCTGCTCCAAGCTCTGCCATAATTCTTGATACTCTTTTTACCTTTTTATGAAGTAAATCAGGAGTTAATCCTATGTGTTCAACGACATAACATTCGACAATTAACGGTATACCTAATTTTTCTTTTTGTCTTACAACTTCTGAAAATAATTTAACATTTTTTGTTTCCATTTCTTGATCGTTATTTTCCAGGAATAAAGAACTTATTACTAATTCTGCACCTGCTTCTACAGCTTCGTCCACCGTAGTTGCTATTTCAGTATATCCTTTTTGATAATTTAGGGGATAATAATATGCTGCAGACCAATTAATCCTAACAACTGGCATTGATTTATTTTTACCCGCAAAAAGATCCCAATTTCTTTTTAAAGAAAATCTTGATAATAATAATGCATCTGTATCTAAACAATTTATAATGGCTTTTCTTGAATCTTCCAAACCTTGTTGATCACCATACATAATTACATGATCAATTGCTGATAAAACAATATTTTTCTTGCCATTAAATAATTTTTTTATTCTTAAATCAATTCCAGACATACTTTATCTCCTAATTTATCACGATAATAATTTTATTAATATAATATGCAATAAATTGAATAAACTATTACATAAATAATGATAATAATTAATTTATTCAAATATATTAAATATTATGAAATTTTATGAAATAATTATATGGTAAATAATATATTAGTCAATAAAAATATCAATATATTTATATTTCATTTTAAAATTTAAAAATAATTAATTAATATAATTATATACGTATTTTTATATGTATTTTTCATTTTATATGTCTAATATTTTAAAAATTGCTAATAATTATAAAATTTCAATAAATATAATGAAAAAATATTAGCTAATACTTGACAAATATTGCAAATTTTTTATAATAATTTCAAATGATATCATATATTATAAAAAAATATAATAATTCACATTAATCATGTTACAATTAAACAGAAAAGAAGAAATAATAAATATCCTAAAAGAAGAAAAAGCATGCAAAATTGAAGATCTCTGTAATAAGTTAGAAGTATCACTATCAACAATACATAGAGATTTAAATGAACTTGAACGAGAAGGAAGCGTTAAGAAAGTTCATGGAGGGGTTTTAATAAATAATTCTGATGATTTGGAAATAAGAAATACTATAAGACTTAAAAAAAATGTAGATCTAAAAAATAGAATAGCATTAAAAGCATTAGAATTTGTAGAAAATGGGGATTATATCTTTTTAGATAACTCAACTACTTGTTATTATTTTGCCAAAATACTTTCTGAATCAAAGTTTCAGGATATATTAATTATCACTAATTCTTATTTAATTCCAGGGTTATTTTTTAAAAATAAAGAAATTGAAGTTATTTCAACAGGAGGATTATTATTAAAAGAATATAGTTGTTTTGCAAGATCTTATGCAATTGATACTATAAGTAAATTTTCTGCTGATAAGTTTTTCTTTTCAGTAGCCGCTATATCAATTAAAGGGGAATTCGGTGATACTTTTGGTCCAGAATCTGAAGAAGTAAAAAGTGAAATGTTTAAAAGATCAGAAAAACGCATTTGTTTAGTGGACTCTACCAAATTTGGTCGTATTGGGCATATTATTGTTCCGTTTCCTTTAAATGAAGTAGATAGCATTATAACAGATAAAAATTGTAGCGAAGAAATAAGAGAGGAGTTCGCTAAATTAGGGAAGAAATTAATAATTGCATGAAAATTAAAATATAAGTTTTGAAAGGTAATTAATGAAAAATTTGTTAAAAGAATTTAGTGAAGCTGATTTAAAAATTTTTAAAGAAGAATTCAACGACTTTCTACCTAAAAAAATGTTAGATTCGCATATTCATTTGTGGAAAAAAGAATTTTTTAAAGAGGAAATTTCTATAGATAAACAAAAAACTAATCCATTTGCTGATAAAGATATAATTGATGGCTTTACTTTTAGTGATTTTAAATTTGTAGCAAATAAATTATTCCCAGACAAAATATATGAAGGTCTTTTTTTTGGCCTTCCGATTAAAGAAATAAACTTGCAAATGGCAAATAAATATATTTCGAATGTATGCATGGAAAATAATTGTTATGGCCTCTATATACCTGAACCGAATTTAAAAAATATTCCCGAGGATTTTTTTAAAAACAGATTTATTGGTTTTAAACCCTATCCGGATTTAGTGGAATATAAAATGCCCACTGATTTCTCTGAATTAGATATTGATGTAAGTATATTCGATTTTGCTTCTAAAAAGGTTTTAGAATTTTCTGAAGAAAATGGTCTTATGCTATTAATTCATATCCCCAGAAAGAATAGGTTAAATGATAAAAGAAATATAGAAGAAATAAGTACTATTGCTACAAAATATAAAAATATAAAAATAATTTTAGCTCATGCCGGAAGATCATATTGTTACAGCGATATTAAAGACAGCATTAATTATTTAAAAGATTTTAAAAATTTATATGTTGATACAGCAATGATAAATAATTTTTCGGTTAATAAATTATTAATAAAAGAACTAGGTCCAGAAAAAATATTATATGGAAGTGATTTAGCAATAGCAGCATTAAAAGGAAAAAATATTGAAATTAATAACAAACATTATTTTGTGACTAACGTACCTCATTCCTGGAGTTTATCATCATCAGAAATGAATTTAGATAATTTTACTTATTTTATTTATGAGATTATAGGAGCTATAAAAATTGCTGTAAAGAGTTTGAATTTGGGCAAAAAGGATATTGAAAATATATTTTATTTAAATACTAAAAGGTTAATTGATGATATTTTATATAGCATATCAAAAAATTGACTTTTATTTAGCTTAAGTCTGATTGTATAAAATAATAATTATATTTTAAAAATAATAGGTTTGTTGAAAAAAATATTTTATTAATAAGGAGATAATATAAAAATTAGGGGGTGATATATAATTTAATAGCTTTGCGTTTCCAGCAATATTTGATGGAAACGCAAAGTTTGGTACTTAAGAAATTAAAGCATATAAAATATAACACAAAATGGAGGTGATTTTAAGGGAAAAAAATAATTTTAAACTTGTAAACATTAATTTATTTAAAAGAATTTAAGTTAGGAGGAAATAAAAATGTTTAAAAGTAAGATTTTAAAATTATTATTATTGTTTTTAGTAATTATAGTTGTAATATCTTTTAGCATGTTTGGCTGCAAAACAACAACATCTACTGAAACTACTGCGGCAGCGGAAACTACTGCGGCAGCGGAAACTACTGCGGCAGCGGAAACTACTGCGGAAGAAGCCCCTAAATTAGGCACAGAAGGGCTTAAATACTGGATTGATAAAGCAGGTATCAAACCTAAAGGAAAACTCACAATATATTCATACAAAAATGAGGGTGTAACAGAGTGGAAAATTGCACAAAAGTATGCAGAAACATACCCAGATGTAACTATTAATTGGGTAGGGACTCCTTATTCAGATTATGCTAATAAAATTCTGATGGAATGTAAGACAGGAACCCAGGCATTCGATGTATTTTGGTGTAATTCATTCTGGTCAACAACATTTCATGATTATTTAGAAAATGTGACTGATAGAATACCGGAAGAGTTAAGAAATGATATTAGTCCGGGTATTGTTAGTTGCGTTTCGTATAAGGATGCATGGTATGGCGTACCTATATTTATTAGTACAGGTAGTATAGTATATAATAAAGATATGTTAAAGCAGGCAGGTTATGACACACCTCCCAAGACTTGGGACGAGTTTTTTAAATGTGCAAAAGATTTGGTTATAGATAAAAACAATGATGGGATTCCTGAGGTTTACGGCTATACCGGTCTTTCGGCTTCGTCAGGAGGAGGATACTTTTTGTTGTATCCTGTTATTTTAAAAAGTGTTGGAGGCAATTTCTGGAATAAGGACAAAGAAAACCCAAAGCCCATGTTCAACAATGATGCAGGAAAAAGAGCGCTTCAGATATTAAAGAGGTTGTATATGAGCGATTTTTCAGATCCAGCTATGCTGACTGCTGATGACATGACTACAAGGAGATCTATTGCATCAGGAAAGGCAGCGATGGGGATTGAGTGTGTAGGCTCTGTAGAAGGAGTAGCTAAAAAAGAATTTCCGGAAAATGTGGGTAAGTTTGGTTGTTCAGTAGTTCCTAGTGATCCAGGATATGATTCTTGGTCATTTGATGGTTCGATGGGATTTGCAATTAGGAAAGGTGCAAATATTGATGCTGCTCTTGGGTTTATTCTTTTTTACTCTTCCGCTGAGATGCAAAAATTTATGACTGAGGATTATGGTTTTCCTTCAGCGAGAATCTCTCTTGCAAAAGATGAAGAATATGTTGCACATTATCCATTTGTTACTACTGCACTTGAACAAGTGAAAAATACTGACAAATATATAGCAGAAAATGCAAGTATGGTACAAGGAAGTTTTTTCCCAATATTTGAGAATTATTTTAGAGGAAAAATTAATGAAGAAACAGCTCTTTCTCAGATGGAAGATGCGTTTAATCAAGCTTGGAAAGAGTAAAAAGTGTTATTTTCTGAAATAAACAGTTTGAGATTTTAAAACAATAAAGTAATGGGGGGATTGTATAAATCCTCTCATTATTATATTAATAGTAACAAAACTAAAGGTGTGAGGAAAGTGAAAGCAAGAAAGAAAAAAGTAAGAAAGTTATCTTTGAGCAGGAATATATTTGCTTTTAATATGATGGCTCCTGCTATACTTGTTATAGCAGGAGTCATGGGTTTTCCTACATTATATGCGTTCATTATGAGCTTTTTTAAATGGTCAGGCAAAACGCCACAATTTATTGGATTTGAAAATTATTTAAAGATGTTTACCGTAACGGATATTTTTCATTCGATATGGATAACTATACTCTTTGCAATAGTAGTAACAATCCTAACTATAGTTTTTGCATTATTTATTGCACTGTTACTCAATATGGAGCTAAAAGGAACAAATTTAGCTATTGCATTACTTTTAATCCCATGGGCAATTCCGCCTGTTGTAAATGGGGTTATGTGGAAGTGGATACTTGATGCAAGATTTGGAACTTTTAATAATGTATTAATATCCCTTGGGATATTGCATAATTTTAGAATTTGGATTAAAGAACCATGGCCTGCATTTCTAATAATAGTTTTTGCGACTATATATAAAATGCTGCCGTTGGCCGCTTTTCTACTGACGGCATCTTTAAAAACTATTCCAAAAGATCTTTATGAAGCAGCGGAAGTAGATGGAATGTCACCTCTTGGTAGATTTTTTGCAATAACCTTGCCTCTAATTAGACCTGCAATGGTTATTATTTTTATCCTTCTATCAGTAGGAACTTTTAAAGCTTTTGATATAATATTTGTAATAACAAATGGTGGTCCCGGTAACTTTACGGCATTACTTAATTATATGTCATATATGACAACGTTTAGGGATATGAAATTTGGATTAGGAGCAGCAATAGCATTCTTTATATCATTTTTAATACTTATAATATGTATATTTTATTACAGAGCAACTTATAGAGAAGTAAGATATGACTGATAAATAGAAGTAAAGGAGTATAAATGGCTGGTTTATTATTTAGAAGAAAGAAAAGACTATTCAGGATATTGTTTTATTTCCTTTTATATTCTGCAATGTTTGTTATACTTATACCTTTTATAATAATGGTTTTAAGTTCATTTATGAGTGCGCACGAAATATATCTTAATAATTATCCTAACTTTCATATATTTCCAAATGAATGGAATACATTAGGTGAGCTTTTTGCAAATTACAGAGGGTTGTTAACATATAAAGAAAGAGGAATGGCAACGTTTATAAACAGCTTAAAGATAGCAAGTATAACTACAATAATAGTGACTGTATTTGCTTGCCTTGCTGCTTATCCACTATCACGAACAAATTTAAAGGGGAGAAATACAATTCTTTTTATATTTCTTTTTGCTTCTATGGTTCCTACAATGGCTATACTGATTCCTTTGTATCTTCAGTTTACGAAAATGGGACTATATGATACGATTTTGGCTGTTATAATAGTTCTTACAGCTTATCTCCTTCCTTTTTCGATATGGGTCATGAAAGCTTTTTTTGATACTGTTCCTGATTCTTTGGAAGAGGCAGCACTGATTGATGGCTGCACAAGGCCTGAAGCTTTAATAAAAGTAATTATCCCACTTGCTCTGCCTGGTATTGGAGCAGTAGCAGTTTTTGCTTTTATATCCTCATGGGCTGAATTTTTAATACCTCTAATCTTAACAAGAACGGATGCTCAGGTGTTTACAATGTATATCGGTCTTTTTGTTAATAGTGAAAATGTTGAAATATCAAAAGTACTGGCAGCAGGCGTAATTTCATGTATACCAGTTGTCGCTTTAGCACTGGGGTTCCAGAAATTAATTGTAAGAGGACTAATTGAAGGTGCTGTAAAGGGCTAATTAAAATGGTATTACAATTAAAATATTACATAATTACGAGGTTAATCTTTAATTACATTCACATTTTATATAAATAATAAAATGATTTAAATGAGGTTTGGTGATTGGATGTGTAGCAATGGTTTTTTTAAAGCAATTTATGATGAAATTTCAACTGGTGTTCTAGTTATAGGTACAGGTGGGGCTGGACTTAGAGTTGCGATTGAAACTTCTAATAATGATTCAAATGTGCTTGTGGTATGTAAGGGGAAATTTACAAAGATCGGTTCTATGTTTTTCCCTTTGGTTGATGGATAGGGAATCCAATTTTTAAAAGAAGAAAAGAACGGCAACACCCATGACTACTTTTTAAAAGAAATACTTGAAGTTGGGAAAGGGATGGTCCAACCAAATCTCGCGAAAGTTTTAATAGAGCAAACTCCTGAAAGAGTTGATGATCTTGAAGGGATGGGAATAAAGTTTAATAAAATCAATGGAGAATTTTACGATTTTCTTTGTTGTTTTGCAAAAGTAAAAATATCTGCTGCTGTAATTGCAAAATCAGCTTTTTTAAGGAAAGAAAGCCACGGATCCCATCATAGAGAAGATTATCCAGAAAAAAATAATAAAGAGTTTAAGAAAATTATAAAAGTTAGTAGAAAAAATTGTAGAAATATCTATAAGTATATTGATTAATATTAAATATGGTATTTTTCTAAATTAATTTAATTGATTATTTTTATTAGAATTATATAGGAGGAAAAGATGAATAATGTAAAATTTAAAGGAATAATACCTGCGTTAATAAGCCCTTTAAATGAGGATGGTACAGTAAGAGAAAAAGTATTAAGAAAGCTAATTAATTGGCACTTAGAGAAAGGATGTAATGGTTTTTACATTTGTGGAGCGACAGGTGAAGGTGTAGTTATGAAACCTGAAGCAAGAAAAGTAATGGCAGAAATTACTGTGGATGCAGTAAAAGGAAAAGGTTTTGTAATAGATCATATAGGGGCAATTGATTTTAGAACAGCAATGGATCTAGCAAGACATGCATCAGATACTGGCGTAGATGCAATATCATCGTTGCCTCCTTTTTTTTATAAATATGAGCAAAAAGAAATAATACAGTACTATCAGGCATTATCAGATTCTTCAGATGTGCCAATATTAATGTATTCACTATCTTTAATTGGAGATTCTATTTCTAAATTTGAAATAGTGGAAAGAATAATGAAAATAAAAAATATAATAGGACTTAAATGGACTAATTATAACTTTTTTGAAATGGGAAAAATAAAAAGTATAAATGATGGGAATATAAATGTTTTTGTTGGAAACGATGAAATGTTATTGGCTGGATTAGTTATGAGGGCTGATGGAGGAATTGGTTTAAGTTATAATGTAATGCCAAAAATATATATAGAATTGTATAGAAGTTTTATATCGGGTGATATAAAAAGAGCACAAGATGCTCAATTTAAAGCAAATAAAGTAATAGATATAATGTTAAGGTATAATGCTTTTACTGCTGTGAAAGATATTCTTGAGATGATTGGGTTTACAGTTGGATATTATACATTTCCTATAAAGAGGTTTACTAAGTTGGAGCAAGAATCTTTTAGAGATGAATTAAAAAAAATAAACTTTGAAAAAGAATATCTATAGAGCTAATAAAACATTCAAAAATTATTAATTAAAATTTGATAAAGTTTTTAATAATATGTAATTTAATCAGCATAATATTATTTATATATTTTTTTAAATATATAAATTTAAAAAGAAGTTTTATGAATACGTCGAATAAAATATATAGACTCCGGGTGATTAAGGTCTAACTTGGGCAAAGGTTAACCACCAGTCCAATATTAAATTCTATGTTTGGGGAGGTAACAAAATAAATTAAGCTGGAAGACAGGAGACATCGGGATACAACGCAAGTGAAGGGATTCAGCCCCGAAATAATCCCGTTATGTCGGTAGTCGATACTATACTGTTCATATAATAGCAGTCAGAACTTTCATAGCTACTACGCGCAAGGCTACGAGAGCCCTACGGGGTCTAAGATCGTGTCAAGATGTCAAGAGGAGTCTATAATGAACTAAGGAGGACCAGTACAATCCTGCTCTGATTGCACTGCTAAGCCTGTAGACAGCAAGATAGCACACAATATGTACCGACCAGTCGGACTATCTCATAGTATCTGAGAAGCCTGAGAAAGCAGGCAGAGAAAAGGGGGTTCATAAATATGGGATATATAATTTTTGAATTAAAATTGAAAACCTAATTTTGTTTAGTATAAAACTTATATTAAGAATTTAGAATAAAGTTAGTTTGTTTTAAAAGATAAGGAGGAGAGCAATGAATAGCAGGGAAAGAGTTTTAATGGCTTTAAATCATGAAGAACCTGACAGGATTCCAATCTACAACCACTTAACCCCTGAAGTTTTAAATATTATTGGTAAAAATACTAATACAGAAGGTTACGATACAGAAATAGCTGCTGGAAATGAGTGGTTAATATATACAGTTGGGATAGCAGGTAGTTTTTATCTAAAAGATTTGGATGAATATACTGATGAATGGGGTATCATATGGAAAAGAATACCACATGAAGGTGGTGTATATACTGAAATGGTCAACCATCCACTGTCTGATATAAAAAAATATGATAGTTATAAGTTTCCTGATCCATATGATGAGGAAAAATATAAAGGTCTTTATAATGTTATTAAAAAGTATAAAAAAGATTATGTTATTGTAGGTGGTATAGCTTGTACCCTGCATGAAAATGCCTGGTACCTAAGAGGCTTAGAGAATTGGCTAATTGATTTAATAGAAAATAAAGATTTTGCTAATGACCTGCTGGATAAGCTTACTGACTTTTATCTTAGATGTGGAGAAAGATTAGTTGAGATGGGTGTAGATGTAATTTGGACTGGCGATGACTTTGGGATGCAGGACAGAATGTTTATTCGTAGAGAACAATTCGTTGAGTTTTTTAAACCAAGATATGCAAAAATTTATTCAGAGCTTAGAAAGAAAAATAAAAATATATTATTTGCCCATCATAGTGATGGTTATATTGAACCAATAATTGAAGATTTTATAGAAATTGGTCTTGATATTTTAAACCCTGTTCAGCCGAAATGTATGGACCCGGTAGAGATTAAGAAAAAATATGGTGGGAAACTGTCTTTCTGGGGTACTGTGGATAACCAATACATACTGCCTTTTGGTACCGAAAAAGAGTTATATGATGAATTAACAAGATTGATAAGGGGTGTTGGTCCAGGAGGAGGCTATATAATGGGGAGTGCTCATTGTATTCAGCCGACACAAGTTCATATGAAAAATCTATTTAAAATGGTTGATTTTATTAAAGAACATGGGAAGTATCCTATAAATATTTAGATTTTATAACAATTAAAGCATTAAGAATAAATTTTTTTAAGGAGATTTATAAGTGGAGAATGCAAATTCAAAAATAGGCGTTATTTTAGCTTCTCATACCAGAGAACCGGCAAGTTTTTCTCTTGAGTTGGTAAATAAGGGAATAGAACTCTTAAAAAAAGAAAACCTTGATATTTATTTTAATGGATATGCACTTACAAACGACAAAGAAATCAGGGATGAGATTTTAAAGATTAAAAATCATAACCCTGATTTATACATCATTATTCCGGGTAACTGGATTGAGCCACCTTCGCTTTGCCATCCTCTTGAAGAGATAAGGAATGAAAATATTCTACTATGGGGATTTCCTGAAAGTCTTAAGTTGATTTCCGAAGGCCATTTTTTAGGCTCAAATTCAGCTTTTACGGTTTTAAGAAATGCGATGGGGCAAATGTCTTTCAGGTTCAGAACAATTCAAAAATTTCCCCATGATGAGACTGCCATAAAGGAAGTTGCCGAAATTGCAAAGGTGAGTTCTGTTTGTAAATCCATAAAAAGAATGAAACTAGGTTTAATAGGTTATTGCTCTATGGGTATATATACTGCTTGTTTTGATCAATTAAAAATAAGAAAAGTATTTGGAACAGAAATAGACAGTTCTTCTGATTCATATTTATTATTTAAAAGAATGGAAGAAATATCTGAAAATGAAATTGATATTAATATTATGATCAGCGGCTTGTCAAAAAAATGTAAAATTGATCCGTTAATAATTAAAGATAAATCACTTGATAAATCTTTAAGAATGTATATTGCTCTTAAAAAAATGATTAGTGAAGGGAATTGGAGTGGGGTATCAGTAAAATGCCAGCACGAATTCTCAACTTATCTTAAATGTACAGCTTGCCTGCCTTTATCTCTTTTAACTGATGAAGGGATTATGTGTTCAGATGAAGGCGATATTCATGCTTTGCTTACAATGATAATAATGAGAAATCTTTCAGATATTAAAAATCCGATATATTTTGGAGACATATATAAACTTGAAGAAGGCGGATTTTTAATGGATCACTGTGGATTGAGTCCGCATACCTGTGCAGACGATGGAGGTGTTACTCTACTTCCTCAAACTCCCAGAATAAGCAAAGATGGTAAGACGACTGGAGGAGTAATTTCTTCATATATGTTTAAAAAAGGCCCTGTAACTATAGGCAGAATTGAAAATGATAGAGAAGGAACTTATAAATTCCATTTCACAAAAGGGAATGTTGAACCAATAAAACCTATTGGCTATGGCTGGTCAAGTCTGGTGTTTTCTCCAGAAAGTAGTGCTGAGACTTTTTCTGATAAGCAACTTGCAAATCATTATGTTTTTGTATATGAAGATATTGCAAAAAAGCTTAATATTTTTTGCGATATTTCAGGTTTAAAGATAATCTAAGAAAATAATTTGCCAAATAAATTTTATAGTTTCAGAAAGGATAATCATAAATGGTAAGCTATGAAATAGGTTTTTACAGCTATGGTTCTAAAATTTCTGCAATATTAAGTGTGCCGAAAAATTACAATATGAATGAAAAGAAAGAAAAATTGCCATTTGTATTTTTTGTCATGGTTATGCAAGTTATAAGGATGAATTTGGGGCTTTTATAAAATTATCAGAGTTGTTTTGCTGAAACAGATTTGCCACTTTCAGATTTGATTTCAGGGGATGTGGTAATAGTATAGATATAAATCCAAAAGGGGAAATGCTATGTGCAACAGAATGGCCTTTAGATATGTATAACGCGGTTAATTTTATCAGAAATATGCCTATTGCTGATAAAAAAAGAATTAGTCTTCTAGGTATCAGCATGGGTGGAACTATTATTCTTAACTCTTTAAGATTAGTGAGAGATATCAGATCGGCCATCGTTACTTCTGGTGTTAAAAATGGTTTTGACTGGGTAAGGAACTTATAGTCAAAAATAAAGGGGACAGCATACTGGGGAAAATTTTATATTAATCTTTTAAAGGAAAGAATAAATATTTGCGAAAGAAATATTGACAATTATACTCCGATTGAAAATATTTTGCCATTTTCCGAAAAAGACCTTTAATTATGGAAGAATATATCAAATTCTTTTCCTCAGGTAGCCACAAAAAGGCAGTTATTCCTCTGCAAGCGAGATAGTGTTTTTAATTGATACTATTAAAGAATTAAAAACTTTTAATTATGTACCAATATTATTTGTGCATGGTACCAGCGATACATTTGTCAATTATGAAGGTACAGAAATGATGTATGATGAATATAAAGGGGAGAAAGAAATATTGCTTCTAAACAATAAACCACATGCTTTACTTCTTGAACCTGATATGGATAATATTTTTAATTTTTTTATTGAATGGATAAAAAATATTAATTTTTTTAATTTAAAAAAGTATTCTGATTTATTCTATTTTTTGAATTCTGAGTTTTTTTAATAGATTATATTTGAAATAAAATTTATGTAATTATTCTATTATCAATAATTATATTTTAATAATGATTTTTAAAAAATTTGGAAATTAATTTAATATTAAGAAAAAATATTTATATTGATTTTGATTGAATCAGATTAATTATTTTTTGTGGCGTTTATTAAAAGCATTGGACTGGTTATTTTTGTTCCATTTCCAGAATTATAATTAGTTTCTGGTGAACAATTAATTAAATAGGCCAAATTGAGAAAATTTTAAGCTTAATTTAAACAAATAATTTCCTAAAAATTGAGTTATTCACCAAGAACTAATTAATTACTTTCTGGTGGATAGTTCAATTTTACTTAGCCACATGGGTGAATTAAATATAAATTTAGTATCAGATAAACCCAAACTAATAGTTAAAGAATTACCATTCATAAAAGTTGGCAATCCAGCTATGGCTATTGGACAATTTAAAGAAGGCAACGCAGTTCTTGTTAATCTTTCACCTTCTTTAAATAGTTATACATTAATATTGAGCCAGATTAATATGGTTGATTTAAAGCACAATTTAACAGATTCTGTAACAGGTTGGTTAAAACCTCAAATACCTATTAATAATTTTTTTGAAGAATATAGTAAATTTGGTGGTTCTCATCATTCTGCAATTGTTTATGGGGATAATGTATATAATGGATTATTTGATTTTGGAAAATTATCAGGATTTAAAGTTGTAAGTATTTAATTGTTACTTTTTGTTTTTATTATAAATTAATCTATAATTATTTTTTTATAAGTAGCCATTATCAAATTACATATTGTTAAAATTAAAAATTATGTAAGTAATAAGAAAACTATGTTTTATTACTGTTTTATATTTTAGCTATATAAGATTTTATTTTTGTTATTTTATTTACCACTGAGGTTTTATTTTTGAAAGGTTAAGAATAGCTTGCCCGCAGATTTTATTTACAGGATCCCAGACAGTTGACGTACCAGGTGAATAACTTAAAT
>Ga0315282_10009280_pt1 | contig 15662 bp, 14 predicted proteins | sample YL17G07_20_MG_FD_203693 | JGI IMG/M metagenome (GOLD analysis project Ga0315282, IMG submission 203693) | Sediment microbial communities from Yellowstone Lake, YNP, Wyoming, USA - YL17G07_20 | ecosystem: Environmental > Aquatic > Freshwater > Lake > Sediment | place: USA: Wyoming | collected...
CGTCCCGGCAATACTTGCTTGATATCCCAAACGACCTGCCCCTCCTCGTCCAGGGCCAACCGTATCAGCATGGATTTGGCCCGTTTCTTCCGGCACCCAATGCATGTCCGGATGGGAGGGTGGGGTCCGTCTCCGCTCGGCATCCTTCACTCCCTGGGCGGCTCCTCTTCCGAATGATCGTCGGCGTCGGCCGTTTCCTGCACGGTTTCGGCCTGGGGTTCCCCGACCTCGACCGCTTCGGGGACGGCCGCCTGGCCGGGTGCGGTCTCCGCCGTTTCGTTCTCGATCCCGGGAGGCGGAGTCGCCTCGGTCTCGCCGCCGCTCTCAGACCCTGTCTCGGCCGCGGCCAACGCCGGCTGGCTTTCTTGGGTCTCCTGGCCTTCCTCCGAAACGCCGGCTTCGGTATGGTCCACGTAGATTCTAGCCGCCTCCATAAGTTCCTCGGGGATCACCCCCTCCAGGCCCGGCACCTGTCTCAGTTCCTCGGGGTTGGCCCCCAGAACGTCGAAGACGGACGTGTACCCGGCCTCGTAAAGGGCGTCGGCCAGGGTTTCGTTGAGCATCGGCAGGCTGACCAGGGATTGGTACCCCTCCTTGAGCATCCGCTCGTACCGGGTCTCGTTCTTGACGTCGATCCGCCAGCCCGAGAGCTTGGAGGCGAGCCGCACGTTTTGACCTTTGCGCCCGATGGCCAGGGAGAGCTGCTCGTCCGGCACCACGACCTCCATGGTGCGGCTGACCTCGTCCATGATCACCCGAGAGACCACGGCCGGGGCCAGCGCGTTGACGATGAAGCGGGCCGGGTCCGGGTTGTAGGGGATGATGTCGATCTTTTCGCCCCGAAGTTCCTGCACCACGCTCTGCACGCGCGAGCCGCGCATGCCCACGCAGGCGCCGACCGGGTCGATGTCCTTGTCTTCGGAGAGGACCGCGATTTTGGAGCGGCTGCCCGGTTCTCGGGCCACGGCCACGATGCGCACGATTCCCTCGGAGATTTCGGGCACTTCCATCTCGAAGAGGGCCTTGAGGAATTCCGGATGGGTGCGGGAGAGCACGATCTGCGGGCCGCGGCTGATCTGCTTGACCTCGAGGACCAGGGCGCGGATGCGGTCGCCCTGCCGGTAGTTTTCGCGAGGCACCTGTTCGCTTATGGGCAGGATGGCGTCGGTGCGTCCCAGGTTGATGATGATGTTCCCCTTGTCGATGCGCTGGACGATGCCGTTGATGATCTCGCCCTGGCGGTCTTTGAAGTCCTCGTAAACGATGTCCCGTTCCGCGTCCTTCATCCGCTGGATGATGACCTGCTTGGCCGACTGGGCGGCGATGCGGCCGAATTCCGCGGTGTCCATTTTCACGCCGAGCTCGTCCCCGAGCTGGGACTCCGGGTCCAGGAGGCGCGCGTCGTCGAGGGAGATGTGCAGTTTGTCGTTGGTGACCTCATTGACCACCTCCTTGAACTGGAAGACCTCCATCTCGCCCAGCTCTTCGCTGAAGGCCACCTCGAAGTTGTCGGCCAGGCCGAACTTTTTTTTCACCGCCGACCGGATGGCCTCTTCCAGGGTTTCGACCAAGGTCTGGCGATCAATCCCCTTGTCTCGACTGATCTGGTCAATGACACGTCCGAGCTCTGAAGGCATGTTCCTTGCTCCACCTGGCCGCACGGCGGCCGTTTTTCACGCACGTCCCCAGTCGATTTCCGGTTCGAGAACGGCGCGGTCGATGGCCTCGAGCCTGATGTCGATCGTCCCGCCGTCCATGCTGAGGGTGATGATTTCCCCTTCGATGCCGGTCAGGCGTCCCTTGAAATTCCGCTGACCGTCGATCGGGTCCTTGACCCGCACCTGGACCTGGCGGCCGGCAAAGCGAACGAAATCCGCCGGCTTCTTGAGCGGACGGTCGAGGCCGGGTGAGGAGATCTCGAGATGATACGGGCCCGGCACGACCTCTTCCACCTCCAAGAGGTGCCCCAGTTCCCGGCTGATGGCCACGCAGTCATCCAGGGTGATCCCGCCCTGCATGCCGGGCGATGGGCCATTCGGGGCCCGGTCCACAAAGAGGCGGAGGACCCAGCCCCGGGGCTCCCGGCGGTACTGGACCTCCACCAGCTCATAGCCATCCGCTTCCAAAAAAGGCTCGGCCAGTTTTTCCACGGCCGCCATGACCGTTTGTGCCTGGTTTTTCGCGTCCATGGCCTAAAAAAAGAAAGCGGGCAACGTTGGCCCACCTTCAAATAGTTGACCTATACCCTCCTCGTGGGAGGGGTTTTCCGTACGTTCACTATTCGAAGTGTGCATGCCTCCGCCCTCGGGCGGAAGCGTCCGACCTCTGGCGACCCAGGCGCACGGCCGCGCCTCGTCACCGCTGAGGCCGGATGCAAACAAGCGTCCTCGAACCCGCCTTTGCCCGTGATCCGGATATCGGCCTCCGGACCCCGGCTGGTTCGAGCCGGCGCCTGTGTGGTACAAATCATGGAGCGGGCAACGGGGCTCGAACCCGCGACACCAAGCTTGGGAAGCTTGTACTCTACCAACTGAGCTATGCCCGCCCAACGCAAGAGTATATACCATTCGAGGGCGCGCATGTCAAGAATTTTACATGATTTTGAGCATAGTCCGGCGCCGGGGCCAAGGGCTGTGCCGCTTCGACCGGCGGGCCGCGGAGGCCAACCCCTTCGGGTTGATCGATTTTTTAAGCGGGGCCCCAGCCTTGTCTCCCGGGTCCGAGATCGAGACCGCGGTAAAACACAGGATGTCGAGCTGAAATCCAGGAAGTCGAGGATCGAAGCCATTCGACAGGCCCATGGCCCTGAGCGGAGTCGAAGGGCCGTTCGGCAAGCTCAAGGCCCGAGTGAAGCCGAGGGGCCGCGGGAATATGAGTAATATTTCGAGAAGTTCGACGCGAAGCTGGTGTGCGTTCGGCCGGCGGCCGAAGTTTTGCAAGCTCAGATCAGGCTCTCCAAAAGCTCGCCGTATGAGGAATGACGGAGGCGCTTCAGGGCCTGTTGTTCGATCTGGCGGACCTTCTCCCGGGAGACGCCGAACTCGCGGCTGACCCTCTCCAGCGTGCAGGCCTTTTCCTGGTCGAGGCCGAAGCGCATGCGCACCACTCTATCTTCTCGCGGCGTAAGCGTCTTTAAGGACAATCTCACTGTTTTGTTATACTCTTCCTCGGTCGGCCGGGGCTTCAAGACGGACTCGTCGTCTCCGGCCAGTCCCTCACCGAGAGGGGTTTCCTCGTCGGCCATGAGCGCTTCCAGGGAGACGGGTTCGAGGGTGAGGCTCATCATCTGTTCGATTTTACCGAGGTTCTTGCCCATGGCCACGGCGATCTCGCCCGGGCTGGGTTCCCGCTGTAGCGCCTTGATGAGCCGATGATGAGTTTTCAGATACGCATTGATAGTTTCCACGACATGGGCGGGCAGCCGGATGGTTCGCGACGTGTCATAAACGGCCCGGATGATGGCCTGCCGGATCCACCAACTGGCATACGTCGAGAACCGGTTGCCCATGGTGTAGTCATACCGGCCGGCCGCCCGGATGAGCCCTATGTTCCCCTCCTGGATCAGGTCGGCAAAGGGCAGTCCCCGATGCAGGTATTTCTTGGCGATGGTGATCACCAGCCTGAGGTTGGCCGTGATCAGCTCCTCCTTGGCCTTTCGGACCAGGCCATCGATCCGGCGGAGGCGGCGGGCCAGCGCGGCCAGCCCGGCCGAGCGGGGATAACGGACGGACAGGGCGGTCACCCGCCCCAGGATCATGGCCATGGCCTCGTTTTCGGTCAGGTTCGGCCGTTTCTTCTTCGTAAGCCACGAGACGACGTCGGCCTTCAGCGCGTCCATTTCCTTCAGCCGGGCCGGGCACCCCAGGGTGAGCCGCACCATGAGCTCCTGCCCCTTCTTGATCCGTCGGCCCAGGGTCAGCTCCCGGGCCGGCGGGATTCGTCCGAGGCGCCCCAGCTCCGCAAGATAAGCCGAAACGACATCGTTGCGAGGACCCTCGCCGTTTCCGTGCTCCACCCCGGATCCACCCCCGTCCTCGGCCGCTTGGGCCTCATCCAGGTCCGATGCGCAGTCGAGCTCGTCCACGTCCAGAGGGACGAGCGCCTCGTCCGGCTCACAGGATGCGCCGCACATAAGCCCCCTCCTGGTTACTGATTCTGGGTAGAGCTGGATTTTAGACCGGAAGGATCAGGCGGGTCCATGAGGCGGCGGCCTCATTTGTCGGCACCGACCGCCTCATTTGTCGGAACCGACCGCCTCATTTATCGGGACCGACCGCCTCATTTATCGGGACCGACCGCCTCATTTTTGCCCTATTTTTCCTTTTCAAAGGAAAAAAGAGGCTAGAAGTTTTCTTCCAGGATTGAATCGGGGCGAATGGCCAGGAACCAGCGGTGGGACCGGCGTTCAGGGTTCGAGGGGGATGAGCCCGTGCCGCAGGGCGAACATGACCACGTCGCTCTGGGAGTGGAGGCCCAGCTTTTCCATGAGGTTGGCGCGGTGGTTCCGGACCGTTTTGGGACTGATGCCCAGAATCCGGCCGATCTCCGGGCTGGACTGGTTTTCGGCCATGAGCTGGAAGACCTCCCGCTCACGGTCGGTGAGAAGGTCGTGGTAGGGGTCCTCTGCGGTCTGGTCGCTGAGCCGGAGGTAATCGTCGATGAGCATTTTCGAGAGGCGGGGGCTGAGGTAGGAGCCGCCCTGGCTGATGGCGCGGATGGCCAGGAGCAGCTCGTCCTTGGAGGCGTCCTTGAGCAGATAACCGGAAGCCCCGGCCCGAAGGGCCTGCCCGACGTACTGGTCGTCGCCGTGCATGCTTAGGATCAGGACCTTGACGTCCGGATGCCTCTTTTTAATACGTCGGGTGGCCTCCAGGCCGTCGAGATGAGGCATGCTGATGTCCATGAGCACCACATCGGGCGCCAGGGCCTCGACCTGGTCCAAGGTCTTCAGCCCGTTCCCGGCCTCGCCCACGATCGCCACGTCCGGCTCCTTTTCCAGGAGCACCCTGAGGCTCTGCCGCAACAGCTTGTGATCGTCCGCCAGAAAAATGCGAATCGGCTGCACGTCGGCCTTCTTTTCCGCTCAGTGGCTCTGGATAGGCCGAGCTCGGTAGGTTTGATGAAATTCGCACTTCTTGGAGAGTCGCTTTATCTCTAAAAAATTAGCACACCAGGGTCGGAAAGTCAAGGCTTCTGCCGATTTGGGCCGGAAGCCCCTTGCCTGTGGCCGGCGTTTGGTTTACAAAGGAGGCAGAAGATCAGGTGAACAGGAGAGCAGGGGATCAGGTGAGCTGAGGAAAGAAGAGCATTGAAGATTTGGAAAACCAGGTGAAGACCGGGTAACTTTCTTTCACCTGTTCGCCTGATCACCTGCTCTGACTAGGGGGCAAAAAATCGAATTCTGCATATTGGCCAGCGGCAGCAAGGGCAACGCCATCTGGATCGAGGCCGGGGAGGCCCGGCTCCTGGTGGACGCGGGTCTGTCCTGCCGGGAGCTGGAGCGGCGGATGGTGCAGGCCGGGCTTAAGCCGGGGAGGCTGACGGGGGTGCTGGTGTCGCACGAGCACCGGGACCACGTAGCTGGGGTGGGGGCCCTGGCCCGGCGTTACCGGCTGCCGGTCTATATGAACCGGGCCACGCTCGGCGCCTGCCGGGACCAGCTCGGGAAGCTCCAGGTGCGCCATTTCAAGACCGGAGAGGGGTTCGAGCTGGACGGTCTGGCCATCCGCCCCTTTTCGGTCTCCCACGACGCCGCCGACCCGGTGGGGTTCACCTTTATCTTCGAGGGATTGAAACTAGGTCTGGCCACGGACCTGGGCGTGGTCACGAACCTGGTGAAGGACCATCTCAAGTCTTGTCAAGCCCTGATCCTCGAAGCCAACCACGACCCCCGCATGCTCCTGGACGGCCCCTATCCCTGGGAACTCAAGCGCCGGGTGCAGGGCCGCCACGGCCACCTGTCCAACCCGGACGCGGCCAAGGCCCTGGCCGAGGTCAAGCACGCCGGCCTGGTGCGGGTCGTCCTGGCCCACCTGAGCGAGACGAACAACCTGCCCGATAAGGCCCTGGCCGAGGTCGGCCCGGTTTTTTCCAAGCCGGCCGGCCAAACTCGGCTCATCACCGCCTACCAGGACCGGCCCACGGAACGCTACAAGCTGGGCGGCCTATAGTGTAAAAGTCAAGAGCCTTGCGGACAGTTTATCCTCTCGGAACAATACAATATAAGGCGCTTGTGGGCAGTATGAAGACTAGATTCCGGTTTCCTTGGAAAATTTGGCCAAGCTTTGACGGCCGGGTGAATCGCGGCCTCGGTGGTAGGGGCGACCGGCCGGTCGCCCCTACTCGGCTCGTTTTCATACCTTCGCGGGTGCCACGCCTCGAAAAGCGAGGCATATGATGAATGTAGGGGCACGGCATGCCGTGCCCCTACGCCACGCCCCGAAGGGCGCGGCATGGGAATTTCGCGGAATGACGGTTGCGTCCCGCGCCTGCAGGGTTTGCCTCCAACCTCTACTCTGCCTCGTGATCCAAAAATTCCTGGATGAAGCGGGCCACCTGGTCCGCGCCGTAAAAGACCCCGTAATGGCCTTCGCACAGCACGTCGGCCTTGAGCTCCAGCAGCCGGGCCATGGACTCCCGCCATTGGTCCAGGTCGGAGCGGAGGGCCGGGAGAAACGGGCCGTGGATGTCCTGTCCGAAGAGGTATCGTTTTCCTTGGCGGTCCAGGACCACGGACAGGGAGCCCGGGGTGTGGCCCGGCGTGTGCCAGCAGACAAGCTCGCTCCCTCCCAGGACCAGCCGGTTCACGCGTCCCTGGAGTTTGAGGGCCACCTCGACCGGTTCGAGCCTCAACCCATACGCCCGGCCCGCGGTAAAGACCGGGTCCGCGGATTCCAGGGCCCAGGCATCCTGTTCATGGGCGGCGACGACCGGGCCGTAGTCCCGGGCAAAGGCGGCCAGGGCGCCGACGTGGTCGATGTGGGCGTGGGTGGCGACGATGAGTTTGAGGCGGGTGGGGTCCAGACCGGCCGCGCGGATGTTTCCCACGATCTTAAGGTAGCTGGGGCCTGCGCCCACGTCGATGAGGGCCAGGTCCCCGCGGTCTTCGATGAGGTAGGCCAAGGCGTCGCGGGGGTCGGTCAGGTCCGGTCCGGCCACGAGGAAGAGACCGGGTCCGATGTCCGTCTTGGGGTTCATGGGTTTCTTGTAGCCTAAAACGCGGGTCAAGACAAGGACCGGGGCCTTGATCTTCCTTCCGTTTGCTCTTTTTCTCGGCCGTTGTGTCGAGGGTTACAAGGCGGTGGTCGGAAAGGAATGCGTTTCGGACGCGGTTGGGGTAAGATAGGGCCGCAAGGGCGTGGCCGGGCGGAGAGGTCCGGCCAAGCGCGGAGGGGAGCCGGTGTCGATTCTGGATATATTGCCGTCGCTTAGGTGGTGGGACCTGGTCGACATTTTGTTTTTAAGCCTGGTGGTGTACCAGCTTTTCGTTTGGTTTCGGGGAACGCGGGCCCTGCGGGTGCTGATCGGCCTGGTGGTGCTGGGGCTGGTGTATGCCTTGGCCAAGCTTTGGGGGCTGTTCATGACCACCTGGGCCTTCCAGATTCTGTGGCAGGTGTTGATCATCCTGGTGCTGATCCTGTTCCAGAACGAAATCCGCCAGGTCCTCGAGCGGGTCAGCCCGCTCAGGTACCTGCCGTCGCGGCGGCAGACCTCGGCCTCGGCCGCTCTCGAGGAGCTGGCGCAGACGGTCTTCGACCTGGCCGGCGAGGGCGTGGGGGCCCTGGTGGTGCTGGTCCGGGAGGAACCGATCCGGGAGTTCATCATCGCCGGACTCCCGGTCATGGCCCTGCCTTCCGGCCCGCTGCTCAAGAGCATCTTCAACCCCTACGGACCGGCCCACGACGGCGCGGTCATCATGGACGGCGGCCGGGTGACGGAGATGGGGGCGGTGCTGCCGCTCTCGAGCCGCGCGGACGTTCCGGAGCAATACGGGACGCGGCACCGGGCCGCGCTGGGTCTTTCCGAGAGGACGGACGCGGTCTGTGTCGTGGTGTCGGAGGAGCGGGGCGAGGTATCGACCGTGGTGGGTGGGGAGATCACGGTCTGGGAGAGTCCGGAGCGGCTTGGGGCCAAGCTCCGGGCCTGCCTGGGCCTGACCGAGGTGGCCCGTCCCACCGTGGCCGGGGTGCTCAAGGGGATTTTTCTGGACAGTTGGTGGATCAAGATCGGGGCCGTGTCCGTGGTGACCCTGGCCTGGCTGATCCTGGCCGGCCAGCAGAACTATCAGGTGGAGATGGAGGCGCCGGTCCGGTACGTGCGCCTGGCTCCGGACCTGGTCCTGTCCAAGGTTTGGCCGGCCCGGGTGAGCCTGCTTCTGACCGGCCGCCGGCACCTGGCCGTCAACCTCAAGCCCGGCGAGGTGCGGGTCCGCGTGGACCTGGCTGACTATGGCGCCGGCGAGCAGGTCATCCGTCTCAACGCCGGGAACGTGATCCTGCCCGTGGGCCTGGCCCTCGAGCGCATCCGGCCGCAGGACGTCCGGCTGGTGCTGAAGCCCCGCGGGGCCCCGGCCGGGCCGTAACGGAAGGCGAACGAAAGACATGCCCACCCGAAAACACGGCCTGCCCCGCTCCGCGACCATGACCGAGCGGCTCCACCGGCTCTACGAGCGGGTCCTGAACGACGACCGCGTGCTCATCGTCATCAGCGCCGACCCGGACGCCATCTCCAGCGCCCTGGCCCTCAAGCGGCTTTTGTGGCGGCGTGCGGCCGCCGTGACCATCACCCACACGAACGCGATTCAGCGGCCGGACAACCTGGCTTTGGCCGGTCTGCTCAAGATTCCGCTGGTCCCGTGGAAGCAGGTCAATTTGAAAGAGTACACCCGCCAGGCCATGGTCGATTCCCAGCCCGTGCACTTCGGCGACCTCGTCCCCGGACCCATCGACATCATCATCGACCACCACCCCGTGACCGACGCGGAAGCCCCCTTCATGGACATCCGCCCCGATTACGGCGCCACCGCCTCCATCCTGACCGAGTACCTGCGCGCGGCCAGGATCGCGCCCAACCGCAACCTCTCCACCGCTCTCTTCTACGGCATCAAGACGGACACCCATAACTTCGCCCGCCAGGGCCAGATCGAGGATGTGCGGGCCTTCCGCTTCCTCTTCCCCCACGCCAACCTCAACCTCATCAGCAAAATCGAACGATCCGAGATCTCCCCGCCCTCGCTGAAATACTTCCGCCAGGCCCTGGCCCAGCTCAGGCTGGCGCGGTCCACGGCCTCGGTTTTCCTGCCCGCCCTCGACAGCGCCGACACCCTTGTGCAACTGGCCGATTTTTTCATGCGGGTCCACGACATCGATCAGAGCATCGTCGGCGGGGTGGTCAAGGACGCCCTGATCGTGATTTACCGGACCGTGGGCGAGCGCCGGAACGCGGGCAAGTCCCTGGCCCGGGCCTTCGGCGACCTGGGGTCGGCCGGGGGGCACAAGGCTATGGCCCGGGCCGAGATTCCGCTTAAAAACCTGGACCCCAAGCTGCTCGGCAAGGAAGGCGGCCTGGAGCGGTTCTTCAACCGGCGGATTCAGACCCTGCGTCCCAGAGCCGGCTCCACACAAGAAGAGGCCGCACCCCGCTGAAAATTGTTTTAGAGCCGTTGCAGAATAAGAGGGTTCCGTGTAGGGGCGACCGGCCGGTCGCCCCTACTATTGCGAAGAACCGAGCCGAAGCTCGACAAGGAATTCCGATGCCGGCCGAAGGGTTGGGGCGGTCTCACTTCAGGAAGATGCCCGCCTCGAGGGCCGAGGGCAGTTTCACGGTGAAGGTGGCGCCGCCTTCCGGGCGGTTGTATACGTCGATCTCGCCGTGATGGCGGCTGAGGATTTTGTGGACGATGGACAGGCCCAGGCCGGAGCCCGCGTCCTTGGTGGTGAAGAAGGGGTTGAAGATGTTAGGCAGGGCCTCCGGCGGGATGCCGGGGCCGGTGTCGGTGACGTCGCAGGCCACGAAGGGCAGGTCCTCGAGCATGGTCAGGTAAGTCTTGACCCGGAGTTTCCCCCCCTTGTCCATGGCCTGGAAGGCGTTCAGGAACAGGTTGTAAAAGACGTGCTTGATCTGCCGCTTGTCGATGAAGACGTCGGGCAGGCCTTCTTTGAATTCCTTGATGACCTCGATGTTTCCGTCGGACATCTCCCGCCTGAGCAGGTAAAGGGACTCCTGGACCACGGCGTTCAGGTCCTGCCGCGTGTAATGTTCGAGGGGGTCCCGGGAGAAATCCAGGACGTCGCGCAGGGTTTTTTCCAGGCGAGCCACTTCGTCGATGATGACCTGGATGTAAGGGCGAATGGGCGAGTCCGGCTCGATCAGTTTCATGATGCGCCGCGTGAAGCCGCCGATGGACACGAGCGGGTTGCGGATCTCGTGGGCCATGCCCGCGGCCATCTCCCCCAGGGCGGCCAGCTTCTCCGCCTCCAGCAGCCGTTCCTGGGCCAGGGAAAGCTCCTGGTTGATGCCTTCGATATATGCGTACAGCCTCGAGTTCTCGATGGCCAGGCCCGCCTGGTTGGCCAGCATGGACAGGTTCCGCAGGTCTTCATTCGTGATCGGCGCCCGGCTAAAGGCCTGGTCAACGGCGAACACGCCCATGACCTTGCCCTTGGCCGCCATGGGCGCCAGGGCGAACGGCTGCCGGCCGAAACCGGACAGCCGGTCCGGGTCCCAGCCGAAGCCGTCCTTTTCGACCATGACCGCCTCCTGGCCCAAGACCGCCTTGACCAGAACGTTCTCCGTTTGGCTGAGGGGCAGATTGAACGTGCGGAAATGGTCGAGATCGTCCTGCTGCGAGGGCGGGAGCATGGGTTTCCGGGTCAGCGTCTCGGTCAGAGGCTCGGTCCCAGGCCGGACCTCCGCGCCGGACAGGTCGCTCATGGCCGCGCCCATCAGCCGTTTTTCCTCCTCGTCCACCAGAAAGACGAGCGCGCGGTCGAAGCCGAAGCCCTGGGCATGGGTCAGGGCGTTGATGAGGATGGTCAGAATCCCTTCGGTCTTGATCGAGGTGATGAGCGCCCCGCTGATCTGGTAAAGGGTGTGCAGGCTGCGCACCAGGGCCTCGTTGCGCTGGCCCAGCTTATCCACCGTCTCGAAGGTCAGGGCGTTTTCGAGCGAGCTGGCGATCATGGCGCCCATGGCCGTCACCAGCTCGAGGTCCTCCTGGTTGAAGGCCTGCCCCTGTCCCGGGATCACGGCGATCTTGTTGTACAGGCTCAGCACCCCCTGGAATTGGCCCTTGAAGCGGAGAGGCAGGCAGAGGACCGACTTGCCCTTGCCCTCTTTTCGAAGGCATTGGCAATCGGGGTCCTCCTCGCTCGATCCCAAATAGGGCGTCTCCCGGGAGAGACAGCGGCGCGTGGCCTCGTCGACCGGCCGGTCCAGGTCCATCACCTGCCGGCTGTAGCTGCACCCCGAGGGCACCAGGCCGTATTCGGTGCTCACGCGCAGCTTTCCCGTGGTCTTGTCCAGGATGTTCAGGGCGCAGCCCTCGGCCATGAGCACCTTGGAGCTGATGGTGACCACGTTGTTGAGGATGAGCTTCAGGTCGATGGAGGAACTGACGGCCCGGGCCACCTCGAAAAGGACGGACATTTCGGAGATGCGTTTTTTCGCCTCGACGTACAGCCGCGAATTGCGGATGGTGCCGGCGATTTCCCGGGAGATGGCCTCCAGCAGGAACAGTTGGGTCTCGTCGTAGGCGTGCGGCGACTGGTGGAGCAGGGCCAACACGCCGTAGAGGTACTGGTCGTCCATGATGGGCAGGCCGACCAGGGCTCGGTATTGCCGGAAGAACTCCTGGGTGGGCCAGTTGGGGCCGCGGTAGTCCTCGGCCCCCAGGACGACCGGCTTCCTGAGGTGCGCCGTCTGGCTGATGAAATTGTCGTCGAGTTCAAGACGTAAAAGGCCGAGCTCGTCCTCGCTGTCGCTGTCGGAGCTCCTCAGGATCAGGGCCTGGCCGTCGTGGTCCAGGGTGAACAGACAGGCCTTGTCCGCTTGAAACTCCCGGGCCATGAGCTTGAGCAGGTTGCTGAGCCTGCGCTCGATGTCCACCGTCGCGTTCGAGATGCGGATGACCTTGTCGAAAAGGGCGATCCTGGCGTCCGTGTCGCCGGCCATTAGTTTCCACCGATCTTGCCCAGAGCGAGCCCGTACAGCTTTTCATATTCGACCGCGACCCGGCTCCAGGAAAAATCCTGGCTCATGCCCCGCAGCATCAGCCCGGTCCAGGCCTCTTTGTCCTGAAAGACGCCCACGGCCCGGCCCATCGCCTCGCACAGCGCGTCCGCCGTGTAGGGCTCGAACTTGAAGCCGGTGCTGCGCGCCGGGTCCTGGGCGTGGTCGATCACCGTGTCGTCCAGCCCGCCGGTGGCCCGAACCACCGGCACCGTGCCGTATTTCATGCTGTAAAGCTGTTCGAGCCCGCAGGGCTCGTACCGCGAGGGGATGAGGAACATGTCCGCGCCGGCCACGATGCGGTGCGCCAAGGCGTGCTCGTAGGAAAGCTTGAGGCCGATCTGGTCCGGGTAGGCGCGGGCCAGGTCGGTCAGACGCACGTGGTACTTGTCCTCGCCGGTGCCGAGAAAGACGAATTTCAGGTTGAGGGCCAGGAGACGGCTCATGGCCTCGAGAATGAGGGCGATGCCCTTGCGGTCCACCAGGCGCGAGACTACGGCCACGATCGGGGCGCCGTCCCGGGCCAGATTGAAGGCGCCGGCCAGGTCCTCGCGGCAGCGGGCCTTGGGGCCGAGGTCGGCCGGCGAATAGGCGGCCACGAGGTCGGTGTCCCGGGACGGGTCCCAGACCCGGTAATTCACGCCGTTGAGCACGCTATAGGTGTCCTGGGCGCGTTCCCGCAGCACCCCTTCCAGCCCGAAGCCGTACTCGGGCGTCAGCACCTCATGGGCGTATTTCCGGCTGACGGTGCTCACCACGTCGGCGAAGACCAACCCGCTCTTGGCCAGGTTCATCTTGCCGTGGAACTCGAGGTTCTTCGGGGTGAAGAACTCCCAGCCCAGGCCGGTCTGATGATAATCGTAGTGGCTGAAAATGCCCTGGGCGCCCAGGTTATGAAAGGTGAACAGGGTGGCCGTCTTGGCCAGGGGCTCCACGTTCCGGTAAGTGGTCTTGAGATAGGCGGGCACCAGCCCGGTCGGCCAGTCGTGGCAGTGAATGACGTTCGGGGCCAGCCCCGCGAGCCGAAGATACTCCATCACCGCCCGGGAGAAAAAGATGTATCGCTCGGCATTGTCCTCGTAGTCTCCGAACTCGCTGCCGTAAACGTGCTCCCGGTCGAACAGGGCGTCGCAGCCCACAAAGACGACCTCGGTCCCCAGCTCGATCTTGGCCGAGGAAAACACGGCCTTTCTCGTGTTCACGGACAGGTGGATGTCCGCCGCAATGGGCAGGGGGGTGATCTCGTGGCCGGCCGAAAGGACCCCGCGGTACTTCGGCGTGATAATCCGCAGGTGGTGGCCGCGCGCGGCCAAGGACAGGGCCAGGTGACAGGAAACGTCGGCCAGACCTCCCGCCCGGGAAAAGGGGATGACCTCGGGCGTGACCATCAAGATATCCATGGCTTCATCCCTTCAGTGCGGGTGTTTCCTCTACCCCAGTATGAATTTTTTTAAATCTACCACCCTTGGCCACTCAGTTCAAGTTGCTCCTTGAGCCGGGTAAGACCCGGCCCTACCAGCACAGGACCCGGTCGCTGTCCAGGATCAGGGCCAGCAAGCGGCCGTAATCGACCGGCCCCGTGCCCTCGGACAGGGCGAGATGCACCTCGACCGCCCGGTTCCCCGCCTGCCAGGCGGCGGCCAGCACCCGCGTGGCCGGGTCCGGCGGTATGCGATAGATGTGCAGCACCTTCACCGGGCGCCTCCTTAGAAAGCGGCCATGAGGTCAAAGGCCAGGAGTTTTTGCGCCATATCCTCGAGCGTCATGAGGCGAATGGCCGGGTATCGGTCGGCGTTTTTCGCCACGTCGGAAAAAATCTCGCCCTCGAGGTCCTCGATCGTCTCGAGGTTCTCCTTAAAGGCCGCTTCCTTGTCGCCCACGTCGATCTCGACGCCGATGACGAACAGACTCACGCCGAAGTTCTCCATGCCCAGGCCCACGGCGCTGCGCACGCACTCGAACACGTCTTCACACCGGCGCACGGTCAGGGCCACGCTCTTGGTATCCCGCATCTCCCGTCTCTTCCGTTAAAACACCAGGTAGCGGTCGCATTCGTAAATCAGGTCCGCGTGCCGGGCCTGGGTGGAAATCGCCTCGGCCCCGAGCACCGCGGCCGCCGCCTCCGGGTCCAGGCCCTCGGCCTCGAGGGAGTGCCGGCAGAGGTCGATCCGGGCCAAGGAGGCCAGCTCCGGAAGGTCCGGTTCCTTCACGAGCCGCACGCCTTTATGGGTGAGAAAAATCCGCACGGCCACGCCTCGCTTTGAAGCGGCCCGGGCCAGGCCGAGCACGTGGGGAAAATGCCGATCCGACGCGATCAGAATGCCCAGTGAAGTTGCCATTTCGAATGTCCGCAGGCCGGGCAGGTTCAGGGCGCGGCGTCGAACACGCCGCTTTGGTACCCGGCCAAATCCAGCGTGACGAAACGAAAGCCCAGGGCCTTGAGCCGCTCCACCAGTTTTTTTCTCAGGCCCTCGTTCAGGAGCCGCCCCATGAGCTCGGGCGAAAACTCGAGGCGCAGGATGTCGCCGTGGCTCCGGGCCCGGCCGCCAAAAAGCCCCAGGTCCAAAAGCACCTCCTCCGCCTGAAAAACCTGCCGCACCGCCTCCTCGGTCAGCACAGTGTGGTACGGAAACCGCGTGGCCAGACAGGGCAGGGCCGGCCGGTCCCAGTTGGGAAGCCCCAGGCCCCTTGCCACGGCCCGCACCTCCGCTTTGGTCAGCCCGGCCTCCTTGAGCGGGCTGAGCAGCCCGCCTTCGATCACGGCCCGCTCGCCGGGCCGATAGCTTAGTGCGTCGTCCGCGTTTGTGCCCTCGAGGATGGCGGCCAGGCCTTGCTTTTCGGCCTCGGCTTTGAGCAGTTTGATCAAAGTCTTTTTGCAGTGATAACACCGGTCGGGCGGGTTGGCCCGCAGGGCCTCGACGGCCAGGGGATCGAAGTCGAGAATGACGTGCTCGACCCCGAGACGCTCAGCCAATGCCTGAGCCGACACGATCTCGCCGGGCGGGCTCAGGCAGGAGGCCAGCGTGGCCCCGACCACCGGACCGGGCACGTTGTCCGAGGCGACCTTGAGCAGCAAGGTGCTGTCCACCCCACCGGAAAAGGCCACCAGGGCCGACTCCAGCCCGGCCAGGTTTTGTTTCAGATGCTCGAGTTTTTCGCTGACTACAGGGTCCACGCTTATTTCTCCGAGGCGAAAAGGTTGGCCCCCGCCGCCGGCCGACGGCGGCCTTTCTTCTCTATTTATTATAATAACATATCTCCGAGGCCCTTTTGGGTCAAGGTCGTGGGGAACTGACCGTCTTTCAGTTTGCGCGTTGTGAATGGACGGGTTGGAGGCCGGTGAGGAGAAAAGGGGGTCAGGAGCCTTTTTTCGTGATTTCATCAGGGAAACAGGCCTTCGTCAACGCGAACCTTTGCAAGATTCGGAGGCGTAA
>Ga0315282_10009281_pt1 | contig 15662 bp, 16 predicted proteins | sample YL17G07_20_MG_FD_203693 | JGI IMG/M metagenome (GOLD analysis project Ga0315282, IMG submission 203693) | Sediment microbial communities from Yellowstone Lake, YNP, Wyoming, USA - YL17G07_20 | ecosystem: Environmental > Aquatic > Freshwater > Lake > Sediment | place: USA: Wyoming | collected...
GCCTTTCCGGATCGGAATTCGTCGAGATGTTCGTCGGGGTAGGCGCGGCACGGGTGCGGGATTTGTTCCAGCAGGCCAAGCAGCGCGCCCCGTGCATCGTGTTCATCGACGAGCTGGACGCGCTCGGGAAGGCGCGGGGGATGGGCACGTTCGGCAGCCACGACGAGCGCGAGCAGACACTCAACCAGCTTCTCACCGAGATGGACGGATTCGACGCGAACACCGGGGTAATCCTCATGGGTGCGACGAACCGTCCGGAGATCCTCGACATGGCACTCCTGCGGCCCGGCAGGTTCGACCGGCAGATCGTAGTGGATCGGCCCGACATCAACGGTCGCGACGCGATTCTCAAGGTGCATGCCAAGCGCGTGAAGCTCGCCGACGACGTGGAGCTGCGCAAGATCGCCGCTGCGACGCCCGGCATGGTCGGTGCGGATCTCGCCAACGTGGTCAACGAGGCGGCGCTTCTCGCGGCGCGGAAGGATCATGAGGCGGTGCGCCAGTCCGATCTTGAGGAGGCCATCGAGCGGACGATGATCGGTCTCGAGAGGAAGCGCCGCGTACTCAGCGAGAGCGAGCGGCGCATCGTCGCCTACCACGAGGCCGGCCACGCACTCGTCGGGCTGTGCAGCCCGCACGCCGCGCCCGTCCATCGCGTCACGATCATCCCGCGCGGCGTCGCGGCGCTCGGCTACACGATGCATCTGCCGACGGAGGATCGCTACATTCAGACTCGTTCGGAACTCGAGGACGAATTGGCGGTTGTGCTCGGTGGACGGGCGGCCGAGGAGGTCATCTTCGACCGTGTGAGCACTGGTGCGGCGAACGACTTCCAGCACGCGACGCGAATCGCTTCCGCGATGGTTAAAGACTTCGGCATGAGCAGCCTCGGCGTGGTATCGTACAACGACGGCGAGAACCAGACACGCTTTCTGCGCCAGTTGATGGGAGGCCAGCCCGCGTACAGCGAGCATACCGCCGCCGAGATCGACCGGGAAGTGCGGCGCATCGTCAACGAGCGGTACGAGCACGTCAAGCACCTCCTCACCGAGCGCAAGGAACAACTCCATGCGATCGCAGGGCGGCTCATGGAGAAGGAGACAATCTCGGCGGACGAACTGAAGGGCATTGTCGCAGAATGCAAGGAGAGGACCGCCTCACCCGAAGCTGCCGGGAGCGACAGTGCCCGCGCCACAGGTCTCTCCTGAGTTGAACTCCGTGTTCCGCAACCTTCTCTGAGTGCCCCAGGCCGGATGAGAACATCGTCAACGCGATGTGCGGGAGGAACGGACCGGCGGGTTCTGGTGCTTCCCTGCAAGAGCCAGCGCTGCTATGCCGTCGGTAGGTAGGAAGCCCTCTTGTCCCGCTAGAAAGCCCGACAGGAGGGCTTTGTGCCTATCCACACATCGAAGGCTGAAGACGCCGTGGTCCGTCAGTGGAAAGGGAGAACGCGATGCGTTGTCGAACGCTCGGCCGTACCGGATTGGAGGTTTCGGAGCTTGGCTTCGGCGCCGCGCCCTTGGGGATAACGAACTACCTCGAAAAGTGGGATGCCCGGGGTGCAAAGGAGCGCCAGGCAGGCATCCGTGCCCTCGAGCGGGCGCTGGGCCTCGGCGTCAACTACTGGGATACCGCGCCCGGGTACGGGGACGGTCTCAGCGAGCAGGTCATCGGCGAGGTGTTGCCCGGCGTTCGGGATCGCGTCGTCATCGCCACGAAGGTGGGCGCGCCATGGTCACACGAGGGCGTCATCGCCTCGTGCGAGGCGAGCCTCAGACGGTTGCGCGTGGATTCCATCGACGTGTTGCAGTTCCACGGCGGTCACTACTCCGACGAGATGGCCGGTCAGGTGCTCGGCGGCGGCATGGAGGCGATGGTGAAGCTGCGTGAGCAGGGGAAGATTCGGTTCATCGGCATTACTGCCGAGGGCAGCACCGGGGCGCTCGAACGCATCATCGCCACCGGCCAACTCGATACGCTCCAGACGCGCTACAACTTCTGCTACCAGCACACCTGCGACCACATCAATGAGAATGCCGGGATCATCTACCGCGCCGAGGAGCAACGGATGGGAGTCATCACGATGCGCACGCTCACGAGCGGCCTCTTCCAGAGGACGATGCGCGCGGCGTTCGGTGATCGGGTGAACACTCTCGACCTCAACGGGTTCCTGCTCAAGTGGGTGCTCAGCAACCCCCTCGTGGACGTGGCGCTCGTCGGGATGCGCCGCTCTGAAGAAGTCGAACTGAATGCAAAGATCTCAGACGATCCCCCCCGGTTCGATATCGCCGGTCTACACTACCGGCAAGTGGATTGAGCGCTGTTCCGAAGCCGTCTCGTTCCTTTCCAGGCGCGAAGCGCCATATCGCGCGTACCCAACCACCGACGTGACCGAAACAGGCATCCATCCGGTCTTGAAAGGTCTTCCATGTCCGTCCGCACCGTGTCCGAAGGGAAGCTCACCTTCACATGAGCACATGGACACGGTGTGCCTGCGATTCCGGCCAGTGGCGTCGGAGAAGCAGTTCTACGTCCTGGGGGCGGTAGCGGCGGCTGAAGTGGGTGAGGATGAGTTCCGCGTCGCCGAACCGCTCGAGCCGGTCAACGAGGTGGCGAATATGGAGGTGGCCCCGTTCTTCGGCAAGAGGAAGATCTTCGTCGGTGAGGAAGGTGCACTCCACGATGACGACCCGGCTCGTGCCGAGGTCGGAAACCCGGTCGAGCGTCTCCGGGCTGGTATCTCCGATGTACGTCACGAGATCGGTGTCGAGCGGGGTGGTGATCTCCGTGCCCTCGGCCTTCAACGCCGCGAGTTCGTGGCCGGGACGACCGTGGTACTCCGGCTTGAGCTTGTGCCTGCGCTGGATGACCGTGTAACCGAGGGACGGAAGCGTGTGCTCAACCCGGAACGCGCGTACGACGAACTCGCCGGAGAGTGGGACTTCCTGACCCGGCTCAACCGGCACGAGGTCCATCTCCGGCGGCTTGCGCAGCCCGTCCGACTCAAGCTCCTGCCAGACCTCGAAGAGCTTCCTGACCGGGCCTTCGATCTGGGATGGAACGAGCACCGTCGGCGGGCGCATGTGCTGGAGGCGGCGCAACCCGACGTAGCGCGTCAGAGCGAGGAGGTGGTCCTGATGCCCGTGCGTGACGAGCACGTGATCAATGGGCAGCATCTCTTCGACGAAGCTGCCCATGTCGAAGATCACGTCGAGCGCACGACAGTAGACGAACGTGGTGTGCGCGGAGATGGACGCGCCGACAAACGTGTAGCCGCCACACGTCGCCGATGCAGTCATCGGCTCACCGGCGCGGCCCGACCTCGCCCCGCTCACTTCACCCGACATTCCCACAGGCACCCAGAACGCTCGTCGTTGTCGGTCTCCCCGACCCAGAGCGTGCCGTCGTCACTGATGCTGAGATGGTGCACCACCGCGCAGCCGTCGCCGAATTCCGGGTCGTAGATCGCGCCGAGTTCGCTGAACTGTTTCCTCTTCCGGTCGAAGCTGAAGACCCGCGTCTTCCGGTCTTCGCCCTTCTGACCGTAGAACGCACCGGTCAGCAGGTAGATGAGACCGTCCGGTCCTTCCCCGATGCCGCACAGGCGCATTCCCTGCGCTGGTTTGCCGAGCCACTCGATCTCTCGCGTGTCCGGGTTGAGTCGGGAGAATCCCCCGTTCACCGTCCCGAAGTAGAGGTACCCGTCGCCGAGGTTGATGGCGTCGTCGATCTGCTTGCCGTCTTTCTGACCGACGCCGGGCAGTTGCATGTCGAGCCACGCGATCGCGTTCGTGTCCGGATCGTAGCATATGAGGAAGTTGTCGGCGGAGGAGTAGTCGGCAGACATGCCCCATCCTGACCAGACGCGCCCGCGGTCGTCGATCACCGATCGATGAGGTAAGCACCCGATGAACGAGACGAGCTTCGACCGCTTGGCCTTCATGTCGAAGGCGAAGAACCACGGGACCGGATACGTGCAGCCATAAGCCATCTGACGGTCAAAGTCGAACACCACGTGCTGGATGTAGTCGTGCGGCACCGGGATGCCGTACACCTCGTACCGCTTCGCCTTCGGGTTGTACGCCCAAATCTGACCGCCCGGCGACTCGTCACGGGTCCTCACGTCGATCAGACCGGCGGTCGCGCCGTAGATCCGACCGTCGGGGCCGAGGATGAGCGAGCGGTGGATCTTCACCTCGTTCTTGACCCGAATGGACTCGTAGTTGCAGCACGTCGCCTTCCCGGTCTTCGGGTCGTAGGCGTAGAGCAAGTCACCCTCCCGGTGCGTCAGCCCGACGTACACGAGCCCGTCGTTCGGGTTGTAGAGCGTCGTCGTGGTGGATATCCACTCCTGCGTCCGGTTCCTGTCGTGGGTGATTGCGCGAATGTCGGCGAGCTTCCCATGACGGCGCTCGTAGACCTCCGGCAGGGGGTGAGCGTGGGCCTTCATGCTGCCTCCTCTGCGTTGGGATCGGTCCGGCGGACGTAGTCCCGGCGATGCTCCGGTACTCGTCCTCGATGGACCGGACCACGGTCAATGTCATCCTGACCAAAGCCAAGAATCCGGTCCCCGCTGGACGGAACCGGGTGCTTGGCTTGGGTCAGGGTAGCCTTCTTCTGGCATTCCGACAGGTTCATAAAGATGGATCGAACAGCGCCCTGACGCCAACAACCGATTCCCTCATGCGAGGGCCACGCCGCGCTCGGTCAGCACAAACTGGATGACGTGAGCAGCTCGCGGTGGATTTTCGGCGCGCTGGTGACAACGTTGCCTGATTCGAGGTAGCCGCCGCCTCCCGCAAAGTCGGTGATCACCCCGCCCGCCTCTTCGATGAGAAGCGCGCCTCCGGCGATGTCCCACGGCGCGAGGAGGAACTCCCAGAACCCGGCCGTTGCGCCGCTTGCAACGTAGGCGAAGTCGAGCGCCGCCGAGCCGGGCCTGCGCACTCCGGCGACGAGCGGGAAGATCGTGCGGAAGGTGGCGACGTAGTCGTCGAGCGCCTCGTGATGGCGGAACGGGAAGCCCGTGCCGATGAGCGCGTCGGTCAGTTCCTGTCCTTCCGCTACCCGGATGCGAGCGCCGTCCCGCCACGCCCCCGCGCCACGTTCAGCACAGTACAGCTCCTCTCGATTCGGATCGTACACGACCGACGCGACGACTTCCCCGTTGTGTTGGAGCGCGATGGAAACGGCGAACTGCGGCACTCCGTGGACGTAATTGCTCGTCCCGTCGAGCGGATCGACGATCCAGCGCCACGTCCCGGCGTCGCCAATCAGCCCCTGTTCCTCTCCGAGAAATTGGTGGTCGGGAAATGCGCCGAGGATCACCTCACGGATCGCCTGTTCGGACTGGTTGTCTACATAGGATACGAAATCGTTGCGCTCCTTCGTGCGGATCTCCGCCGGGTCTAGTTCCCGGAAATGCTTCATGAGGATGCGCGCGCCCGCGAGCGCCGCCTCTTTGCCGACCTCGACGAAGATCACGTCCGTTCTCTCACCGTTGATCCGCTGGCTATACAGGAACACCGGATCCGGACATACAAGGGTAAGGGCGGGATGCGCTCCAGGCAATTGGAGCCGGGCGAAGCCTGGGCGGCGGGTAGGTCCGGCGCTCCCCCAGTGAACAGTCGTGTGCCGGTGACGGGTCGTTACGGCAGAAGCGCCGCCGCAACGACGTTGGCCACGAGGCGGCGAAGCCTCACCACATCGCCCTTGCCATCCGGGTGGACGCGATTGGTGAGGAGGATGATGAATATCCCGGTCGGAGGGTCGATCCAGAGCGAGGTTCCGGTGAACCCGGTATGCCCGACGCCGCGCGCGGGGAATAGCTCGCCGCGCGGGTTCGAGTACTGGCTATCCACATCCCAACCGAGCGCCCGGCGCTTACCGCCGGGGACTTCCACCGGGGCGATCATTCGGTCCACCGTCGCCGGTTGCATGATGCGCTCGCCCTCGTGCTGGCCGCGTCCGAGGATCATCCGGCAGTACCGGGCAAGGTCGCGAGCGGTGCCGAACAGGCCCGCGTGCCCGGCGACACCTCCCATCTGGCGCGCAGCGGGATCGTGTACGACACCGCAGAGGCACTTGCCGTCAATGATCTCGGTGGGCGCGCACGAGTCGAACTTCGACGGCACGAGGTGATAGCCGGTGTCGGTCATCTTGAGCGGCATGAGGATGCGCGTCTGCGCGAGGTCGCTGAGAGGGGCCTCGTAGAGGCGTTCCAGGAGACGGCCGAGGAGGACGAAGCCGACATCGCTGTAGGTGAACGTCGTTCCGGGCGGATGAAGAACTCCGTCGCGCGTCATCGCGTCGAGGAGAGTCTCCCTCGTCACCGGTCCGGGTGGCAGTGAACGCATGGCGGGCAGGCCGCTCGTGTGGAGGAGCAGGTGAAGCGGCGTCACCTCGGCGACGCAGTTGCTGTTCGAGATAGATAGCCAGCGACCGACCGGCTCCATGAGGTTGACGAGGCCGTCTTCGACGGCCTGCATGACGAGCGTGGCGGTGACGATGGGCTTGGTGAGGGAGGCGAGGTCGTAGATGGTGTCGAGCGTGGCGCGCTCCTTCGTCGGGAAGATCGAGCGATGGCCGAAGGCGAATTCGGCGATGGTCTCCTCTCGCTGTCCCACGAACAGCACGCCGCCGGGCGTCGCCCCGTCACCTACGGCGCGGCGACAGATCTCCGGAAGGAGCGCGATGCGATCCGCTGGACGATCCACCGCCTACAACCTCAGCCACGCCCACGAGGTGACCCCGCCGACGGCCGTGCAGATCCAGTTGACCTGGTTGTTCGAGAGTATCCCTCGTCGCACCGATGCTCTGGTACCGCAGTGTTCGGCAAGCTCGGTATCGTCGCCGCATACCCGGCACCGGAATCGCTTCTGTGCGACGGAGCCGAGAAAACTATCCACCATGGCGCCGAGCCACGCGGCAAGTGCGACGCGTCCGATAGCGGACCAGTTCCCGGAATAGGCGGGACAGACCCACGGGATGAGACCTGCGATCACGATTGCCCCAAGGGCGGCCCCGATCGTGCCGACGCTGGTGATGCCGCCGGACGCACCGACGGAACGGATGCGCCCCGAGGTGATGTCGCGCGGCAGTCCCCCGTACCGTACGCCGAGCTCGGTCGCCCACGTATCCGCATTGGCAGCCGCGAACGCCCCGACGTAGATGATCAGGGAGTCCACCGCGTGCCACCTTCTGCCATCTACCGTGGTCAGAAGCATCACCCCGACCCACCCGACGGTCCCGTTGGCCAGCACCTGCCACGCCGTGCGGGTCTCGCGTTCTTCGGACACGCCGTCGGGAAGCCATCCGAGCAGGGCTGACGTGAGGAGGAAGGTGAACGCCGGGATCAGCCACAGCCACCCGGCGAACAGGAGGATGGTCAGCCCCATGAACCCCATCACCACCGATCCCGGCCCCGTCAGGGTGCGCAAACGCCACGCGATGAGGCTGACCAACCCGACAAGGAGTGTCTTGAGACCGATCAGCGACCAATCAAGGGCAGCCAGTTCAGCCATCTATCTCCCCCCACGGCCACAAGGCCGGCCACCATGTCCCACTTGAGCAGATCGGCGAGCCGCTGTGCGGTCTTCATGTCCGGCGATTGCCACGCGCGGTACATCGCGTACAGGAGCACCGTATCCACTCCAACGGTGACGGTAATGAGGTAGAACGAGCCAAACCAACCCCACACGGTCGGCAGCGGCGAGAGCACGACCACGACAGCCAGGGGGACGATGGCCAGACGGCAGGTCTTCTTGACGCCCCAGCGCACCGCCATCGTCCGTAAGCCACCGCGCCGATCTCCCAGCCAGTCGGCTGCGGCCTTGAACATCTCCCTGCCCAAGTGGAACGCCCCCGCAAGAATAGCCGGGACCAACGACGTATCGGTCCGCGGCCCGACCATGCCGCCATACGCGAATGCCGTACCACTCATGACGGCGACGAGGACGTGGCCGACGAATGCCGTTCGCTTCAGGTACGCGGCGTACAGGACGAGGCCGACGGCGACGCCGGTTGCGGTGAGACCGGTCGCCCGTCCCAACGTCCAAGCGAGGAGCGGACCGGCGCCCAGGAGGGTGATCGCCCACACGCCCGCCTGTCGGAGCGACAGGTCGCCGCGCGGCAGCGGGCGACCGGGTCGGTTGATGCGATCGACCTCAAGATCGAACAAGTCGTTCACGACGTAGCCACCCGCCGCGATGAGTGCGGCTGAGAGACAGGCGAGGACCAAAGGCGACCCCCACCGTGCCTCAGCGCACACCCCGCCTACTGCGACGGAAACGGCGGTCAACAGCACGTTTCCCGGTCGGGTGATGACGACGAGCCCGACGAGTCCTCGTCTCAAGCGCGACATCTCGAATCCGTACGATGGGCGAGGCGCTACATCTCGTCTTGATGCGCGGCGGTTGATATCCCGATAGGCTGTCAGAAGACGTGGCTCATGCCGAATTCGAGGCGATGGGCTTGATCCTGCTGGATCGCTGAGCCGCCGGTCGGGCGCGTCTCGATGAGGTCGAACGTGTACATGAACGACATGCGCACACGGCTGCCGAGGTAGAGCACCGGCCCGGTGGTGACGGTTCCTCTTCTCCAGACCGGCTCACGGGGAACGGTAGGGAGGCCCTGCCGCCACCGGGTGATGACGGCGAGCGCGTCGCCGCGCGCCGTCCAGCCCCAGCGGCGCGCGAAGCGGCTGTGGATGAGCACGAGCAGCCCCCAGGTATCCACCTGGCGGCGGAGACCGGAGCCATACCCCAGTTCGCCGTACGCGGGTTCGGTGCGCCGGAGGATCAATCCCTCGCCGCCGAACAGCCACCGGGTGCCCTGCCATCGCGCAACAAGGTGGCCTTCTGCGGTTTCGCGCCTGTCTCCGCTCGCATCCCGGTCCGGACTCGCCCCGGCGGTGAGTTCAACGAGGGCACGCGACCCCGTGAACCTCACCTGCGCAAGGCCGGACCGGGTGTGTTCGTCCCACGCGCCGTAGGGAAAGAGAAGCACCCGTATCCGCCCGCTTTCGTACGGGACGAGCCAGAGCCCGGCGTAGCTCGTCGGCTGGGAGCTGGTCAGCTGGCTCGGTGAGGCAGCAAGCAGATCAGCCCAGCGCGTCGGTTCGAGACCGTAGGGCCGCTCGAATATCCCCATACCGATCTGCTGCCTGGCCGATCCGGCGCGCTGGAAGGTCGCCCTCACATACCCTTGTCTCAAATACATGGCGGAAAGGTCAACGCAGCGCACGTCAACCAGCACGTCGGTGCGTTCGTTGCTCCAACCGACACTCGCCTGCGCTTCCGGGAGCCGCACGGACCCCGCCGTAGATCTCGACCGGGCTTCGGGTCGTTCGTGTTCGACGGTGGTATTTGCCGCGACGGAGCCACCTATCCGAGGCAGGAGCGCCGCGAGGGCGTCCTGCCGTTCCCGTTCGCGTCGGAGGCTGTCTCGCAGAGCGTCGAGATGGGAGCTCATCTCATCGAGAATGGCACGCGTCATCTGCGCCTGCTCAGCCTGAGTCACGTAGGTCCGCCGGTCGCGCACCATGCTCTGCTCGATCTGTTCGAGCATCTCCTGGGTAAGCTGGCCGCGCATCTGCCGCATGATGGTCTCAAGGCGCTCGTGGGTGGCGGTTTCGAGGCTGTCAACGCGGCGCTGGGTCATGTGCACGAGGGAGTCGATGATCGTCTGGGTCACGGAATCGGTCCGGGCGGTGTCCGGTTTTGCCGGGGGTCGGGGGATCGGAAGGGCGGGTTCGGTCGGCAGATCGCTCTCGCTCACCTCGCGCATCCACGTCTCGGCGATGCGGGCGTCGGTCAGGCGGCGGCGAACTTGGAGCGCCTCGTCTCGCGTGCGGTAGACGCCGACGCGGACGCGCCAGAAGACGCGCCCCTGCACGGTAGCGCGTTCGTACGTGGCGGTTTCGACGCTGAGCGTGCGGTTGATCCGGATGGCCTGTTCCTGCGCTTGCGTCGGCGATGTCCAGCTATCTGCATACACCACCCAGGCGGCTGAGCCTGCGGTTGGAGAACCAAGCGTGGCGAGTACGGCGAGTGGCAAGAGGTGCGGGATCCACCGCGAAAGCCGGAGATGATGGTCGGACCCTCGACGACCTGCACCAGCGGAATGCGCCATACCGAACTTCCGGCTCGACAACGGGAGGAACCCGCACTACGCGCGGGTGGTGGAATTGTCGTATCGTCCGTCTCCGGACCGACTGTGCATCCATTTCGGACGGAGGTGTTCACATTGCTACGGGTTGGCGGGTCCCCTACTCCTTCTCGTCTTTCCCGAACACTTCATCGAAGCTGCTGGCGATCTCCTCGGGAGTGGCGACATCCTCACCTGTCGGATTCTCGTAGATCTTGGCGAGCACCTCATTGAGACCTTCGCTGACGGCTCTCGAGACCAGACGCACCATGCCGACGGTAGTTCGTTCGTCGAACGTGACGACCAAGAGCGTCTTCGGATCGACGAGAAAGATATGGATGTGGTCGTGTTTCCCCTGATGGAACATGACGGTGAACTCAGGCTCGCCCAGCAGCTGGGCGACTCGCTGCGTCGCAGCAAAGGCTCCGGCTACGAGCGCTCCGAGCTGGTCGGTGTCCATCAACCGGGTGAAACCTTGCTTGGCGATGGTGCGCCCATCCTTTCCGACCAACAGGGAGCATTTAGCATCAGATTCCTTGAGCAAGCGGCTCATAAGGGAGTTGATCTGAGCCAACTGCTCGTCGTAAATAACAACCCCACCTTCCATGATCGTGTATCCTCCGTCCGTAGCGGTCAGTCATGACCGATGTCCGGCTTGTCTGTTCGGCGTGCGACCTGCTACGGCACCCAGCCTTCGGGGCTTCGGTCAGGTCATCCTCCTCCGGACTTGCGAAAGATCGACATCCGTTTTCCCGTCTCACGTTGGCCTTGCCTGGCTTCCCTGGTGCTGGAAGCGGTCGTTTGACGGGCGCCTTCTTTCGATCGCTCTCCGATGCGGGTAAGTGTTTCCGTTGCGATGGCCCGCAACGTCTCTTTCACTCCCACGCCGTTGATGGCGATCGCTTCGAACCAAGGGAACTGGTGGGGGTTCAGCGTCCGTTCAAGCTCTTCCACCGGAACGATCTCCGGCAGGTCGCGCTTGTTGTACTGGAGGACCAACGGCACGTCGTCGAGGTCGATGCGGTACTCGAGGAGGTTCTCACGGAGATTCTCCATCATGTCGATGTTCTCTTGGAACTTCGACCTCTGCGAGTCCGCCACGAATACGATCCCGTCGACGCCCTGGAGCACCAGCTTTCGAGTAGCGTTGTAGTAGACCTGACCAGGAACTGTGTACAATTGGAACTTGATCTTGAAGCCCTTGATCTGTCCGAGGGTTACGGGCAGGAAGTCGAAGAACAGGGTTCGATCTTTCTCCGTGGCAAGCGATACGAGGCTCCTCTTGCTCTCAGCGGGAACGTCTCGATGGATCACCGCGAGGTTCGTGGTCTTGCCGCACAGACCGGGGCCATAATAGACGATCTTGCAGCTTATCTCCTTGTTTGCGTGGTCAATTGTCGGCATCTGATCGAGCCTCCCGTCATGTGCACAGGCACAGGTTGCCTGAGCATGAGGGACATCTGCACAGGTATACCTGATCCCATGGGGCGCAGATCATATGTGAGCCTTCGCAGAGCGCGGAACCCCTAGAGCGACTCTCGGATCGCTTCGATCTTCTCACTGGCACTGGCCATCGCCAGACGAATCAGACCGACGTTCACGCTCCTCTGAGAGAGGGCGACGAGTGTGCCGACGCCGACAATTTCCCGGAGGAAGATCTTGCCCTCCGCAGGTTCGATCAGGGCCTGAACCAGTTCATCTTCCTCGAGCTTGGCCAGCGCATCGCGCACGCATTCACAATCTGGACACAGGCGGCGGCGACAAGGTCGGCATCAGCGTCCAGGTTCTCCGCGACGGTAATGCCGTCCGGGTCGACGATAAGGCTGCCGATGACTCCTTCGACTTCACCAAGTTCCTGCAAGACTTTGATCATGCGACCCCTCCTCAGGTGAGCACGTCAGGGGTAGGTGCGCCACCCGCCCGTCGTGAGCCGTCCGTACCATCGCATCGGGCATGGGAAATCGCCCAAGATGTACAGAAAGCGACGCAACAAGTCAACACACTCCACTCTCCGGCATAGCCTACATCGCCGGGAATCATCGATCTAGAGATGACCCCTGGCGGCATCGGTGAGGATTCACTTCTTGGTCCGTTCGGACCCGCGCGTCGGAGGCTCCCACCGCCTGAGTACGCCCTACCGCTTGCGCCCCGCCTCCGTTTCAACGTCTCGGCGTGACCTTGCCGCCCATAGAAGATACACGAGAACCTGCGCGTGTGAGAACCTGTAGCGGGTCTTCAACCTCTTAGGCTGTGGGTAGGGCCGACAATCCTGTCGGGCAACGACGCGGGGCAGGAGGACCTCTCGCCCATCATCGGAGAACCTACAACAGAGACGTTGCCAATCCAGTGGTGCAGGTCGTCCGGCCGACGAAGTTCCGGGCGGTCTTCGACGAATGGGATGGCGAGGGACACTCCCCGTGGCGCTGTTCGGCCTGCCGAACGGTCTCAGTCAGAACAGCGTGGCCAGCCGCTTGACCGCGCTGTTCAACTGTTCCAGCAGCCGTGCCAGGACTCCGGCTCCGGTCGTCAGGATGATGAGATAGACGGCGGTATCGCTGATCTCCATGGCGAGGATGCGAGTCTTCTCAAACTGGAGGATGACTCTGTTCTCCGAGTCTTCCTCGACAGCGTCGCGGATGCGCGATATCGCCCTTCAGTCCTTTCCCCAGTTCGGCGATGCCATCGGGGACACGGTACAGCGCATCCACGGAGATCATGCCCTCGACGCCGCCGACCCCGAAACCGAGCCAGTCATGCACCTCCAGCGAGCTGGACGCTTCTTTCCCGTCAGCCGAACCGTCATCGCCCGAGGTTGCCGCCGCTACAACCAGCACGGAGCGCACCTCGGTTACCGGCCCCCGCTCGTCCATGCCCAGGATTGCGCCGAGGGAAGCAACCCGGATCGCACGCCCTTCAAAGAGAAGAGGATCGCTCTCGTCAGCGGGTAGATCGATCACCTCCCGCACAGCGGAGAGCGGACAGCCGTACCGCTCGCCACCGACGCGGTAGATCAGGACGTTTCCCCCGCGAACCGGTCACTCGCTGGTTTCATGGCCCTGTGCCGTGCCCCGTTGGCCCTGGCGAACATCTTTGGAAGTCATCTGGCTCTGTTGACATCTTCATTCACGCGTCGGGGCATTCCCTGTGATCGCCTCAAGGAAGACGGCGAATACGTGATTCGCCCCGACGAATTCGCGCCCATACACAGGCGGCGATGCGCGATGTCGACAAAGCCAAGCCATCTCACCACTGCTCGAACTGTCATGCTGAACGAAGCGAAGCATCGGAGTCGCGTTTCAACCATACTCCACGGAGACCCTGTCGCTCCTTCACGACACGAGCCCTTCGACGAGCTTGAGGAGATCCGCCTCGCTGAAGGGCTTATTGAGAAATGCCGCCGCACCGAGCTCCTTACCCATGCGTCGGTGCTTCTCGCCTGCGCGGGCGGTGAGGAAGACGACCGGAATCTGCCGGGTGTTCGGGTGTTTCTTGATCTCGGCGATGAGTTCGTACCCGTGCATCCGCGGCATCTCAAGGTCGCTGATGACCAGGCGGCAGTCCCGATCCTGGAGCTTCTCCCACGCATCGACACCGTCGTTGGCGGTGATCGCCTCGTAACCGCCTCGTTCGAGCACGCCGCTGACGTACTTGCGAATGCTGATGGAATCGTCCACGACGAGGATGCGGGGTTTGAACTGCTCGATCCTCCGTGCGGGAGGTTTCTCGGCGTGCGACGCTTCCCGTGGCTTGGCGCGCTTGGTTTGCGCCTGCTGAGTCGGGGGCGGTACAGCAGCAGCCGGGGGCGCGCTACCGTGGCCGTGTGGCGGTGCAACACTCGTGCGGCGCTGGGCGGTTGAGATGGCGCTCAGGAAGTACGGCACGTTCAGGATCATCACCACCGAGCCGTCGCCGAGGATCGTCGCGCCGGAAATGCCGGGCACCCGCCGGAGGTGGCTGCCGAGCCTCTTGATGACGATGTCCTCGCGCCCGACGATCCGGTCAACGACAAGGGTGGTTTGTCGTTCGCCTTCCCGGACGATCACCACCGGGTGGCTCGTGCCCTCCAGGGGCGAGGTACCCGGGATGCCGAGCGCGCCGCCCAGCGAGATCAGGGGAACTGGAACGCCGTCGCGGTAGAGGTAGGATGGTCCTTGATGACGGTGATTTCTTCGCGTGCGACCTGTTCGATCCTGTTCACCGAGGGCAGCGGAAGCGCGAACTGCCGACCGGTCACCTCGACGAGGAGCGCCTGTCCGATGGCGAGGGTGACCGGCAGGGCGATGCGGAAGGTGGTGCCGCGTTCGGCGGTGCTCTCGACGCTGACCGTGCCATTGAAGCGGTTGACCACCGAGCGAACCACGTCCAGCCCGACGCCGCGCCCGGAAAGCTCGGATACCTTCTCAGCGGTGCTAAGGCCTGGCTCGAAGATCAGATCGACGATCTCCGTGTCGCTCAGGGCGTTGGCCTGCTGTTCGTTGAGCAGGCCCCGGTCTACGGCGGCACGCCTGATCGTGCTCGGATCGATGCCGCGTCCGTCGTTGCTAACTTCGATGACCACCCGATTGCCGTCCTGTGCGGCACGGACGGTGACTCTTCCCGCCGCCGGTTTGCCCCGCGCCTGTCGCTCCTCGGGCGGCTCGATGCCGTGCCCCACCGCGTTGCGGAGGAGATGGAGGAGCGGGTTGTTCATCGCTTCAAGGATGTTCTTGTCGATCTCGGTATCCGCCCCTTCGAGGATGAGGTTGATCTGTTTCCCCTCGTTGCGGGCGGCGTCTCGAATGATGCGCGGGATGCGGGTAAACGCCCGCTCGACGCGGACCATGCGCACGCGCAGGATTTCGTCGGGAGGTCTTTGGCGATGGTGCTGATGCGCCTGATGTTCTGCTCGAAGTTCGACGCCATGCCAGTGAACTCGGCGCTCAGGTCGTTGACAAACGAGGAGCTATCGCGCAGGTCGCGGATCAGGACGTCGACCTCGGAGAAGCGGTCGAACTCACCCTCCGTGAAGCCTTTCAGAACGCCTTCGTCCCGCATGCGTTGGTCTCCGCCGTTCCCGCGCATCTTGGCGAGTCTGCGTTCCACATCAGTCAGATTGTGTCCCTGTTCGCTCAGGATGTCCACGACGCTGGAAAGGTGCAGCAGTTCGGCGGCGAGGTTCATCAACCGGTTGAGCCGGTCGAGGTCCACCTCGACAATGCGTCGTCCGGTGCGCCGTTTTTCGCCTGCGAGAGATGATGACGGCTACTAGAATGACGACAGCCAGACCAGCGGCAACCAATAATGCATCCATCTCATGCCTAACGACAAAGCTCACCTGCCGCTATGGAGTGCAGCGGAATAGGGGTCAGGTGCAGCGATTTGTTATCACCCCATATATGTTCGCTATCCCATCCCATTTCACCTGGATTCCCTGCGGAAGTGCCGGATGAATTCCTCGACCGCCGGACGTATCAGCTCAATGTGCTTCCGGCTGTATGCGTCGACCAAGAACTCGTAATCCCCGTCTTCGTAGCACC
>Ga0315282_10009282_pt1 | contig 15661 bp, 8 predicted proteins | sample YL17G07_20_MG_FD_203693 | JGI IMG/M metagenome (GOLD analysis project Ga0315282, IMG submission 203693) | Sediment microbial communities from Yellowstone Lake, YNP, Wyoming, USA - YL17G07_20 | ecosystem: Environmental > Aquatic > Freshwater > Lake > Sediment | place: USA: Wyoming | collected...
TCGTAGAGTTTCAGAATGCGGGCGTTTTCCTCACCTGAATATACTTTTGTCTCAATGAAGTTGACTCCCTTCTGCATATCTTGTTGGGTCTTTTCCTGAGATAGAACAGGGGATACCAGACATACAAGAACGAATAGAACGAGTTGTGCTAGTTCTTTCATGGTTACCTCCATGTGAATGGAAACAGGCATTAGCGCCTCTCTGAATACGATGTCCTTCTCTGAAGTGACACGAGTGCCGCTTCAACGAAATAAGATTGTGCTGTGTTCGTGAGAACAGTCGCGTTCTCGCGGCACTGCGCCGCATTGAATGCCAGATCTCTTTTAGAAATGGTGCTAGTCATCCTGATGGAGTCTACTGGCTGTGGGTATCGTTGGCGGGCAAAGGGACTGCAATGGCGAAGCTGTGCGGCGAACAAGTCTATGACTTGTCGTAGACAAAAAGCGAGTCCACTGCCTGATGCATGGGGTCACTCCAATTTGATGCTCACAAAAAAATAGGCAGCCAGCTATTCACTGGCTGCCCATCACTCGGCCTAAGATACCGATGACAAAACTAGATCACTCTCATTAGTCCTGCTACTTAATGAGCAGCATTTTCTTATTTGCCTTGAAGTCACCGGCTTCAAACCGATAGAAATAGACACCGGAAGCCAAATTCCTGGCATCGAACTGAACGGCATAAGCCCCTACATCCATATGGCTATTGTTAATGAGTGTAGCCACTTTTTGACCCAACACGTTATACACTGTCAACTTCACGTTGGAAGCTTTACCCAGGGAGAAGTTGATCGTTGTCGTTGGGTTGAATGGGTTGGGGTAGTTCTGCGCCAGCGCGAAGCCTTGGGGCAGGTCTCCAAGCTGCCTCACCGAATTAACGAACTGTTTAATCAACTGGACATAGTCTACATAGACGTTACCACCACTCAGTACGAGTTTGTGCGTACCGGCACTCAATGAGAATGCGGCAGACACAACATCGAGACCCGTAGAATCAGATCTCAGTGCGGGCAGAGCGGGGCTCGCGAGAGTGGTAGAGCCTTCTTTGACCGTTATCGTCTGTGCAGAGCTAGTATAGTTCTGACCGAATATCCGAATACGATAAGTTCCGGTAGCAGATGCTTTCACGGTAAGGGTATCAGTTCCTCCTGTACCCATTTTAACAGACTTAAACAACGATGGAACCCACTTTGCACCAGTAGCACTTGGTGTTACTATGGCAGTTGTGGCATCTGGCGCGCGTAATGCTATCACAAGATTCGCACCTGTTACGGTCTGTCCCAAGGGTGGGGTTACTCCAGTCGCTATGAGATCGATACCGGCGAAATCCTGATAGCCCCAAGAAGGCGTGATCTTAATCGTATTCTTACCCGCCTTGAAGACAAAATTAGCCTGGTCTGCTGCCAGAATTGAATCCTTCGGATAAAAATACCATTGCCAGGTGGTGTCGGGCAAATTTATGCCAACGCCTCTAGCAGGCATCCAGTCTGCACTATGGAGAGAAGATCTAAATTCCAATTCGCCCCAACCAATCACGTCGTGGATTTCGTTACCATTGATAAAGAAATGTTCACCCCTCATTCCTTGGCTTCGCAAGTTGGACCAAACATTCATTCCGTACACACCACCCGTTGTCAAATTGAAGTCCCACTGTATGGATCCACCACTTGCCATATTGAAATAAGAGAATCCTGTGAACTTATCCACGGTAGCAGTACCTCCTAATCCGCCGAATTCCGCTTCAGCAGTCGTGTCAACCGTGAATATCACGACTTGACCAGCCAACTTCTCGATGTCTTGGACATTCTTGGCTTGATTTGCCAAGAAGGTTGCCTTTTGGGCGGGGAACCAGTTCAGGTCACCAATATTCAAACCATCAGTGCCTTTTCCCACGAGATTAGCATCGGTATAAGTGAAGTCCTCCGGTAATGGCCACGTATAGTCCGTCCATGCCGTGTTCTGCTTATACACAAACTGTGCCCCCGGCGTTTGAAGCGCGCGGATCGTCGTAATGCTGGCCCACATCGAGTCAATCATCGTAGCGCCCGTTACGTTCAATTGAGGCTTCTGCCAGTCGGGATCATTGAGGGGATCCATCATCCCTGCTGGGTAGCTGGACAGCCAAACAGTGTCTCGACAATACATATGGCCGTCTGCCGCACCTCCGACACTGTAGGTGTTCAGATAATCTAGTATCGTAATCGGGTCTACAAAGTACGCTCGTTGGACTCCAGAGGTGGCGTATTTCGCTTTAAACCTCGGATCGAGATAGGCGTAATTCTTGGTTATGACAATTCGACGCCCTTCTTCTGGACCGTACATTGACGGCAACGGACCGATGGTAAACAAGCCGTTATATGTTTGTCTCGGATCACGGCCCGTGGAGGTCAAGTCAGCTGGTCCCTCACCTTCCCAAAAACCATTGATGATAAGGTTGTTGGCGATGTAGGCATTTTGCCACCAATTACCCTGGGCAATTTGACGCCCACAATCCACAATTGTGTTGTGGTTGAACCGGACGTATTTGGCAGAACCGCCTTCAATCTGGATTACAAAACATCCGACATTGAAGAACGTGTTGTTCTCAAAAATGACGGTATCTTGATCCGCCCAGATCGACGAGCCGCGGCCTGTCCACTGCTGCGTAACGGGTCGCTCAACAAGATTCCTGAACTTATTGTTCGTGTAGTAGATCCTGTTATGGACGCCCGTGAATGCGACGAGTGCAAAATTGGACTGCTCAAGAATGCAGTTATCGATGATAAACGTCGAGTTGTTTGCAGTCATCGTAATGGGCTGGTAGTCATTCGTCTGAGCACCACCATCTTCACGACCGGTAAGGTAAAGATTCTTTAGCGTAACGTCGGTCAAACCCGTGATAATCCGGCTATCAGGATTACCACCACTTGCCGTGTGGGACAACTGAATGAGGGGCGGGTTCTGAATGTAAGTGGGTCCAGCCGCTTCACCCACGATACGGAGTGGAAATACATTGCCTTTTTGTGTGTTTTCTATGCGGTTGGCTAACCAGTAAATACCGCCTTGCTGCAGCTTGTACACACGGTTCAAGTTTTTTCTGGCACCGGTAGCTGTCGTATCCCCATAGATGACATTGCGGAGCGTATCTATCGTGGGATAGATCATGTCCTTCGACCAGGGAACAACAAGCGTATCCTGCGATCTGGCCTGTTGTACCGGCCAGAGGATGGCTCCCGCAACGAGAGCCAACAGAATGATACCATACTTGAGCTTCATAGGAATCCTCCCATGATTTGTTAGTGGTTTGGTTTTGTTGATTTCTGTAGTCCAAGCTTCATAGTGGCCCTCCGAGATTTGTTAGGGGTTTGGTTTTGTTCATTCGTGCCTCTGTATCCTACAATCAGCTCTAGTATTATAATCTAAATCGAATACCTACATCCATAGTAAACCCATAATATTCCAGGTATGATGGGTCGCTTAATGAACTCCCCCGGTAAGATTCATCATGTCTGTTATTCAAATTATTGAAGTTAGCATAAAGCTGGATCCCCCAGTCGAGTGTCTGCTGGACTGTAAGGTCCCACCGCCTATATTGCCCTACAAAAGTATCAAGGGCTTTGTCTATCGCGATAAAGCTCGTCCTATCGGACTGGTACAAGAAAATCACACGAGCAGAAAACCCTTTGTAGTCCCAGCCGATAGTAATGTTCGCTGTATGAGCCGGTTGATCGGGCATCCGGGCCGTTCTCGAGGAGTCTATGAGCTTTTTCTGGTAGAGAGGAGGACGGTGGCCAGGAATCAGTTTAGTATAATCTGTTTGGACAAAGAATAATTCTTTATTCGTTTGCGAATAAATTCGAGTATAATTCACGTTCAGTACTAGACCCTGAAAGATTGAAGGCAAGTACCAGAAGTGGGTTTGCCATTCGAGCTCGTAGCCTTTGTAAATCGCAACGGCGGGGTTATTAGTGTATGTATCAATCTGAAAGCTATTGCTTCGAAGCCAACTTGTTGGAATGTTCAAACCAGCAGGAAGCGGATATCCAGGATCGTCTGATCCTTGAGGCTGCTGGTAATATATGGTGCTCTGCAAGATCAAATCGTAAACATCTTTATAAAAACCCGAAACGGAAAACAATCCGACATATTTGTCATAAGTAGAAATAGCGGCATCCCAGTTCTTGGAATGCGCTGGTTTTAGCAGCGAGTTGGCGGCGCGGCAATAGTTATTGTTGGAGTTCATCGACGTGATTGGTGCATACATAATATAGTCAGGTTGTGTCAGTGTCTCTGTCCGGGCAAGCCGAATCTTCAGCCAATCTGTCGGCGTCAAGGTCAAATGCACCATTGGCAGCACGAATTCGCTCTTGCGCTCTGCAGAAAGGTAATTCAAGTCTGCGGGATCTTGTTCAACATTACTAACCTTATTATCTCTGAAAACCTCGCCATGGTACAAGGAATAGAACCTTTCATACCGAACGCCAGGTAGAAGTGTAGCATATTGGGTGATATTGAATTCGCCCATTAGATAAGCAGCCTGGTACCGCTCAACACCACTGTAATCGCGGCCCAAATTTCCGATGCCATATGGTTTCCACTCGCTGGTCGAGCTTAGAGCATCCGTAAACATATTCAATAGCCTAAAGTCTGCCACCATCCCCTGCGGCCATCTGCCCCCCAAGAAATCCGAACGGGAATAACCTCTATCCAGGAATCGGGTAATGGGGAGCTGTCCGTACGCCCTTGCAAGTGTGGAATCCTGTGTAAAATTCCACTCGTTGGGATACAATTGGGCTAGTCTCTGAAGAGCTGCTGAAAGGGGCGCATTCAAAGAGGATTGGCCATATTGGAGTCCGTCTCGGCCCCACTGAGTTTCATCATTCGCTCTCGTCAACCATCGATACGCCCCGCCGAATTTTATATAGCCATTCACCTGCTTGGTTAATGGAACTGGTATCTGGAAATTCAGTTGTGAAGAATTCTGATACTCCCACGTTTTTGTGGAATAGATATATGCGGATTGAAACCCAGTTTTGTTTGAATCGACAGTCTCCAGCGCTGGAAGATCAAAGGGGGGAGTATCAAGAGGAGCATTCGGAAAAGCAGCATTCTCCTGTGCGAAACCCCACGTTCGACGGTTAGGATCGTTTGTTTCTGTCCCCGTCCTTGCTACACTGAGATTGTATTTGATCCAGTCGAAATCCTGCGCTGCGCCTAGTACTCCTGTGAAGATCTTCGTCTTGGATTTATTTTGTTGAAAGGTGTAATAATGAGAGCCGTGTTCGCGATCCGGCTGGTTGTTGCGGAAAGTGTTATCGGATGCGAGCTGGTTGTAAAAACCATTTGCAGTGAGCTTCCCATACGGGATACGATAATCTAACAAGAGACTTCCTCCGCCTCGTTCTCGTATCACTTTTTCGTCTCTCAACTGAACGTCTTGAATCCCCACACTTACAACATCACCTATCCTTCTTGTAAGGTAGTCTCCTTGGAACTTGTCTGCAGCCCGGTTATAACGATCGGCGTTGAAGCTTGCTATGACACCAAGGTCCCCATCGAGAAACCGATTACTCACACTACCCATGAAATTATAATTGCCGTAATACTTTTGAAGTCGATTGTACCCGCCTTGGGCTGAAGCACTGACTTGTAGCTCATCCGGAGCCTCTCTCAGTCTTAGATCTACTGTACCACCAAGAGCAGAGGCATCCATATCCGGCGTATTTGCTTTCTTTATTTCAATGCCGTCAAGTAGGTTCGAGGAGATGAGCGAAAGATCGACACTCCTATCGTCTCCACCTGTCGCTGGAAGAGCAACACCGTTCACCGTGACAGTGTTGTATTTTGCCGAGAGGCCACGAATAGCCACCGTGCTTGCTTCACCATTAGACCGATTGATCGCAACACCTGGCAGTCGTCCGATCGACTCCGCGGCGTTCACGTCAGGCAGCTCTTTGATGCGAGCTGCAGAAACAACATTGGCAATTGTATTCGATGCAAGCTGCTGGGCGATAGCGGCATCCTGGCCTGATGCCTGAGCCGTCACTACCACTGTTTGACCAGTTAGTGCGCGCGCCTCCAAGCGGAAGTCCTGTGCCAATGCCTCGTTCTCGCCAACAGTCACTTCGCGAGTAACTGCAACATAACCGATGTACGAGACTCTCAGCGTTTGCTTGCCGGCCGGCACACTGCGTATGTTGAATCTTCCATCCAAATCTGTAGAAGCGCCTAAGCTGGTGTTCTGGACCACGACATTTGCGCCGAAGAGGGGACTACCAGTCTCATTATCAACCACCCGCCCCTTGATGGAACCAGATCCTTGAGCGAACAAAGATTGATGCATTAAGAAGAACGTCAACAAGAAAGCACAGGCAAGTTTGCCTCGATTACAGGAAGTACCAATAGACATGTTTGTCCTCCTCGGGGATGCCTCTCATTATGCCGAAGGACATTCCAGAAGTATTCTGGTGGGAGCAAATCTTTGTAGGAAGAGTCAATAGCGACGCCACAAATCCACCCAAACCGAACTTACGGCTAATAAGAGAGAATGTCAAGAGTTTTCTTTGGTAGCGTCCCAATATCAGTTGGTCATTGGGCTGGCTTGAGGCACAATTACATCTAAGAATCGTGACAAGCCAAAAAATCGTGTGCGCGCCCCGTGTGACCGTGGCCCCGAATCGTTCCAATTCTGTTGAGCGACCCCTCCTTTCTCATCTTCGATAAGTCATGGACCTCCTCGAGCAACATAGGTTCTGGCGTTTACTGGAATCACTGTGCCCGGATCCCATCGGATACCGCCTCCATCGGGATTGCAAAAGTGGATTTTTGTAGATAGAGAGCTAGTAAAGTGCGATGGCCGAGGCGACGGAGACCGGATGGCTGGTCGGCTTCAAAGTACTCCTCTTCGTTTCAATGCGTCCGTGATGGCATCGTCATCTCTTCAATGATTCTCTTGCAGGAGAATATGAGATCTCCACCCTGCCGATCTGGATCCCCTCGTTTAGTGAAATCCTGATGAATCTCGCCCAGGGGGGGATTCCCGAGCACACATATGAGACTGCATCAAAGAACCCATAGTCATTCGCTCCAAACCTAAACACTTCAGTCTTTGTCGGGAGATCTTTGAACGAGGTCAGGCTGCTGTCTACTGCAATGTTCACATTGCTCCCCTCCTTCACCCTGAATGCATCCACCCTAAGAGCGAGCGCGGTGCCCGGCACTTTGTAGATCACATAGCTTCCTTCCTCTCCCGTCAGCCGGCTTCTGTCTTCCTTTGCCCTTCGAATATCCTGAAAGGTCAACAAGCTCAGATCACCGTCCTTCTGAAAAACCTTGTCAAACGATTCCATCTCATCGACGAGCGTCTTGGTTTTGACCTCGACCGGACCGACAACATTCGAATAGTCGGAAACGCCCGATCCATTCCTTGCCTTTATTCTGTACACATACCTCTTGCCGACTTCAGCGGTTTGATCATTGAATAACGGACGATACTGATATCTGCTCTCGTCGGCATCCTCTGCAATAACCTTCCATTCTGCTGAATCTTCGTCTTTTCGCTCGACGATGTATGACTGAGCCCCAACCGAACCCTGCCACGAGATGGACGACACGTCGCCGAACGTCAACAACGTGGGTTTCTCCGGCACGGGAAGCCGGGGCTGCGTACATCCGTCGATTTCGTACGCCTTCTCTCTCACAATACTCAGCACCATTCGCTCATCATAGAATTCGCCGTTCGAGAATCCAGGCCACCGGTAAGCCAAGACCTTGTTGTATTCATAGTGATTGTAGAAGCCACCCTCCTTGTTTCTGAACCGCAAACTCCACAACATTCCTCCGGCAAGACCCTGATGAATGATGGTATCCGTGATCGCCCGAATATCCTGGGTCGAAACAATTCCATACTCACCGACGATGTACGGCTTCTTGCCTTTCGCCAACATTTGGTTGCTGACGATGTATTGAAGAGACACCTTCGGGTCGCGGTAGTGATGAGTGGAAAGGATATCGATATTCGGATCATCAAGTGCTTGCTGTGAGAGCTCCCTAGCAAGTGTCCCTTCGATGAGGAGATGCTTGGTATCGAGGGTCTTCACATACGCGGCTATTTCCTTTGTCCACGAAAAGGGGGCCTGCAGTTCATTCCCCGTCTCCCACGCCATAATCGCCTTGTCGTCCTCGTACTTGATTCCTGTACAGGTATTCGTGCGATGGATCACAAACTCAATTGTCTTCTTGAAATCAGAAATGAGTTCCGGATCCGTCCAGAAGGCCTCTCTTCCCTTTCCTCTGAACGCGGCATACTCTCTCGCGCCACCCCACCATCTCCAGTTATCAACAAAAGGGATAATGACTCGAATGCCGACTTCATCGGCTATCTGCAGAACCTTATCCAGCGCCCTGAATGCATCCTCGTTGAACTTTCCCGGTCCTTCCACATGTCGTATGATATCTGGCGTGTCGTCTTCCCTTCGCACGGAGAGCACGTACGTGCGAGCCACTTTCCCACCAATTTGCTTGATGGTATTCAGTGCATCCCGAATTTCAAAATCATCCGGGAGCCGCCAAGGATTTGTCCCGTCGAACGGAAGATAGTCCTCCAAGTAATGAAGATTCGGAATGTTGAATGAGATGAACCGGAACCCATGATCGCCGTCCATCAGCTTGTCACCGCTTCGGGTGATAAAGTCTTTGAATTCTGCCCGCAGGTGTCCGACCAAAGTCAACATCACGATTGCGAGAAAAACCACCGTGTGTAGGTTGTGACGCCTTGGGCCAGTCATAGGAGATCATTGGAGAGCCATCCGTTCGCTGATCGCGGATCCCGCCCTGAGGAAGCCCACAATCTCAATGCCAACACTCAACCGAAGACCTGGGCCCCTACCCTCGGAAATATACTGAAAACGCGTTGGCACGGCTGCGGGCGCGGGGCATAGGACATGAGCACACTATTAATATAATAAGGATTGATTAAAATGATAAAACCGATAGCTACGGCCCATGGATTGTTCCCTATGAACGACTATTACTTCGTAGTACGTTTTTTGTTGAGTAGCAGGATGATTACAGCACCATCGAAGGGTTATGCTTTCCTCTATTTCTCATTCACCCGGACTTCCCGAAACTCTGTACCACCACCTCAACGAAAACTTGCTTCGCAAGTGGTATCCGTTGGTTATCGATGAGGAATGTGGCGGGTACTTCACGAACGTTACTCATGATTGGCATCTCGCGGCCGATCAGGAGAAGATGATCGTCACGCAAGCCCGCCACATTTGGACGACGTCGAAAGCAGCGGCGTTTGTTGCAGATCCTCCTCAATACGAGATGTTCGCCCGGCATGGTCTGCTCTTTCTCACGAACTTCATGTGGGACAAGAGGTATGGCGGCTTTTTCCAGATTCGTAGTCGAGAGGGCGGTTATTCGGAGTGCAGAGGCTGGGGTGACGAAAAGCGTACCTACGGAAACGCCTTCGGCATCTACGCGCTCGCAGCGCTGTACGACCTCACATGCGATCCGGATGTGCTTGGTTTTGCCAAGAAAGCTTTCGAGTGGCTGGAATCGCATGCATACGACCATGAATACAAGGGCTACTTCCAGTTCTTGACTCGCCAGGGCGAGCCATTCGACGAGGACAGCCAGTACAGATCTGTCGCCTCCGACATCCGTGAAGTTGGCCTCAAGGATCAAAACTCGTCCATCCATCTCCTGGAGGCCTACACCGAGTTGTACCGTGTTTGGAAAGATGACACGCTCAGGGCTCGACTCGCAGCCCTTCTGGCATTGGTCCGCGACACCATGGTCACAGAGAAAGGGTATCTACACCTCTTCTTCACACGCGATTGGATCCCCGTGAGCTTCCGAATGGCTTCGGAGGCAACGCGCACGCTCAACTACAGTCTCGATCATGTATCGTTTGGCCACGACTACGAAACAGCATTCCTCCTGCTTGAAGCGTCCCACGCCCTCGGTATCCAGAACGACGTACGTACTCTGTCAGTTGCGAAGCAAATGCTTGATCACGCCATCTGCAAGGGCTGGGACCAGCATCTCGGGGGCTTTTTCGACGGCGGTTACTACCTCGATGGGTCTGACCAATGTACTATTGTTAAGAACACCAAGACATGGTGGTCACAAGCGGAAGCGCTCAACGCGCTCCTGATTTTCTCCCGTATTTTTCCCCACGACGCAAACTATCGTGAGTTGTTTGAGAAACAATGGGAATACATCAACAAATACCTCCTGGATCATCAGAACGGCGATTGGTTCGAGGGGGGATTGGATAAGGAACCGCACCTCAGCACGGGTCCCAAGGGCCATATTTGGAAATGCGCATACCACACTGGAAGAGCGCTCATGAACTGCGTTGCTCTCTTGACCGATGAGAAGCACGTGACCCCGGGAATCGGCAGAAGAAAGTGTGAAATGGAGAAACTGATCAAGCACTGGAAAAAAAGGTAACACTTTGTTATCTTAAGAAGCAGACGAACGGTTTCGGTTCTATCTAAATCGGTGGCAACTCGAACCCCGCGTGCCTGACAAATCCCATTCCCCTCTTCTTCATTCTCTTTCTCACATTCTAACACGAAAGGTTGTTTGCCTATGATGCGCCATTTATTGTTGGCCGGAATACTGGCGTCCATCCTCTGGATACTCTCGCCAAGTCTCATGCAGGCCCAGAAATTTGAAGGCCTCGCCCTTACACCCCCGATGGGGTGGAACAGCTGGAACAAATTTGCATGCAATGTCGACGAACGGATGATTCGCGAAATAGCCGACGCGATGGCATCGAGCGGCATGAAGGATGCCGGGTATCAATATGTCGTGATCGACGACTGCTGGCATGGCGAACGCGACAGCCTCGGCTTTATTCATCCGGATCCTCAAAGGTTTCCTTCGGGGATGAAAGCACTCGCCGATTATATTCATGCAAAGGGACTGAAGTTCGGTATCTATTCGTGTGCAGGCATCCAAACCTGCGGGGGACGCCCCGGCAGTCGCGGACGTGAATATCAGGACGCCCTGATGTACGCAAAGTGGGGCGTCGACTATTTGAAGTATGATTGGTGTAACACTGCTGGACTCAGCGCTGTCGGCGCGTATACGACGATGCGTGATGCCTTGTTTGCTGCGGGGAGACCTGTTGTGTTCAGCCTCTGTGAATGGGGAGATAATCAACCATGGACGTGGGCCAAGGATGTGGGTCACTTGTGGCGAACCACGGGGGACATCACGAATTGCTTCGACTGCGAAGTGAATCATGGTAGCTGGTCTTCCTGGGGTGTAATGAAGATCGTTGAAATGCGAAAGGACATACGAAAGCACGCCGGCCCGGGCCATTGGAACGATCCGGACATGCTCGAGGTGGGGAATGGAATGCTGGCAAGCGAGGACCGATCACACTTCTCATTATGGTGTCTTCTGGCTGCCCCTCTGATTGCTGGCAACGACCTAAGAGCCATGAGCAACGAAACGATCGAGATCCTGACGAATCGTGAAGTGATCGCCGTCGATCAGGACTCCCTTGGAGTGCAAGGTCTCAGATACAATGATAATGAGGAGAGCCTCGAAGTGTGGGTGAAACCACTCAAGTACGGCGACTGGGCTATCTGTTTTCTCAACCGTTCTTCCAAAGCCCAAGAGGTCAATTTTGACTGGTCGAAGAACGTTATTTCCGATGATATTTCTAAAACGACTTTGAACGCAAGTGAAAGGACTTACAGGGTGCGGGACCTCTGGGCGAAGAAAAATCTCGGCACGACACGAGAGAAACTCAGCGCCAAAGTCCCTTCGAAGGATGTTCTGATGCTGAGGCTGACCAGACAGTAGTCCAAATTTGTCGCGCAGCATGAGCTGTTCTGAAGGAACAGCCCCATCTTCATCGAAATGCTCCCTATGAAGAGAGTTCTTGTCATCCTTGCTGCATTTGTCTCCTTCTTCTGTAAAGCAGGGGAAGAGCTTGCTAGCCCACAAGAAGCTAACTCGATGGTTAGCTTCAGTATGTTCTCAAGCATTGTGAAGGACACGATGGTCATAGATGTCTCATTCCCAGCAAGCTTCCAAGTTGAGCCGGAGACTCGATATCCTGTCCTCTATTTGACAGATGGCTACTGGCGAAGGGGTCAGCATCAGCCGATCCATGAGATGGCGAAGAAGGAAAATGTGAGGGAAATGATCATCGTGGGCATCGGATATCCGAACACCTATGACCCGAATGTCATTCGCGTGCGGGATCTCATCCGTGGTCCCGACAAGTTTCTTGACTTCATCCTGCAAGAGCTGATACCATATGTTGAAAAAGAATATCGAACAACAACTGAGAGAACACTGTGGGGTTCTTCATACAGCGGCTATTTTGGGATGTACGCACTTTTCGACTATGTCGAGAAGACAAAGGGTGTGTTCCAGAATTACATAATTGCGAGCCCAGCCGTATTGGAGACAACAAACTTTGAGGGAACGGAGACGAATTTGTTTGGATTTGAAGCGATGCTTTCAGGAAAGACAACCGAACTGAACGTCAACCTGTATCTGACTGTCGGCGGTAACGAAGACCCATCTCGTTTTCTCAACCCCTCCAAACAACTAGTGGACGTACTTCAGGGACGGCACTATACGGGGTTTTTCATGAAATCGTTTATTGACCCCGGAAAAGATCACTACACCGTGTGGGAACCGACGTTGTATGAAGGTGTGCGGATGTTTTTCAAGAAGTAGCAAGACCTCTGAAAGATGGCGACACGATAAGTGGATTGAACAGTCTGGTGGCACTTCATGGTTGCGAAAATCGAGGTCGGGAGACAAGGCCAATCATGCTATCACAAGACTAAAGAGGAGAAAACATGATGAGAAAAGCTCGACTCATTTTGATGACCTTCATCATGTCGTGCTGGGTACAAACCATCAATGCTCAACAGGAATCAAGAACAGGAGAATACTACGACTGGAGGCCCAGGCAAGATATCAGCAGGCCTCTTAACAGTCCAGACGCAAAGAAACTCCCTCTCATTCAAGTAAAAGGAAATAGATTTGTCGATGCCCGAGGGGATACGGTCCTGTTCCGGGGGCTGGCGATTTCCGATCCCGACAACATCGAACAGCAGGGACACTGGAACAAGAATCATTTCATGAAAATAAAGGAAATGGGGGCGATGATCGTCCGCATTCCGGTTCATCCTGTTCCCTGGCGTATGCGCACACCTGCAAAATATCTTCAGTTGCTTGACCAGGCGGTTGATTGGTGCACGGATCTTGGAATGTATGTCGTCATTGACTGGCATTCAATCGGCAATCTCGGGATGGAGCTGTTCCAGGATCCGGTGTACAACACCACGCGTCAAGAGACGTATGAATTCTGGCGCACGATCGCCAGACACTTCAAAGGAAACAACACGGTCGCCTTTTACGAAATCTTCAACGAACCGACCCTCTTCAATGGCCAACTTGGCAGGATGTCGTGGAGTGAATGGAAGAAGATCAACGAGGATATCATCAGCCTCATCCGCGCCTATGACACGGAAAAGATTCCTCTCGTTGCTGGTCTCGATTGGGCGTATGATCTGACTCCCCTTCACATCGAGCCAATCGAAGCGGAAGGGATTGGATACGTCACTCATCCGTATCCGCACAAACGCGAAAAGCCATACGAGCCGAAATGGGACGAAGATTTCGGATTCGCGGCGAGCCGCTATCCGGTGGTTGCAACTGAATTCGGCTTCGTCCTGGGAAAACAAGGGATGGCGGATAATGGTGATTACGGAGAGAGAATCATCAAGTATCTTGAAGCCAAAGGGATTAGCTGGATTGCATGGGTCTTCGATCCAGATTGGTATCCCAGACTGCTCGAATCGTGGGACACCTACAAACTGACAGAGTCCGGGGAATTCTTCAAGCAGGCGATGCAAGGCAAGGCCGAGAAAGAGAGAAAGTGAAAAACGTCCGATGAAACGCAGTAGGACGGGACCCGATTAGCATGTGGTGGCTGTCTTCCTCGTATGCCTGCGGGCGACTTCTTTGAGACACAAAAGCAAACGCTCATCAAATAGGCGTCAAGAGGATGGAATCGAGAAAGCAGAAAACGATCGTAGCCAAGAGGAAGACATTGGAACGTCCTCGCGTTAAATTCACCGACAAGAGATCTTTTTGGAACGGAGAATAAGATTGATGAAGTTCTCTTTTTTGATGTTGGCAGTTTGCATCTCGTTTGCCGCTGGTCAGTCGCCTGTTCCTCACGATGCCAAGCTAGAAATGATTGCAGGCGGTTTTCAATTTGTTGAAGGACCGGTCTGGAAGGACGGTGTTGGCCTGCTTTTCTCAGACATCCCCGCTAATACAGTTTATCGCTGGGTTCCGGATAGCGGAGCAAGGGCGTATCTCAAACCGTCTTCCAATTCCAATGGTTTAACATTCGACTTGCAGGGTCGGCTCCTCCTCGCGCAGACTGGCACTCGTCGGGTTGCACGATTGGAAACCAATGGAACTCAAACGCCGCTCGCTTCAACGTACAACGGGAAGAGACTCAACAGTCCCAACGACCTGGTCGTCAAATCCGACGGCTCAATTTTCTTCACAGATCCTCCATTCAACATTCCTGCCGGCCAGACAAAAGAGCTTTCGTTCTCCGGCATTTTCAGGATTAGTCCTTCGGGGAGCCTGCAGCTTTTGGATAGCTCATTGGCTGAGCCAAACGGGATTTGCTTCTCGCCGGATAAATCAAAGCTCTACGTCAACAACTCCAGCGAGCGCGTCATCTATGCTTGGGATGTGGTCAACGATTCCATGATCGCGAACAAGCGGCGATTCGCTTCCATGAATCCTGTCGGCTATGCCGACGGGATGAAGGTGGATGCTGCTGGCAACATCTTTTGCGCCGGTCCGCTTGGTGTCTGGGTCTTCGCGCCGAACGGGACGGTGCTGGATACGATTCTCGTTCCCGGTCAGACATCAAACTGCAACTGGGGTGACGCGGACCGAAAGGCGCTGTACATCACCGCCGCAACAGGTGTATATCGGATTCGCTTGACCTCAGCCACTGGCATCAAGGACCGTGGCTCTCTCCTCAACAGGGCATTCCAGTTATATGCCAACTATCCTAACCCATTCAATCCGAAAACAACAATTGAATACAGTATTCCCCACGATACTGACGTGAGTTTAGAGATTTTCAATTCTCTCGGCCAGCAGGTTGCTCTTCTGGAGGATCGGAAGTTTCCCGCGGGAAACTACAAGCAGGAATGGAATGCATCGACACTGGCAAGTGGAACCTATTTCTGCAGATTGCACGCGGACAGGCTTGTGCAAACGAGGATGGTCTTATTGCTAAAGTGAGTGTCCTGAAAGACGAATCTCCATGAAGCTGCTTTACTTACATCCGTTCCTGATACTGCCTTCCCTTGTTGGCCTCACTGGCATGACCCATTCAACAAATTTGATCCCTGCAAACCATCCATACATTCAGTACTTCGGCCGATGGGACGCGTCCGATTCACTCCATCGAAGGTATTCGTGGCCCGGCGTGTACCTCTGCACTAATTTCACCGGGACCAGCATAGGGATTCGGCTGAACGACAGCACCAACTACTACAACGTTTACGTTGATGGAAACCTCCTGAAAGTCTTCCATGGTACTCAATTGGGAGAAAAGGATTACATCCTTGCCAAAGGCCTTGAGAACGCAAAGC